>ERZ1090864.238-NODE-238-length-30845-cov-6.973530_pt1 | contig 30845 bp, 31 predicted proteins | sample MGYA00478479_ERZ1090864 | MGnify/ENA primary metagenome ERZ1090864 (study PRJEB33644, sample SAMEA5815743) | chicken gut metagenome | biome: Chicken; feature: Gastrointestinal Tract; material: Caecum | place: Ireland | collected 2019-01-01 | study: A study of the...
TATTTCAATCCACGCTCCCCGTGGGGGGAGCGACTGAATATTGTTAGCAGCATACGGCGGGACACCAGAATTTCAATCCACGCTCCCCGTGGGGGGAGCGACCGCCCCCTATAAACATAATCAACGCGAACACAAAATTTCAATCCACGCTCCCCGTGGGGGGAGCGACTGGCTGGACTGCCACGAGACGAGCCTGTTTTTAATTTCAATCCACGCTCCCCGTGGGGGGAGCGACAATGGCCCCCCGGTCGCCCGAGTCATCGACTTTATTTCAATCCACGCTCCCCGTGGGGGGAGCGACCGGCCTATCTGCCATATAGATCGCCTCACTTCTTAATTTCAATCCACGCTCCCCGTGGGGGGAGCGACTTTCTTACAAAGGTTTGATTGAGCAGCTAAAATAATTTCAATCCACGCTCCCCGTGGGGGGAGCGACATCGAGCAGCTAAAAGGAAAATAAAGGAGGCCACAATTTCAATCCACGCTCCCCGTGGGGGGAGCGACCTCAGAAGATAAATCAAATGCGCAGGCTTTACAATTTCAATCCACGCTCCCCGTGGGGGGAGCGACCGGCAGCAGGGTTGCTACTCGTAACAGCGTTCAATTTCAATCCACGCTCCCCGTGGGGGGAGCGACATCTTCCGGCGAAATAGATGTCGCTGATAAACGTATTTCAATCCACGCTCCCCGTGGGGGGAGCGACGAAAGGGTAGGCGATTTTGACGCTCCCGGTTTAGATTTCAATCCACGCTCCCCGTGGGGGGAGCGACCTTTGCCATTCCTTAACACTCCTTTTAATATGTATATTTCAATCCACGCTCCCCGTGGGGGGAGCGACGGGATGACTTCTCAACAAATTTACAATCGATTAAATTTCAATCCACGCTCCCCGTGGGGGGAGCGACTGCTGGACAACGGTGTGAAGCCGAAGGTGGCTGCTATTTCAATCCACGCTCCCCGTGGGGGGAGCGACCCGCCTGCGGTAAAGCGGTTAAAGGAGGAGAAAATATTTCAATCCACGCTCCCCGTGGGGGGAGCGACGGTATTTGTGTTGGGCGTGGATTAACTTTGGTTCACATTTCAATCCACGCTCCCCGTGGGGGGAGCGACCTGATTTCATATGCTTCTTCTCAATTGCGTTACGATTTCAATCCACGCTCCCCGTGGGGGGAGCGACGTGGTTTACTGTCTCCTTATGGAGGGGATTTTCAATATTTCAATCCACGCTCCCCGTGGGGGGAGCGACCGCCCACCATAACGGATGTCGTCAATAAAATCACAATTTCAATCCACGCTCCCCGTGGGGGGAGCGACAGCCGGGGAATTGCCTGCGTATTGAATACGTCGCATTTCAATCCACGCTCCCCGTGGGGGGAGCGACTCGGGCAGCAGGTCGGCATTTATATTAACGGCAATAAATTTCAATCCACGCTCCCCGTGGGGGGAGCGACGACTGACTCAATGGAGCAATCCGGGCCAACGTTTTCATTTCAATCCACGCTCCCCGTGGGGGGAGCGACAGCAATTATATACAAAAGCTATGCCCATGATATGTGCGAACTGCTGATATTTTCTGAAAGCGCTCGCAGCATTCAGGAAAGAATTTACGATTTTTTCGGATTCATCATCAGACTACACCCAATTTTTATCAAAAGTTTGGTGCGAACCCTCTGGGAAATTTTTGCGCGCTTCTGGTTCGCACTACACCATTAGGATTCCCTCCGCGTCATAGCCTGGCTTCGCACCAATATGTTTGATTTTCGTATGATATCGATCTCCCAAATAGTAAAAACGCAGGCTGTCCTTTTCTGGGTCGATCAGCTTTTCTAACAGACGCTCAACTTTTCGGCTCTGCGCAGCGTCCAACAAACATTCAAACACCGAATTCTGTACGCGCTGCCCATAGTTCACGCACTGCTTCGCCACTTGGCGCAGGCGTTTGCGGCCTGCCGGATCTGCCGTGTTCACATCATAAGTAATCAGCACCAGCATAAAATTCCCCTCACTTCCACAAAAAAGGCGGGTAGGCGTCCAAATCCCCGCGCAGGCAGCGATTGAGCAGCAATGCCTGCACATATGGGACCAATCCCCACGGGATTTTTTCCTGCAAAAATGGGTGCCGGATCTGTTCCTGCTTGCGCTGCTGCCATGCCTGCAAAAATTGGCTGCGCGCTTCTTTTTGCATACGCACAGCGCCACTTTCCTGCTGGAAAAATGCTTTCGGTTTGATCATGCGGTTATTAATCAGCGAGAGCACAAACCGGTCGGCAAAAACCGCCCGTAACTCCTCCATCAAATCGAGTGCCAGGGAAGTCCGGCCTGGCCGTTCCCGATGCAGGAAGCCAACATAGGGATCCAGGCCAACCGCCTGCAAAGCGGCCACGCAGTCATTGGCAAGCAACGTATAAGCAAAAGATAACAGTGCATTGATCGGGTCCAACGGTGGGCGGCGGGAACGTCCGTGAAATGCAAAGGTGTCTTTATTCTGTAGAACCAGCTCATCCAAAACGCCAATATATTGATCGGCTGCCGCGCCTTCCAGGCCGCGCAGCGTCTCGCCCTCCGTACAGTGCAGAATCTCCGGCAACCGCGCTACCAACTGAGCTGAAGCCCTCTTGACTTTCTCGACGTCCAGACGCATGGCGTGATCCCGCGCAGCGCGCTCCAACACCCAGCGCGCGTTATAGACCTTGCCATAAACAAAATTGCGGGCATACTGTATGCACATAAAAGGGTCAGCGCTGACCAGCACCTGCTGGATGCGTACCAAGACGCTGCCGTGTATCCCGCCATCTGCTGCCGCAAGAAATTTTCCATGCGGGGTCAGAAAGGAAAGGCGGATACCGCGCTCAACGCATGCGCCCATTAGCGCCGGGCTGGCGCCCTTGTAGCCAAAATAAAGAATCTGCTCCAGCGTATGCAATGGCAAACGCAGCAGCTTTTCTTCCCCACGGTTGACTACCACATTTTCGCCATCCAGGGACAAATACGTATCCTCCGACAGAACAAACAGCGTATTCAACAATTTTCGCATGATGCATCTACCTCGCGCAGGCTGGTTTCCAGATAGGCTTTGACTGACTTCACCCGATACAGCTTTGGCAGGCACAGTTCTTTCAGCGAACAGGCATTGCAGTTTTTGTCGGGTTTTTCTTTTGGGGTATAGCGCCGGTTATAATACCCGTGCATTTCCCTCAGCATCGAGCGCACAGTGCTGCGCAGCTCCTGGGTCAGCGGCACGGTTTCGCGGCGGCGTGTCTCCCCATAAAACAGATCGCCCCGCGGGATCTCGCAAGCCAGCATCTCCTCGAGGCACATCGCCTGACAGCAAAGTTGCAGGCGGTCCGCATCGATTTGCTTGGACACGCCGCGTTTATATTCCACTGGGACGGGCTGCCATGTTCCATCTCGCCCATGCAGCGGCACACCGTTCTCTGATTGGAAAAACTCGACTACATCGCAGACCCCGCTCACTCCCAGCGTCGGCGAAAACACACGCAGCCCGCGCGTGACAAGTACGTCTTTACGCTTTTCCACAAAATCTTCTTTGTGCGCCTGTTCATGCAAAATTTCCCCCTCGATGGTGCGCAGGTTGTCATTCCAGAGCTGCTCGATATGAATCAGTGCCCACTGCCGCCGGCAGAAGCAGAAATGCTGGATACCGGAAATTTGCAGGTAGTCCTCTTCTGCAAACCGGCTCATCACAATTCCATGCAGGTCACACCAGCCGGGATGCTGTCGCGGTCAATCGTCACAGTATAGTCCTGGTACCTGCGGGCCGGTGTGCCGTCCGCCGGATCTTTGCGCGTGACCTTTACCGCGTCAAACAGCTTATAAGAAGGCGCATTGCCCAGTTCTGAGTCATGCTTAAAGACAATCAGCTTGCGCGTTTCCATCTTGCCGCGGGCCGCAGAGTGATCGTATTCAAACATATTGAGAATCGCCTGCCACAATAGCTGCAGGTCATCCTCCGAAAAGCCCGTCGTCTTGCGCGCCAGATTGGCCGACACGTAGCCCTCTGCGCGGTAAAGGCCATAGGGCACAATATATTTGCGGCCCATTTCGGTGCCTTTTTTCTCCGCGTCCGCCTCTGTGGTAATGGCAATGCGAGTAATCGTGATCTCCTGTGGCACGATCGGCTCTACGCTGCGGGCAAAGCCCAGCTGAACCGGCCCGCGGACCTGACCGCAGTTGAGCGCGGCCTTCACAAACGTCGTCATCACCGCACCAAAAGTACGGATGTCAAAGAAGTGCTGGCACATGAAATCGCGGATTTTCCGGTCCAGATCCGGATCTTTTTTCTTGGCTTCCTTGATGGTCTTCTCGTCCACATGGTAGGCCTCGTAGGCTTCGGCATCGCTGCGATTGAGCGGCACCTGATCCTTGATGTAAATACGGTAACCGTCTGCATCTTCTTTCACGGTTTCCACATAATTGCGGATCTTGCGCTTTAAGCAGACATCCGTCACCAGGCCATAGCCGGTTTCCGGATCAATGCGAGGCATATTGCCCGCATCCGGGTCCCCGTTCGGATTCCCGTTTTCAACATCAAACAAAATGACAAATTCATAGCGGTTCTTGATCACTTCTGCCATGGCTTAACCCTCCCCTTCCGGTTTGTCTGTCTTCTTTCCCGCATAAAAGGCTTGCTGCTGATGGTAATAACCAAGGATAAACACACCCTGGTCCTCCAGATTCAAGTGTTTGGGCAGCGATTGGTCAATGCGGCCCATCAGGTTGCCCAGCCCCTGTTCCAAATTCGTCGCCAAGCCCGGCTTGTCGCGTTTGAGCACCTTGATGTGGTTTTCCTTCAAGCGCCAGAGAATGGGGAAAACAGATTCCGGCGTCGCGCTGGCAGAACTAAAATAGCGGTCCTTGACGGTCGCATTCAAGTTCGGATTGGCAGCGGTTTGAATATCTTCCAAATAGGCGAAGATGCGGCCCAATACATAGGGCTGATAATTGGTCTGGTCATTCAGTTGCACAGTCAGTACCTCCTTGATCGGCGCGGATGGACCGGCCTCATGTTGTTTTAGCAGCACAGCTTTCACGATGGCGGCGCGTACACGGTTGATGTCATGATCGGCACGGATACGCAGCAACACGCCATCGAGCAAAGCGGCCGGATAGCGCGTATCATTCAAGATTGCCCGCATCAGCGCGCCTGCCAGGACAGGAGAAGCGGACTTTTCCTTTGCCTTCTTGTTGACCGTCTCAAAGAGCAGGCTGCCGACAGATAGATACGTGCGCGTATCAAACGCGGGCCGGACAATCTGCAGGCGGTCATAATGGCGATCGAGATTCTGCATAAACGCGCCAAACGTGTTGTGGTAGAAAAAGCGGACGGACAGCCGCGCCGCATTTGGTGAGAGACCCAGGATATAAAAATCTGTATCCGGACGCAGCGTAACGTCAGAGAGGTCATAGGGCCTGCCGTGCGCCAACGCCTGCATGGCGGCCACCAGATCGTTTTCCGTGAAATCCGGGCCAGCATCCGCATTCATCGCCATGGAAAACAGATCCTGATAACTCGGCTCTGCGTTTTCCGCCCAATACACCACCGTGGTGTCGCCCAGCAGCATCCGGTGCTCCCCATCTGCAAGGAGCTGGTTGAGCGCTGTGCCATAGGCAAACGCCGCCTCTTCGCTAACCGGGGCATTTAAGCCCTGGCCGTGCTCTTTTCCATAGGACTCAAACGCCGGTGCGTTGAAAGACACCAGGGAAGCACCCATCGTCTGCGCGCCGCGCACGCCCTTAATGGACGGGTGCAGGCGGGCGATCACCGCGTGCCTGCCGGTCACGAGGCAGACACCCTGCTCCCCTGTCTTTGTGCGCTGGCGGTAATCGTCCCAGGCCTGCGCGATCTCCGGGATATCCTGCACAAAGTGCCCTTCAAACCGGAACACCAGGTTTGGCGTCTTTTTCAGGAGCATGTTCAGCTGCGGCTGCAAAACGGGGTGATCCAAAGCAGCCTGCGGGTCCCAATTTTCAAAAAAGGCGCAAACTGCTCTGGCTGCCGGCGCATCGACGTCCTTTAAAATTTTCAGATGCAGATCCTTGCAGGCGGCGAAACATCGGGCCGTCCGCTCCGAATTGCCCCTGACATCAATGCCCAGCAGATAACTGATGCCCTCGCACAAAAAGTTAGAAGCAATGTTGCTGGCCTTTTTAATCTGCTGGGGCACATTCATCTTCCAGGGGACTTCTACTGTTTTCTTGCCACGCTCCACTTCTTTTTGCAAAGGCATATAGCCGACGAGATTCCCCGATGCATCGATTGTCAGAGCGCCGGAAACGTCTGCCTTGCTCCAGCCGTCGCGGGCGAGCTTCTCGTCGCGGGCAGCCAATGCGTCATATTCTTTGACCAATGCCTGTAAAATCATCGCAGCACCTCACAGTCGCGCACATCAAGTATGCCATCCACCAGTTTTGCGCGGAAAAATGTCGGCCGGATGTCTTTGGGATCGCTGTAATCGAGATCATACAGCATAATGCCCAGGTCGCGCGTCTCATTGGGATAAGCCGTTGAAACTTCCCCGCCCGGCCAACGGCGGAAATGGGCCGGGAATTCCCGGCAGCCAAGGTATGGCTGGGAATAAAACTGTCCGCGCTCCAACCGCCTCTTCATAATATCCTGGAATTTGCCGGGATTGTCGCCGGGGGCCGCCTTCTCCGTCATGTCAAAATGGGCTTCAATTACATAGCGCACGTCGCGCAGCAACGTGGCCGCGCGCTGCTGAATATCCTGTGCGGTACACAGGTACAAATCCTTCTTGCCGCCCATCATCACCGTGCGCACATTCGAGGACAAAATTTTGGATTTCACCTCATTGCGCCGAATGTTCGTAAAGCGAATGGGGTTACACACATAGATCCGGTCGATGACCCATTTCAATCCCGGATGCCAATAGATAGAATCCAGGATGCCCCGTGCAGCCGACGGCGTCATCACGTCATAGCTGACACGCTCCACCTTCAGCTCAGGCCGGTTGAAGGCGGCGTAATCTCCCCACACTTCCACCTGAATCGACATGTTGTCCACTCCCCTCTCCAAAACATATACCCGCCATGCAAAACGGCGGATATTTTCTATTCAAAATTACATGAGACTGCGGCTTCTCATGATTTTTTGAATTTCATCCGCATCGCTTTCAAATTGAAAGTAATATTGATCTTTTTTGACGTGAAATGCTTTCACACGATTTCATTTCTTTTGCGTTGATAGGATAGAAGGTTCGATTATACAAAAATCGCCTTGCCCTCATCGGACTGGAGGGAAAGCCCGGTATCCTCGCTGTAAAGCGAATCATTCACGAGCACGCCGAACCCGTCGGCCACGACCTCCACATCGCCTGCCGCCACCAGCGCCTGGAAATGCTGCGGATAAACGCTGACCGTGTAGGCGCCTATACGGCGGAATACTCCCCGGCTGCATGCGCCGCTGCGCAAGGCCTGTGTCAGATTGGCGGCTTTTTCCTCCAACGGAATCAAAACAGAACGCGTTTCCGTCTCAATTAACTTAAAATCCTGCGCCACCTGGGCAAACGGCAGTTGGCTGCCATTGCGGCCGCGGTCAAAAGCCCGCAAAATCTGCTTGCTGTCGAGCTGGCCGCTCTGCTCGCCCAGGGCATGTACGGCGTCAAAATAGGCAAGGATCGCTTCCGGCGCGGCAAGGTCTGCAAAGCGCTCGCGCGTCTCGCGGAAGAGTTCCACCTGCTGCTTTACGAGCATCGGCGGCGGGTCCTCCGGTTGATAAATATAGACCATACTGTCTGCGGCTGCGCGCTTTCCTTCTCGATTGCAGCGGCCCGCCGCCTGGATGATGGAATCCAGGCCCGCCTCCGCCCGGAACACCAGTGGGAAGTCCACATCCACGCCGGCCTCCACCAACGAGGTCGCCGCCACGCGGCACGGCTTTTCCTCTTTTAAGCGGCTGCGGATGGTTTCTAGAATGCGTGTCCGATGCACCGGCGCCATCAGCGTGGAAAGATGGAACCGCCCTTCCTCCGGAAGCATGGAAAAAAGCGCTGCGGCCTGCTTTCGCGTAGCGACAATGGCCAAAGCCTGCGATTGCGCTTCCATTTTCCGTGCCAGCATCTGCTGCGTGCAGGGGCCGATATACGAAAGCGTCGTCCGCCGGAAAAACTGATAAAGCGCCTCTGTGCCCGGACAGATCTCTCGCGCTTGCACACCGATCTCGACAAAATAGGGTTCCAGCGCAGGCTGGGTCGCTGTGCAAAGGACAGCCGTCAGATGATACCGCTGCACCAGCTCGCCAATCGCGCGCACGCAGGGACGCAGGTACGGCAGCGGGAGCATCTGGGCCTCGTCAAAAATGACGACGCTTTTGGCGATGTTGTGCAGTTTGCGGCATCGGGAAGTTTTATTTGCAAACAGAGACTCGAAAAACTGCACATTTGTCGTGACCACAATTGGAATATCCCAGTTTTCTGCCGCCAGGCGCTGGCGCTCGGCCTGTGGGTCTTCGTCTGTCTTTTGATTGAAGTCTGCGTTGGCGTAATGCGCCAGTACATTTTCCGCGCCGAGGATTTCCCGGAAGGTATCCGCTGTCTGCTCGACGATGCTCGTATAGGGAATCACGTAGATGACCCGCTCCAGCCTATTTTCAACCGCATGCTGTAGGGCAAACGCCAGCGAAGAAACCGTTTTTCCGCCGCCGGTCGGGACGGTCAGCGTATAAAGCCCCTGGCTTTTCTTCCCCATTTCGAGGCAGGTGCGCAGGATTTCACTGCGCTTCGCATGGAGGGCATTTTGCGTGGGCAGAAGCCATGGCGCAAGGTACGATTCCAGACGTTTGAAGATCGTCTCCATGGTGTCATAGCTGCCGCGCAGCACGGCCGGCCGTTCGGTCATAAATGCTTCCGTGTCCAGAAAGTCCGCGTCTACCAGGCAGGAAAACAGCATACGGATCAAAAAGCTCAGCGCAAACCCATCCCGATTCTTTGGCTCCTGCACGCCGTCCGGCAACGTGACTTCCTGCTGCCAGGCACGAAAATCCGCTATCTCTTTTTTCAGGCGGCCCCACATCGTGCCGCTGTCCGGCAAATCACCCCTGTCGCCGCCATCCGGCAGACCGGTATGGTGCCCGGCCGCACAAAAGGCCGCTGCCAGCATGCCCCGCCGCATCAGCACCTTTGCGCCCGCAGTCGCGTGGTCCACACGACTGCCTTGGCCGTTGGCACGTAAATATCGCTGAAATGCATCGGAATACTTGCCGATGTCGTGTGCCATCCCCAAAACATCGGCCAGCTTTTCCTCTCCAAACGCGGCGGCAAACGCACTGGCCAGCTTCGCCGTGCCCTTCAGATGATCCAAAAGAGGCTGCTCCTGCCCCTCTTCCGTGCGATGTGCCAAATACATAACCCGTCTCGCTTTCCACGCAATTTTTTGTCAATACAAATAAAAATTAGGTGAAATTAAAATCTAAATAAATAATATCATTTAGCCCTTTAAAAGGCAACAATTTGAGGAAAAATCTGACAAAATTTTCCGCAATTCTTCGCCTTTCTCCGTGCAAAAAATCCATCGTTTTCCACTCAAGGCATGCCTCATAACACATATTTTCAGATATTGGCGCATATTTTTACGCTGTGGCATTCTCGCCTTTGAACCGCAATCGCCGGTCGTTCCGTCATCCGCGCTGGCGGGCACTGTTTTGTTTCCGGCGGCCTATTGTAGAAACCGAAAAGTAGGAGGCGCTTATGAGCGAACAGAAAAGCAGATATGACAGATCCTGCGGCGACCCGGTCTATACAGACCGGGGGTACCAGGAATTTGCAGACGGTTCCGGCCGGATGCGGGACTTTGAAACGCCGCCGCAGCCGAATTTTGACACCGAAGAAATGATCGGCTCCATTCAGCGCATACTGGCGCAGAATCGCGGCAGTTACGTAGTCGTGGAATTTCTGATCGGCACAGAGCGCATTGTGCGCAAACAGGGAATTCTCTATTTCGTGGGCCGCAGTTTTGTGACGCTTTATGATGACAGGTGCAACAATTTTATCGTATGTGATATTTTTTCTATCAAGTTTGTTTATTTTTATCTGCCAGGCCAACGGCCGCGCCGCAATTTCAACATGCTGTCCAATTTGACCAATTGAAGGCCAAAGGACGCCCGCCCTTTTCCAATTCGCAAAAAGGGCGGGCGTTTTTCCATGTGCATATCCGGGCTTCAAACCAGTCCAACCGCGTCGATCGCGGACGCTTCCCCTGCAGGTGTGCTGCCAGCCTGCAGCAGGCGCAAAAGCCGCACCAGGGCAAAGGCCACCTCAGCGCTGATCATTGCAGGCTCTACGCAATCCTGCGTATTCTCCGTCTGACCGATCTGCGCATCTACGCGCTGCATCTGCTGCCAAAACCCGAGGTTGGAAAGCAAAAACAACACTGCCGCGCCGATCGCCAAAGCAGCGGGGTCCGCCGTACAGGCCGTCTCGCCGCCCAAAAGGCGTTGCCGCTGTGCATCGACCGCCTGTAATTGCAGCAGCAGGCCGGAAACAGACTGCAAAAGCAGGTTCCGCGTATTGTCCAGCATGGCCAGCTGGCCCGCGGATAACTGTGCATCCGGTTGCATTTGCGATCGTAAAGTCTCCACCGGAGTTCCTCCCATCGCCGGGATATAGGGTCCGGCCCTCCCAGTCTATGCGGCCGGGCGTCTCTATGCACACAAAAATTTTGTCATCTGGTTGACAGCTTCCATGGAACATCGTACTATTAGAATGCAGCATTAGAAGAGAGAAGAACGCAGAAGCTGGAAAAAGCAGCCGGGCGTTGCACCCGGCTGCCGCGTTCTAGGGAATCTTTTTAGGAGGAATTAAAAATGGTTAAAAAGAGAATGCTCGCAATGATCACAGCTGTGGTACTGGGTGTCACCGTATTTTCTGGCTGCGGCGGTGGGACAAGCACCGACAACCAAACTGCTGGAACCAGCACTGCCAGTGCAGCTGAGACAGGTTCTATAAAAGATGAATTGATTCTCGGCTGTGACACCAACTTTGCGCCCATGGCATACATGGATAACGGCAATGTTGTCGGTTTTGACATTGATCTGGCCAAGGCAGTCATTGAAGACAAGATGGGCAAAAAGTTGACCATCCAGCCCATCAACTGGGACTCTAAGGAAGCAGAGCTGGAAACCGGAAAGGTCGACATCATCTGGAATGGCCTGACCATCACCGACGAGCGCAAAAAGAAAATGAACATGTCCAAACCTTATATGGAAAATAAGCAGGTAGTCGTGGTTCCCAAGGACAGCGCAATCAAGACGCCGGAGGACCTCGCGGGCAAGACCGTCGGCATGCAGAAGGAATCCACCGCCGTCCAGGCCTTTCAAGACAGCGGTATCAAAGCCAAGGAAACTGTGGAGTTGAAAGACAATGTCGCTTGTCTGACCGAACTGGCCAGCAAGCGCATTGACGCGATCGTGATGGACTCTGTGGTCGCTGACTATTACCTGAGCAAGAACCCAACGCAGTATCCGTTCCATACGCTGGACAAGGCTCTGTCCAACGAGTTTTATGGCATTGCCGTGAAAAAAGGCAACGATACGCTGTTAAAGGCCATCCAGGATGCATTTGACCAGTGCGTTGCTGACGGCACAGCTGGCAAAATTGCAACCCAATGGTTCGGTTCGGACACCATTTATAAAGAGAGCTAAAAACCCGGGAGGAAATCAGAGCTGCCATGGATTTTGGAAGTATGATGATCGAGCTGCTCAAAGGTTCGCTCATTACCATCGAATTGTTCGTCATTGCTTTCCCATTGTCCATCATTCTGGGCATGGGCATCACGCTGTGTGTCAAAAGCAAATTCAAGCCCCTGAAATATTTTTTCGAATTTTACATTTACATCTTTCGCGGCACACCGCTGCTTTTACAAATGCTGATCCTCTATTATGGGCTGTTTTATATTCCGGGGGTAGGGCAATATCTGGTCATCCAGAACCGCATGTTCGCCTGCATTCTGGCCTTCACGCTGAATTACGCGGCCTATTTTGCGGAGATCTTCCGCGGTGGCTTTTTGGCTGTGGATAAAGGCCAATATGAAGCGGCAAAGGTGCTGGGCTTTTCCAAAGGACAGACGCTTTGGCGCATTATTTTCCCGCAGATGTTCCGCGTAGCGCTGCCGAGCCTTGCCAATGAGACAATCACACTGGTCAAGGACACGTCCCTAATCTTCGCTTTGGGCATCCAGGAGCTTCTGCAGAATGCCACCAACATCGTCAATTCGGAGGCAACCTTCCTGCCCTATGTCGTGTGCGCCGTCTTTTATCTGGTGCTCACCACGATCCCGTCCATCATCTTTAAAAAACTCGAAAAGAAATTTGCGTTTTAATGGAGAAAAAGCATGGCTATTCTGGAAGTGCAACACATCACAAAATCCTTTGACGGCAACCAGATTCTCAAAGATATCAGCTTCACGGTGGAGCGTGGCGACGTGATTGCCATCATTGGACCTTCCGGCGCAGGCAAGAGCACCATGCTGCGCTGCCTGATCGATCTGGAAAAGGTCAATGGCGGTACCATTCTGGTCGACGGCCACCCGCTCGTGCAAAACGGTGTTTACCCACGTGCAGAGCTGATCGCCCGTTGCACCGCAAAAATGGGCATGGTATTCCAGCATTTTTATTTGTTCCCCCATATGACCGTGAAAAAGAATCTGGAGCTAGCGCCGCTGGTCGTGGCCAAGCGCACAAAGGAGGAAGCCGCCGCGGACAGTGCCAAATACCTTGAAAAGGTCGGTATGAATGAAAAAGCGGATGCCTACCCGCGTCAGCTTTCCGGCGGACAGCAGCAGCGCGTGGCGATTGCCCGCGCCCTGATGATGCACCCGGACCTGCTGCTGTTTGACGAGCCGACGAGTGCCCTGGACCCGGAACTGACAGCCGAGGTGCTCAGCACGATGCAGCAGCTGGCAGCGGAAAAAATGACGATGCTCGTCGTCACGCATGAAATGGAGTTTGCCCGCAGCGCAGCCAATAAGATCCTCTTTATGGACCAGGGCGTTATCCTTGAGTCCGGCACGCCCGCGGAAATCTTCTCTCATCCGAAGCAGGAGCGCACCCGGCAGTTTCTGGCCAGCGTGCTCGGCGCCCAACACGCGCCGCTTTCCGGCGGAGAAACGCCCGCCTGAATGCATATTTACGCATCTTTTTTGTTCAAATGTCCAGAGAAAGGACCGGCGATTCCCCCGGCTTTTGATGCCGGGAAAAGCGCCGGCCTTTTTGCTGACAAAAAGTTTGACTTCCCGCTTCGGCTGTGCTAAAATACTTTATGTATGGGAGCACTGCAAATTACGCAAGGGTCCATGCAAATGTTTTCTGACCATTCCGCGGGTCTGCCCGAGGAACATGAGGCGTGCGGACAGCCGGGTCAATTGCCGAGTGGCAGCCTATTCGGTTGCCTTATTGATTGCGTTAGGAGCGCAGATTTTATAAGTTGGTTCCTTTATAACCAGTGTGCGTTGCGGCGAACAGCGGCACATCAAACTTGTGAAACGGTCAATAAGAGTGGTAAAAGTAAAATGTTTGCTATATAGACTCTGGACTCCCGCCTGAAGTTTGTGCGCGTAAGGGGTGGTTTCGCCTCTTTTCGCCTCGCTTCGATCAAAAGGTGTGAAACGCAAGTGATGGGCGCAGCTTGATTGCCGTCACTTGCGTTTTTTGTCTATTTGCAGGGAAAGGAAAGGCGGGATAGCATATGGAAAAACTTAAGCTTTACGGCTTTAACAATTTGACTAAATCGCTCAGCTTCAATATTTATGACGTGTGCTATGCCAAAACGCCTCGTGAGCAGCAGGATTACATCGCCTATATCGATGACCGTTATAACTCTGAGCGGCTCACGCGCATTCTGACGCATCTGGTGGATATGATTGGTGCCACAGTGCTCAATATCTCCAGCCAGGATTATGATCCTCAGGGCGCCAGCGTAACGCTTTTGATCGCCGAAGGCTCCATGGTGCCGGTTGGCGGCGAAACCGTGCTGGCCCACCTGGACAAAAGCCATGTCACGGTGCACACGTATCCCGAATACCACCCGGACACGTGTCTGGCCACCTTCCGCGTGGACATTGACGTGGCCACCTGCGGTGAGATCACGCCGCTCTCCACACTGGATTACCTGATTGGCAGCTTTGATTCGGATATTATTACCATGGATTACCGCGTGCGCGGCTTTACGCGCGATATGGCGGGCAAAAAGCTGTTTATGGACCACAAGATTACCTCCATTCAGGATTATATCGACCCGCAAACGCTGCGCCGCTATGACGCGGTGGATATTAATATTTATGAAGCGAATCTGTTTCACACCAAGATGCTCATCAAGGACATTGATTTACAGGACTATCTATTTAATACCGATGTCTATGAGCTGCCGCCCAAAACGCGGCTGGACATCACCGACAGCCTGCGCCGGGAAATGATCGAAATCTTCAGCGGGCGCAACATTTTCTAAGGAGGCGAGCAGCGGCATGGCATCTCTCGATCAGCACCGCGCGCCGATTTACGAGGCGCTCGTGCGTTTTCGGCAAGCGCGCGTGGTGCCCTTTGATGTGCCGGGGCATAAGCGCGGCCGCGGCAACCCGGAGCTGACCGCCTTTCTCGGCGAACAGTGCGTGGGTATTGACGTCAATTCCATGAAGCCTTTGGATAACCTCTGCCACCCGGTCTCCGTCATCCGCGATGCGGAAGAGCTGATGGCAGAGGCTTTCGGCGCTGCGCACGCATTTTTGATGGTGGGCGGCACGACCTCTGCCGTGCAGAGCATGGTGCTGGCTGCCTGCAAGCGCGGGGACAAGATTATCCTGCCGCGCAACGTGCACCGCAGCGTAATCAACGCGCTGGTGCTGTGCGGCGCGGTGCCGGTTTATGTCAACCCGGAGGTGGATCACCGGCTGGGCATCGCGCTGGGCATGCGCGTGTCGCAGGTCGAGCGCGCCATTGAAGAAAATCCAGACGCTGTGGCTGTGCTGGTCAATAATCCGACCTATTATGGCATCTGCTCGGATCTGCGCGCGATCGTCAAGCTGGCACACGCGCATCACATGTTGGTGCTGGCGGACGAAGCACACGGCACCCACTTTTATTTTGGTGAAAATATGCCGGTCGCCGCGATGGCGGCCGGCGCGGACATGGCCGCTGTGAGCATGCACAAATCCGGCGGCAGCCTGACGCAGAGTTCGGTCCTGCTTTCCGGGCCCAACGTGCGCGCGGGCTATATTAGCCAGGTGATCAACCTGACGCAGACAACCAGCGCCTCTTATCTCTTGCTGTCAAGCCTGGACATCTCGCGGCGCAACCTGGCGCTGCGCGGGCGTGAAACGTTCGCCAAAGTCGTCGAGATGGCGGAATACGCCCGCAATGAGATCAACAAGATCGGCGGCTATTACGCTTACTCCAAGGAGCTGGTCAATGGCGACAGCATTTATGCCTTTGATGTGACAAAGCTGTCGGTGCATACGCTGGACATCGGCCTTGCCGGCATCGAGGTCTATGACCTTTTGCGCGATGAATATGACATCCAGATCGAGTTCGGCGATATCGGCAACATCCTGGCCTATGTCTCAATCGGCGACCGCATGCGCGACATTGAGCGGCTGGTCAGCGCCCTGGCGGAAATCCGCCGCCTGCACCAGCGCGACCGGACCGGCATGCTGACGCAGGAATATATCCCGCCGCGTGTGGCTGCGACCCCGCAGGAGGCCTTCTACGCGGACAAGGAGTCACTGCCCCTGCGGCAGACCGAAGGGCGCATTTGTAGCGAATTCGTCATGTGCTATCCGCCGGGTATCCCGATTCTGGCGCCCGGCGAGCAGATCACCGGCGACATCCTCGATTACATCGAATACGCAAAGGAAAAGGGCTGTTCCCTGACCGGTCCGGAGGACCCTGACGTCGAGCGGCTCAATGTACTGACAGAAAGGGGCGTTTGACCTATGGATTTGTGGTTTTCGGAACTGCATACGCCAAATGCAAAATTTTCCATCCGCGTTGACCGGCAACTTTATAATGGGCAAAGCGAGTTCCAGCGCATTGACGTATTCGACTCCAAAGAATTCGGCCGCTTCCTGACGCTGGACGGCTATATGATGCTCACCGAAAAAGATGAATTCATCTACCACGAAATGATTACCCATGTCCCGATGGCGGTGCATCCGAACGCGCGGCGCATCCTGGTCATCGGCGCGGGCGATGGCGGCGTCATTCGCGAGCTGTGCCGCTATGACAAGGTCGAGCAGATTGACATGGTGGAGATTGACCCGCTGGTTGTAGAAGTCTGCAAAAAATACCTGCCGCAGACCGCCTGCCGGCTGGAGGACCCGCGCGTGCATATCTATTATGAGGACGGGCTAAAATTCGTGCGCACGGCGGAAGACGCCTACGATCTCATCATTGTGGATTCGACTGATCCCTTCGGGCCGGGCGAGGGCCTTTTCACCAAAGAATTTTACGGCAACTGCTACAAAGCGCTGCACGAGGACGGCATCATGGTCAACCAACACGAAAGCCCGTTTTATGAAAATGATGCGGCGGCCATGCAGCGTGCGCACAAGCGCATTGTGGAGAGTTTCCCGATCAGCCGCGTCTACCAGGCGCACATCCCGACCTATCCGTCCGGTCACTGGCTGTTCGGGTTTGCCTCGAAAAAATACCACCCGGTGCATGACCTGAATGCTGTGCGCTGGAATATGCTGGGCCTGACGACCCGGTATTACACAACCCAGCTACATGTCGGCGCCTTTGCGCTGCCCGCTTATGTGGAGGAGATGCTGCGCGATGTTGAATAAAAACGTGGAGACCTTTCTGGGGTGCGACGCGCCTTATGAAGCTGCGCAGCTAGTGCTGTACGGCGCGCCGCTCGATTCCACAACGAGCTTTCGCCCGGGCGCGCGCTTCGGCAGCGCCGCCATCCGGCATGAATCCTTTGGGCTGGAAAGCTACAGCCCCTATCAGGACAAGGACCTGACCGATTACGCGATTTTTGACAGCGGCGACCTGGAATTATGCTTTGGCGACGTCACGCGGGCGCTTGCGGATATTGAAGCGCGGGCGCGCACGATTCTGGAGGACGGCAAGCTGCCGTTTTTGCTGGGCGGCGAACACCTGGTGACGCTGGGCGCGGTACGTGCTGTGGCGGAAAAGTACCCGGGGCTGCACATTGTACACTTTGATGCGCACGCGGATCTGCGCGACGATTACCTGGGTGCCAAGCTGTCGCATGCCTGCGTGCTGCGGCGATGCTGGGAGCTGCTGGGCGACGGGCGGATTTTCCAGTTTGGCATTCGTTCCGGCGACCGGTCGGAGTTCCAATGGGGCGCCGGGCACGTGTTCACCCAAAAATTCGGGTTTGACGGCCTCGCCGAAACGGTTGCCCGGCTGCGGGGCCAGCCGGTCTATCTGACTGTGGACCTGGACGTGCTCGACCCATCGATCTTTCCGGGCACCGGCACGCCGGAAGCGGGCGGCGTCTCGTTCCAGGCGCTCTTGCAGGCGCTGCTGACGGTCTGCCGCAGCGGGGCAAAGATTGTCGGTTGTGACGCCGTGGAGTTGGCGCCCATGCTCGACCCCACCGGGGTTTCGACGGCGGTCGCCGGCAAGGTCGTGCGCGAAATGATGCTGGGGCTTTGCGCTGACTGACGCCGCGGGGGCTAATCCATAGCCAGCTTGCCGCGCTGCCCGCGGATTTGATTTCGATTTTGCGCGCTATTCCTTTTGATGCAATAAAAACAGATTCACTTAAAGGAGGATACTTCCATGGGAAAAGCACTGATTATTGGCTGCGGCGGTGTTGCAAGCGTCGCGATCCACAAATGTTGCCAGAACGACAGCGTATTTGACGAGATCTGCATTGCGAGCCGTACGGTCTCCAAATGCGACGCGCTGAAAGAAAAGCTGCAGGGCACAACCAAAACGAAAATCACCACTGCTCAGATCGACGCGGATGACGTGCCTGCCCTGACCGCACTGATCCAGCGCGAAAAGCCGGACGTTGTCCTCAACCTGGCCCTGCCGTATCAGGACCTGCATATCATGGACGCCTGCCTGGCCACCAAGACGCCCTATGTCGACACGGCAAACTATGAGCCGGAAGACACCGCGCATTTTGAATACAAGTGGCAGTGGGACTACAACGACCGCTACAAAGAGGCCGGGATTACCGCGCTTTTGGGCAGCGGCTTTGATCCCGGCGTGACGGGCGTTTTCTCCGCCTATGCGCTGAAGCACTGGTTCGACACCATCGAATACATCGATATTCTGGACTGTAACGCGGGCGACCACGGCTATCCCTTTGCCACCAACTTTAACCCGGAGATCAACATCCGCGAGGTCAGCGCCAAGGGCAGCTATTGGGAAAACGGCCATTGGGTCGAGACAGAGCCCATGGAAATTAAGCGCGTGTATAACTTCCCGGAAATCGGCGAAAAGGACATGTATCTGCTGCATCACGAGGAGATCGAGTCCCTGGCGAAAAACATTCCCGGCATCCAGCGCATCCGTTTCTTCATGACGTTTGGGCAGAGCTATCTGACCCATTTGCGCTGCCTGGAGGATGTGGGCATGACCTCCATTGAGCCGATCGATTTTGAAGGCCAGAAAATCGTACCGCTCCAATTTTTGAAGGCCGTGCTGCCGGATCCATCTTCTCTGGGCCCGCGCACCAAAGGCAAAACGAACATCGGCTGCATCTTCCAGGGCCACAAAGACGGCAAGCCGGTCACGAAATATCTCTATAACGTCTGCGACCACCAGAAGTGCTACAAAGAGGTCGGCTCGCAGGCTGTCGCCTACACAACCGGCGTACCGGCGATGATCGGTGCGATGCTTGTGATGAACGGCACCTGGAAGATGCCCGGCGTGCACAACATCGAGGAGTTCGATCCAGACCCCTTCATGGACGCGCTCAACAAGTGGGGCCTGCCGTGGCAGGTCAGCGACCACCCGGACCTGGTAGACTGAGATGCGCTTTGAAGAACTCCCAACCCCCTGCTATGTGATCGACGTGCCGCGCATCACGGAGAACCTCCAAATTCTGCACGGCGTGCGGGAACGCACGGGCTGCAAGATTCTGCTCGCGCAAAAAGCCTTCTCCTGCTATGCGCTCTATCCGCTGATTGGGGAATACCTCGACGGCACAACCGCCAGCGGCCTTTTTGAGGCGCGGCTTGGGCGCGAGGAGATGGGCAAGGAAACGCACATCTTTTCCCCCGCCTACCGGCCGGACGAATTCCCGGAAATCGTACAGCTTTGCGACCACATTGTTTTCAATTCCTTTTCGCAGCTGAAGCGATTCGGGCCGCAGGCCCGTGCGGCCGGAAAGAGCGTGGGCCTGCGCATCAATCCGGAATGCTCCACCCAGGAAGGCCACGCGATCTATGATCCCTGCGCGCCCGGCTCGCGGCTGGGCGTGACGCGCGAAAATTTCCAGCCAGAACTGCTCGACGGTGTCAGCGGGCTGCATTTTCACACGCTGTGCGAACAGGACGCCGACGCCCTGGTCACGACGGTGGCCGCTGTCGAAGAAAAATTCGGTCCCTATCTTTCGCAGATGCAGTGGCTCAACTTTGGCGGCGGGCACCACATCACGCGGCCCGGCTATGATATACCGGCCCTGGAATCGTGCATCCGGCGTATCCAAGCTCAATATGGGGTGCAGGTCTATCTGGAGCCAGGCGAGGCGGTGGCGCTCAACGCGGGGTATCTGGTGACCACGGTGCTCGATACCCTGCGCAACGGAATGGACATCGCGATTCTGGACACGTCTGCGGCCTGCCACATGCCGGACGTGCTGGAGATGCCTTACCGCCCGCCGCTGATGGATGCCGGAGAGCCGGGCGAGCGGGCCCACACCTACCGCCTGGGCGGACCGACCTGCCTGGCCGGGGACATCATTGGCGATTACAGTTTTGATCATCCGCTCTCCCCCGGCGACCGGCTGGTATTCGGGGATATGGCGATCTATTCCATGGTTAAGAACAATACGTTTAACGGCATGGCACTTCCCGCAATTGCCCTGCGGGAAGTCAGTGGCGAGTGCCGCATCCTGCACCAGTTTGGCTATGACGACTTCAAAAGTCGGCTGGCGTAGTTCAAATACCCGTCGCAAAATGTGATTTACTGATCTACAAAAAATACGCCTTGAAACGGCTTTTACGGGCCAAATCAAGGCGTATTTTTGTGTCTGCTTGATGTGTTCCCAGCCGCTTATAACGACACACCGCCGCCAGGCGGGGCATCCCCAACCTGACGGCGGTGTGTCTGAAAACGCGTCAGCCTTTCGTTTCTGTTTCCTGGTTCGTGTTTCTCGGGCAGTCGTAACGGCACGCTTCCGGACTATCCGCCACGCCCTGCGTCGTCGGATCAACCACAACGCCCAGCGCCACCAACACGTTGACAATAGCCATCAGCGCATCTCCGACTGTGCTCTGGGTCACGCTCGGCACCACACCAAACAGCCCCATCACCGTATAGACAAACGTCAGCGCCGCGCCGCACAGCGCTACCAGCGTGGCTTTGTTTTGCAAACGCAGCTTCCAGTTGATGCGTTTCATTGATTTCCTCCTCTTTTTACACAACATGGTACCGGAACCGGATACACACCGGCTCCCCTGGCACCTGGGTGCAGATGCCGGCGTCACCCTTTTGGTACCCAACCAGATTGCACAGCCAGGCACCCGGCCGCAAGCTCGAAAGCGGACATGCGCATACAACCGGTGCGTCCACGGTCACTTTCGGCTGTACCGGGCACGTCAACAGCAGCGTATAGCATTCGCCGAGCGGCTTCTTCACGTCCAGGGTGGTGTCCACCACACAGGTCGTCTGTATGATGGTGTCTTCCCCGGCCACGCGTGCCTTTTGGGTCGCGGTCCAGCCATTGAGCCCCTTTTCGCGTACCAAGGCCGGATAATCCACAAAACTTTTGTCTGTGTCACACCCGCCGCTGCCCGGGATATTCGCGCCGGGCCATTTTCCGCCTGTGCTGGGGAATTCATTCTGCCACAAACCGCAGGACAGATCGGGCTGATCGACGCCCGGCCGGGCATACCAGAACGCATATTGCTTCAGCTGATCGGGATAGATGCGGTTATAATACCAGTCTCGGTTGACATAATACCCAGCAAAGTACCCGGCATCCTCTAAGCCGCTGCAAACGGTCTTGACGATATCCGTCAGCATCTGGCGGCTGGGCATCCCATTCCGCTGCTTGTAGCCGTCCGCGTCCTCCATATCCAGATAGATGGGAAACAACGGCTTTTTGCCACGCAGAAGCCGCAAAATGTGCTGGAGCTCGCTTTTCGCATCCGACAGATTGAGCGCATAACTGTACAGATACGCGCCCCATGGAATGCCCAGCCGGTCGCATTCCTGGACATTGCGCGCAAATTGCCCGTCATCCTGGCTTGTTTCATCGGAGCCATAGCCGCACCGCAGAATCGCAAACTCCAGCCCCGCGGCCTTGGCGGTTGCCCAGTCCACGTTCCCGTTATACCGGCTCACGTCAATTCCTTTCATAGTCTCACCTCCTCTCTACCACCCCCTCAAACTATGCAAAAAATTCGCCTTCGACGGCTAATTTTTCAAAAATTTACAGAAGTGTTTCAAATTCATGTCTTTCGGGAACCGTACCTATCAAAAAGGCCGCCGCAAAATGCCCTTGCAGCATTTCGCGGCGGCCCTTTGCACACCGGGTTTTTTATTCCATATCCTCAAAATCGTCCGAAAAATCTCCGTCTGCGCCAGAATGATAGCCATCCCCATACACGGCCTCGTCCTCCATCTGGCGCTGACCGCGGTAAGCGGCATGCAGGTAAATGACCACGCCCACATTGGCCACGCCGTCGGCAATGAGCACGCCATAGGTAAAGGGCAGGCGTACGTTGTCGCTTCCAAATGGGTTTGCCAGGGCGACGAGCGCCAACGCAGCCAGTCCCAGCGCCAAGAGCAGCACCACAAACCAATTTCGGCGGTATAACCGCAGCAGGTCCGTCGCATATTGCAGCTTCACCAGACAATCGCCCACAACGCAGATTGTCAGGATCTGGCTGAACGCAAACGCCACCTGCGCCGTACGCAGCAGGGCAAATAGGCCGAGCAGCACACACGCCGTTCCCGCAGCAAAACCGAATCTGCCAGGGACCTCATATTGGCGGCGCAAAAAGTAGACCAGGATGCCAATCGCGCCCGCAATGGCCAATACGATTCCCAGTACCTGACAGATCATGGTCAATGAAATCTGCGGCATTACCAGCAGCAAGACACCCAACACAATATACGCAGCAGAAAGGCATAAGAGGCCTGTCCACGCCGTGGGAAACGCCTCTTTTCGCTCCAGCTCCGGCAATTCTTCTCGGTTTTGTCTCATAGCGGCAACCGCCTTTCCTTTGGATTTTATCCCGGCCTTTCGATTCGCTCCAGGCCATTCAAACCGCCTGCCGCGCCATCAAAACGGCAGGCAAGGTACGGCCGCCCGTCCGATATGCGCAACGCCGCCCCTTCGCTTGTCCCTATTATACACGCTGCCCACAGAAACGGCAAACGGGGAACGACTGAAAACGCAGTCATTCCCCGTTTGAATGCGTATGCTCCATGCTTCGCATAGATTCGCCTTTTAATGTCCCCGGACAGTTTTCAGCCCGCTTGCATCAGGCATGCACCACGTGGCCGGCCTTGTAGCCTGCGTCAATGACGGCCTGCTGGAGCGCCTGGTCCTTGACCGAATTGCTGCAGCGGACCAGTGCGCTCTTATCCTCCAGAGAGACTTCCGCGCCCGCAACGCCCGGAACCTTCTCCAGCGCCTCCTTGACATGCTGCTGGCAGTGCGCACACATCATACCTTCAATTCCAATTACTTTCTTCATGACAATCTCTCCTTCCGGGCCGGCCCCTTTCGAAGCCGGCAGCAAATTTTCTTCTGTACCGTTTTGGTCAATCGGAGAAACGCGCTGCGGCGAAGTCGCCGAGCGCGGATCTTCTGTACTTGTGGCTGCCCCCCGCGTGCTTCCAGTTTGAAGAAACGTGGGCGCAGCGCGTTCGTGAACACGGACGCTGCTCAGGCGCACAGCCGCTGGCAGGTTCGGTGCCATAGCCCGTCTGGCAGGCCGCACTGGTCATTCCCGCGGCCATAAATTGCTCGTTTTTCGTTCGATCAGTTCCCCATTTTCACGGTCCCGGCGTGACCCTCACTATATCTTGTCTGAGTGATTCTGTCAAGACTAATTTTGTGAATTTTTTGTAAATTATGCGCTTCTTGCGTTAAATACAGGTTAAATTTTGTAAAAGAAACGTTAAAAATCAAGCGGCTTTTACGCCATCTGAGGTGATGCGACAGGCCGCTGAATGCCCCACTTCGGGAGCCTATTTTTGTTGATAATCTATGTGCCCCAAAACGATTTGCCACCCCCGCGATAGGCAGGAAAGCCGCTGCAAAAAATTTCACTTGGCTAACATGTCGAAAATCTATTGACAAATCCATCTCTGCGCATATAATAAAATTGAACATATGAATTATCGTTCATATGTTCATACATCTACAATAAGGAGAATGCAAATGCCCGATCAAAATGAAGTGGAGCGCTGTGAATATATCTGCGTTCATAAAGACGTGGTTGCGCGGGTGCAAGAACAAATGCCCGACGAAGAGCTGCTTTATGATTTAGCGGAACTTTATAAAGTATTTGGCGACAGCACGCGGATCAAAATCCTCTATGTCCTGTTTGAAAGCGAGATGTGCGTCTGTGATTTGGCGCAGATGCTCAACGCAAGTCAGAGCGCCGTCTCTCATCAGCTGCGGGTGCTTAAGCAAAACAAGCTGGTCAAATCGCGCCGGGAAGGCAAAACCGTCTTTTATTCGCTCTCAGACGAACATGTCCGCACCATTCTCGCGACTGGGATGGAGCACCTGACCGAAGCGAACTGACCGCACCTCATGGTCCTAAACAAAGTTTTCCAGAGTATTTTTTCTCTAAAATCCTGATTTGCATGTTTATCATTTGTATTGGAGGTCTTTGGCATGAAAAAGCGTTTCAATCTGGTCGATTTGGACTGCGCAAACTGCGCTGCCAAGATGGAAGACGCGATCAAAAAGATCGACGGCGTACACAATGCGACCGTCAATTTCCTCACGCAAAAGTTGACGCTCGACGCAGACGATGACCGCTTTGACAGCATTCTCAAAGAATGCGTGAAGGTCTGTAAAAAAGTCGAGCCGGACTGCGCCATCCAGGGCGTCTAAAAATACGGCCCATCCATTGAAGAGAAGGAGGTTCGGATGATGACAAAGAAGCAAAAAAGAATGCTGGCGCGCATCCTGGTTGCAGGCGCGCTGCTGATTGTGGCCGCTCTGCTGCCGCTGGAGGGGCTCTGGCGGCTGCCCGCCTTCCTGGTTCCCTATGTTGTGATCGGCTGGGATGTACTGTGGAAGGCGGTGCGCAACATCGCACACGGCCAGGTCTTTGACGAAAATTTTCTGATGGGCATTGCGACCATCGGCGCTTTGTGCGTTGGCGAATACCCGGAATCCGTGGCGGTGATGCTTTTCTATCAGGTGGGCGAACTGTTCCAGGGGTATGCGGTCGGCCGCTCGCGCAGGAACATCGCCGAATTGATGGCAATCCGTCCCGACACCGCGAACCTGCTGGCTGCGGACGGCACAACGCAGGAGGTAGACCCCGAAGACGTACAGGTTGGCGATACGATTGTCGTCCGGCCCGGTGAACGCATCCCGCTGGATGGCACCGTTCGCAAAGGAGCAGGGCTGGTGGATACCTCTGCCCTGACGGGCGAGAGCGTACCGCGCCAGGTATCGCCGGGCAGCGAAGCGCTGAGCGGTTGTATTAACCAGACAGGCGTTTTGGAAATCGAAGTCACGAAACCTTCCGGTGAATCCACCGTCTCGAAAATTCTCGACTTGGTGGAAAACGCCAGCAGCCGCAAGGCGCGCACAGAGGACTTTATCACAAAATTCGCCAAATATTACACGCCCATCGTTGTCTTTGCCGCTGTCGCGTTGGCTGTTTTGCCGCCGCTTTTCCTGCGGGAATCCTTCACAGGCTGGATTATCCGCGCCTTGAACTTCCTGGTCGTGTCTTGTCCGTGCGCGCTGGTCATCTCGATCCCGCTGAGCTTTTTCGGGGGCATCGGCGGCGCGTCCCGGTATGGTATCCTGGTCAAAGGCGGCAATTATCTGGAGGCCCTGGCACGCACCGATACCACGGTGTTTGACAAGACGGGAACCCTGACCTATGGCTCCTTCAAGGTCACGCAGCAGGTCCCCCAGCCTGGTACAGAAACGGCTGACCTGCTCGAAAGCGCAGCCATGGCTGAAAACTACAGCAACCACCCGATTTCACAGTCCCTGCGTGCAGCCTGGGGCAAAGATGCGGACCCGGCCCGGCTCTCCGATGTGCAGGAAATCGCCGGCATGGGGATTTCGGCCAAAGTCGACGGCGCGCCGGTGCTGGTGGGCAATGAGCGGCTGATGCAGCAGGCGGGGATCTCCTGTGAGACGCCGCAAGTGGTCGGCACTGTGGTCCATGTGGCGCGGGAAGGGCAATACCTCGGCTATCTGGTCATTGCAGATGAAATCAAGCCGGACGCCGCTCAGATGATCCGGGAGCTGAAAGCGGCCGGCGTGCGCCGCACGGTTATGCTGACCGGAGACACAAACGCGACCGCGGAAGCCGTGGCAGCTCAAGTCGGTGTGGACGAAGTCTACGCCGGCCTGCTGCCCGGCGACAAGGTAGATGCTGTGGAAAAAATGCTGCATGAAAAGCGCGGCAGCCTGGTCTTCATGGGTGACGGCGTCAACGATGCGCCAGTGCTGGCCCGCGCAGATATCGGCGTGGCGATGGGCGCCCTTGGCAGCGAGGCAGCCATCGAAGCGGCGGATGTCGTCCTGATGGACGATGCACCCAGCAAGCTGCCGCTGGCCATCCGCATCGCCCGCAAAACGCTCGCGATCGTGCGGGAAAACATTGTCTTCGCCCTGGCCGTCAAAGCCATTATCCTGGTGCTCTCTGCGCTTGGACTTGCCAACATGTGGTGGGCTGTGTTTGCAGACGTCGGCGTTGCGGTCATCGCTATTTTGAACGCCATGCGCGCGCTCTATGCGGGTGGCAAACCTGGCAAAGGCCAAAAAGAAAAAGCGTCTTTGAACAATCCGGAGGCAGCGGCAGACGCTTAAAGTCGAAATCATTCATAGATTATACGAGGCGGGTAGGCTTTGAGGCGGGCTCCCGGCCTCGTTTTTTGCTTACCCGCTTCCACTTGCGCTTCGGCAGAACCTGCGGTATACTTGGGTATACGGTTTTGAATACGGAAAAGAGGTTCCCCAATGGCGAAAAAGAAAGAGGAAAAGACAAATGTCATGCGCATCCTCGATAAGGCAAAAATATCTTATACGCCGTACTTTTACGACCACGAGGATGGCAAAATCGATGGCGTCGCAGTGGCGACAAAGCTCGGCCAGCCGCTGGAGCAGGTCTTCAAAACCCTGGTCACCCAAGGGGCCGATCACAATTACTATATCTTCGTGGTGCCTGTTGCGGCTGAGCTCGACCTGAAAGCTGCCGCCCGCGCTGCAGGCGTCAAGAGCGTCGCGATGATCCATGTCAAGGACATCAACAAAGTGACTGGCTATATCCGCGGCGGCTGCTCCCCAATCGGCATGAAAAAACAGTACGCCACTGTGCTCGACGAAAGCGCGCGGGAACTGCCGGCAGTCATCGTCAGCGGCGGCAAAATCGGCACCCAGGTGCAGCTCGCCCCCGCCGATCTGCTTTCCCTGATCGGCGGTAAATTTGCGCCAATCACGATGGCTGAATTGCCACACACACCGTCCCAAAAATGATTCGGATTGTGCAATTTTCTGTTTGCTAATTTTTTGTCGAGATTCTCTTGCCGGATACACATGGAATGCTATATAATAGATTCATTCGCGATTGTTTGAAAATATAGGCACTGTAAGAATAGGAGGATCTTATGAAGTACAGCTTTGTGATGCTCAAGCCTGACGCTCTGGAGCGCGCGTTGTGCGTGCCGATTCTGGAGCGCCTGAAGGCAGCTGGCGTGGAAATCGAGATGGCGGACTGCCGCAGGGTGGACACCAAATTGCTTTTTGCCCATTATGAAGAGGCCATCGCCCGCATGGGCGGCGACGCGGCCCGTCAGTTTGCCGATTACTTTACCAACCGCTGGGTTATGCCTATGGTCGTCAAAGGCGAAAGCGAGACGCTGATCGAGGATATCCGCAAGGTTGTGGGCGCCACCAATCCCGCTGCCGCAGAAAAAGGCACCATCCGCGGTGATTTCGGAATTGACAGCTATGAAAAATGCGGCATTGAAGACCGCGCCTGTGAAAACCTGATCCACGCCAGCGACAGCCCGGAATCTGTCCGCCGCGAGATTGGCTTGTGGTTTGGACAGGCATACACCGAAAAATATGCGCAATAAGCTTTGCGCCATGATGGACGCGCTCATCGGGCACTATGCGGGCAAGCGGGGCAAAGAAAAGCCTACGCCTGCCGGTTACCGCCGGACCCTCGTAGTATGGATCCTGCTGGCGGCCCTGTTTGCGGTGCTCTTCGTGGTAAATGTGGTTGTCGCCGGGTTTGCGGCAAATGCAGTGGCGAACGTATTCGCCATTGTGGTGATTTTTCTCCTGGTTGTATTGGCAATCCGCACGATGAAGCTGTTGCACCAGAAAAAATAGCAACTGGGCCTGTCCCCGTCAGAAGGGGCAGGCCCAGTTGCTTTCTTGATAGCCCTACGCCGTCGCAATGGGCTTTGTATCATTGCAGATCATCTGCAACCCGTCGAAAAATCGTTCCTGAAAACGCCGGCAGATCCACACGGATGGAAGGCGTGCCGCCGGCAAGGCGCGTCTGGACCTTTGGATTGTGGTGGCCTTCCCCGCCAAACTCCGCTGCATCCGTACTGAAAACCTCTTCGTACACACCGAGCTTGCAGACCGGCAGGCGGTAATCGAGCATGGGCCGGTCCGAAAAGTTCAATGCAACATAGAGCTGTTCCGGCCGGTTGACGTCGAGGCTGTCGCGGCAATACGCAAAAATACACTGGCCAGTATGTTTCAAATCCATCCACTGGAATCCCGCGGCGTTGTAGTCGTTTTCATAGAGCGACGGATGCGTCTCATAAAACGCCTGCAATTGTGCCGCAAACCGGTGAAAGGCGTCATGCTGCGGAAAATCCAACAGGTTCCAGCCAATCGCGGCCTTCTCATCCCATTCTTTGAACTCCGCCAGCTCATTGCCCATAAAGCTGAGCTTTTTGCCCGGATGCGTGAAAAAATACACCCAGAAAGCACGCATTTGCGGGAATTTTTCCGCCTGGCTGCCGTAAATCTTATCCAGAATTGTGCGCTTTCCATGCACCACTTCATCATGCGACAGAGGCAGCAGGAATATGTCGCTGTAAAAATAGCTCAAGGAGAAGGTAATCTTTTGCGCAAAGGCAGGCCGTTCGTCCGGGCGTTTCATCATATAATCCAGCGCGTCATTCATCCAGCCGAGATCCCACTTGTAGTCAAATCCCAGCCCCCCATAGACAACCGGTGCCGTGACCTTCAAAAACGTCGTGGAATCCTCCGCAATGCGCATTACACCAGGGTGGCGCTGCTCGAGCATATAGTTGGCACTGCGCAGCATCCAGACGCCCGCTTCATTGACACCGCGATCTTCCCGCCCACAGACATAAAGCATTCTGGAAACCGCATCGTAGCGGATGCCGTCAAAGTGATAATATGTCAACCAAAAATCAAGCGCTGATTTCATAAAGCTGACGACGTGCGGTTTTGTAAAATCAAAAAATGTGGTCCCCCACTCGCTGTAACGGACGGTCGCGTCCTCACTTTCATATAAATAATGGCCGTCAAAGTTCGCCAGCGCCCAGTAGTCATTGATAAAATGCGCGGGCACAAAATCCATAATCACGCCGATGCCTGCCGCATGGCATCGGTCTATCAGGCGCATGAGAGCCTTGGGCTCGCCGTAACGGCTGGTAGCCGCAAAATAGCCAGATACCTGATAGCCCCAGGAAGCGTCCAGCGGATGCTCGGTCAGCGGCAGCAGCTCAATGTGCGTATAGCCGTTTTTCTGGACATAAGGGATCAGTTCATCCGCCAGCTCATCATAGGTATAAAACCGTTCAGCATCCGATTTGCCTTTGTGGATGCGCCAGGAACCCGCATGTACCTCGTAAATGGACATCGGACGGTTGTAGTTTTTGTCCCGGCTTTGCATCCACGCGCCATCCGTCCAGGGAAAGCCGTCCAGATCATAGAGGATCGAAGCGGTTTGCGGCCGCACCTCTGCCCAAAAAGCGAATGGGTCCGCCCGGTCAAAGAGCCCTGCTTCCGTCTGCACCCGATATTTATACATCTGTCCGGCATGTGCACCTTCCACAAAGATGGTCCAGAAACCATCCGGCCTATGCTCCATATCCCAGGCGTTCCATTCTGAAAACTCGCCGATCAGGAATACCTTTTCCGCACGCGGCGCATAGACCGTAAAGCGCGCCCCATCCTGACCATATTCGTGCGCCAGGTGCGCGCCGAGCGCAAGGTATGCTTCACAGCTTTGGCCTTGTAAATATTCGCGCAAAATCCGCTCATCCATCCGACCACTTCCTTTCTTCCCCTTTATTATACAGGAATTTCTCCGGAAAATCGAGCAACAAAAGCCTCACTTTTTGTATGGATAACCACCCATTGCGGAAAACTGCAAAGAGAAAATGATTTCTGCCGATTCCACAAAAATGCCGCCCGTTTGTCTTTCCGACAAACCAGGCGGCGTTGCATTCCTATTGAAAAAAGCCTATGCCCCAATGCCAAAGCGTTCCAACGCATAGACGATGCCATCCTCGTCGTTGGAGCGGGTGATGAAATCGGCGGCCGCTTTGGTGGGCGCCTGGGCGTTGCCCATGGCCACGCCTGTGCCGGCAAAGCGCAGCATCGAAACGTCGTTAAATCCATCTCCAAAGGCGACGAGCTGTTCGCGTGACAGCCCCAGGTGTTCGAGCAGCACAGAAAGCGTGTGGCCTTTGTCCACATGTGCGGGCATGACCTCCAGATAAAATGGCTCGCTGCAATAAATGCTCAACTCCGGCAGCTGTGCCTGCAGTTTGGGCAACAGCTCTGCAATATAGTCCGCGTCACCGGGGAACAGGAATTTTCCGACCGGGTAATCTAACCGCGACAGCAGATCCGGGACCTGCTCTACACGCAGGTGATTGATGCGCGCGTCCATCTGCACATACGGGTTTTCCGCCGTCTCGGTCAGCAGCGTGTCCCCCTTATAAACGATGGCCGTAAGCGGCCGGTGGCGGTGCGGCAGCTCGCAGAGAAAGGGTAAGTATTTCTCGGGGACACTGCGCTGATAGAGCACCTTGTTGTCTGTGCAGGAAAACACGCGGCCGCCATTGTAGGACACAATAAAGCCACCGTATGCATGAAGGTTCAGTTCCCGCGCCAGAGGCTCCACGCCATGCGTGGGGCGCCCGGATACAAGCGCAATGCGCATGCCATTGGCCTGAGCCGTCATCAGGGCAGATTTTGTAGCGGGTGAGATGCGTTTTTGCGAATTGGTCAATGTTCCGTCAAGGTCCAATGCAATCAACCGATACTCCATACCATATGCCTCCCTGGCCGCCGCGCGGCCGGCTCCATCTCTTTTCTTCTATATCCATGATACCGGATTTTGCCGGATCCCGCAATGGACAGGATGCAGCGCCTTTTTTCCCAGATGCGATGGATTTTGTGCAAAACACGCGCAACCTGCAATTTGCCGCATCAGGCTTGCGCTTTGCGGGGACG
>ERZ1090864.239-NODE-239-length-30811-cov-16.018793_pt1 | contig 30811 bp, 33 predicted proteins | sample MGYA00478479_ERZ1090864 | MGnify/ENA primary metagenome ERZ1090864 (study PRJEB33644, sample SAMEA5815743) | chicken gut metagenome | biome: Chicken; feature: Gastrointestinal Tract; material: Caecum | place: Ireland | collected 2019-01-01 | study: A study of the...
ATGCGCGGCAGATGATCGGAACCATTCTCATCTCACCTGACGGAAGTCTCAGTGTCGCATATTTTCCTTCTTTCGCCATGAGCTGCGCGCTGTTTCCAGCAGAACGCACGAGCTGTCCGCCTTTTCCCGGGTAAAGCTCGATGTTGTGTACCTGAGTACCAACCGGGATTTCGGAAAGCGGAAGGCAGTTCCCTACTCTTACCTCTGCCTCTGCGCCGTTCATGACAGTCATGCCGTCTTTCAGTCCTTCCGGAGCAAGGATGTAAGCCTTCTCGCCGTCCGCATAGCAGATCAAAGCGATATTGGCGCTTCTGTTCGGATCGTATTCGATACCGATTACCTTTGCCGGAATATTGTCTTTCTTTCTCTTGAAGTCTACGATTCTATATTTCTTCTTAGCTCCGCCGCCACGGTGTCTTACAGTGATCTTACCCTGCGCGTTGCGGCCTGCATTTCTCTTTTTGGAATCCAGGAGGGATTTCTCAGGAGTTGTCTTTGTGATCTCAGAGAAATCAGAACCTGTCATCTGTCTTCTGGAAGGTGTATATGGGTTATATGTTTTGATTCCCATTACTGTCTCTCCTTTCGTCTGCTCTAATTATTCGTTTCACGGAATTGCACCGTATATCCGGGATAAACAGAGTGAGGATGATTTCATATGAGACTGCCATGCTTGCATGAGCAGGATTATATGAAATTATCTGAGCGTGTAACGCGACCGAGAGGCTTTTGCCTCGAGGGTGCTCTGTCTATCTGTTACTGTTTCAGCAATCGGCTTATAACCCCTCAAAGATATCGATGTCTTTGCTGTCCTCTGTAAGCTGTACGATCGCTTTCTTTGTCTTCGCTGTCTTTCCGAAGGTCATGCCGCGTCTTTTCTTTTTGCCTTCAAGGTTCATCGTGTTGACGCTCTTTACCTTTGTTCCCTCGAACATTTTCTCAACAGCTTCTTTGATCTGATTCTTTGTAGCCTCTGTGTGTACAAGAAATGTATATTTCTTGTCAGCCATCAGATCCATGCTTTTCTCTGTGATGACCGGTTTAAGGATCACATCATAATACTGAATGTTTGCCATTATGCGTACACCTCCTCGATTGCAGCAACAGCAGCTTTCGTTGCGATCACTGTGTTGTATTTCAGGATGTCATATACGTTAATCGTGTTTGTGCGGGCTGTCTTCACGTCCAGAATGTTCTTCGCGGAGATCTCTGCGTTTGCGTTTCCGTCTTCCAGGACAACGAGCGCTTTGTTTACGTTCAGGTTGTTCAGGACGTTCTGGAAATTCTTTGTCTTGATCTCGTCAAATTTCAGCTCGTCAACTACGATGAACTTGTTCTCTTCTACTCTGGAAGTAAGAGCGGATTTCAGTGCTGCTCTCTTCTCTTTCTTATTCATCTTGAAGGAGTAGTCTCTCGGAACCGGAGCGAATACTACGCCGCCGCCTGTCCACTGCGGAGCTCTTGTTGAACCCTGTCTTGCGTGACCTGTTCCTTTCTGTCTCCACGGTTTTCTTCCGCCGCCGGAAACTTCAGAACGTGTCTTAGCTTTCTGTGTTCCCTGACGATTGTTTGCAAGCTGATTTACAACTGCCATGTGTACCAGGTGCTCGTTCACCTCAACACCAAATACAGCATCATTCAGTTCGATGGTATCAACTTCTTTACCTTCGATATTGTAAACAGATACTTTTGCCATCTGTGTGTTCCTCCTTTCTTATTGTCACCCTTAGCAGCTCTTAACGGACTCTCTGATCGTTACGAGGCACTTCTTCGCTCCCGGTACAGAACCTTTTATAAGGAGAAGGTTGTTCTCTGCGTCAACTCTTACAACCTCAAGATTCTGAACTGTGATCTTCTTGTTACCCATCTGTCCAGGCATCTTTTTGCCTTTGAATACCTTGCTCGGATCAGATGCAGCGCCGTTTGAACCAGCGTGACGATGGAACTTGGAACCGTGTGTCATAGGTCCTCTGCTCTGTCCGTGACGCTTGATCGCGCCCTGGAAGCCTTTACCTTTGGAGATCGCCGTCGCGTCAATGTGATCGCCTTCCGCGAAGATGTCAGCCTTAATCTCCTGGGCCAGAGCATATTCCTCTGCATTGTCAAATCTGAACTCTTTTACATATCTCTTTCCGGATACGCCTGCTTTGTCAAAGTGGCCTTTCTCAGCTTTTGTCACACCATTTCTGTGCGCAATGCTCTTTTTGCCGCTGCCGTCTTTTGTGACGATCTTCTCTTTCTTGTCAACGAATCCGACCTGAACCGCTTTGTAGCCGTCGTTCTCAACTGTCTTTACCTGTGTTACCACACACGGACCAGCCTGAAGGACTGTAACCGGGATCAGACTTCCGTCTTCGTTGTTGAAGATCTGAGTCATACCAACTTTTGTAGCCAAGATAGCTTTCTTCATTATGATTACCTCCTGTGATTTACAGCGGAGCGCTTATGCGCTCATCCTAAATGTTAGGACGTTACTGTTTATTTGTTTTTCATTTTGATATCAATGTACACACCAGCCGGCATTTCCAGTCTGGAAAGCGCGTCAACCGTTTTCTGGGTCGGTGTGATGATATCGATCAGTCTTTTATGAGTTCTCTGCTCGAACTGCTCTCTGGAGTCTTTGTACTTGTGTACTGCTCTCAGGATCGTCACTACCTCTTTCTTAGTCGGCAGCGGCACCGGTCCGCTCACCTGTGAACCGTTCTTTTTTACAGTTTCGATGATTTTCTTTGCGGATGCATCAACGAGCTGATGATCATACGCTTTCAGTGTGATTCTCATTACTTGACTTGCCATAAAAAAAGTCGCCTCCTTTTCGTACTTTTAACTTCAGTACGACAAGCGGTGACTGTACACTCTCCCGTGTGTGTCGTGAGAAACAAACACGGCGCTCTCGTTCTTTCAACTCCTGCCATGGTCCCGGACCATGCGCAAGAACGAGATACTGTTGTGATTCGTACAGTGACTTGTCGCCAGTTTCCTAACTTGACATTCGCTCCACGGAAAACCCGCCATTGCTTATTTTTTCGCTCCGGCGGCAACCTCACGCTTCATTGCTATCATGTCACAGCCCCATTAGTATAAAAGATTCAGGGATTTATTTCAAGTAGTTTTTACTAAAAATTGTATTTTTTTAGTACAATCTTATTTTATTAATGATACCCCGCTGTCTTGATTTACAATACAGCTCGGACCCCCTCTTCTCCCGAACATAAAAAAGGCCGATATACACCAGACCTACCTGCCTGGCACATATCGGCCTTTTCAGTATCATTAACCCCCAATTTAACGGATCAGTATAACGTTTAGAGTTCTACTAATTGAAAAAATGAACGGTTAAGTTCCATAAATCCCATACTCAGCGAAGCGCCATTTGTTGCATTTCCATCATATCTGAGCATATAATTACTATCTTTATTGCTACGGATCAAATATCCCAGCATTTTTCTGTCTTCCACTTTCCAATATTGATTCTCTGCTCTTGTATTCTCTGCTACAATAACGCTTTTGCCTCCATTCGCATCATCCCATGTAAGAACCCTGCCATCAGTTACACTAACGATCTGATAGGCATTTTTGCCTTTTTCATAAACCAGATCCCACTGTTGCTGCTGTTCTCCGTTCCATTCCCAGAGGCTTGTCTGCCCGGTGCTTCTCCTATTGTTGTCCACCACCATCTTGGGCGAGAAGACGAGATAGATTTTATACCTTCCCATCTCATCCGTATCGATCAGGTAATCGTTACATTTGATAATACCGTCTATCAGCCGTGCACCCGGGAAATCTGCTGCCACGATCCCGGTTTTAGAAACTCCTTTGTTCTCTACAAGATTTGCAAACAGCGTGTTAATTCCTTCAAACGCAATACTGGACAATTCTCCCACCTGTCCCACACGCGGGAAATCCGGGTAATAAGATGAGAACCCTGGTTCCGTAAGGCCTGTAAGAAGCCTGGGCGCACCAGTCTGAGGACTGGAATGTCCGCTTGCCACAAAATATGGCATAACGCCTGCCGAACCTGCACTCAGATGATTCAGTGTGACTCCGCTGTTTATAATATCCACCTTTTTTGCATGTTCCTTTACTTTTTCCCATTTCGAATAGAGATCCCAGTTTGTCCCAAGATCATAGTAATCCTGCGTATTCACATCGCGATAGTTCAGGCCGTATACATTCAACGACAGGACATCCGACATAAGAACCAGTTTTCCTCTCATGCTTCCCAGAGTAGGATCCTTTTCCCCCGTAGGCTTCCAGAAAAGACTCTGATATCGGTTATAATAATATGTATCAAATACCTTCTTCATCTGAGAATCTGACGCGCTGCTGTTTTCCTGCTTCAACCGCATAATAATCGTTTCCCCCGGGTGCTGCTGAAGGTTCATCGTCTGTGTACGAGTATTATCCACAAAACTGAGGTCACTGCGATGTGACATCGAATCATGCGTTCCCGGAATAGACAGTTCACTTAACCGGGCATTGTCTCTGAGTCCGCTCATCCAATCTGCATTGTTCGAAGCCAGCTGTTCCTCATGATAATACGCGGTGTCATAGTGTGCAGAAACTTTTTCTGCCGGAAGCAATGCCAAAGCAAAAGCTGCTGCCATTACCATAATGCTTCTCCATTTTTTCATAACATACTTTCTCCTTTCCTTTTCCCACAAGTCAGATCGATTCTCTTTTTTCTTTCTGAACCTAACCATTGCTGAACATCCCCATAGACCCCGCCTCTGGTGTCAGTCGAATCTTTCTGATAGCTGAACAGTATCATCATCCCCCCCTCACCTGTCAATATTTATTGAATAAAAATATCAAATTTATTTATTGTATACAACACATTGTTGCACACCAGAGATATCGTCAGGCAAAACTCATTGACTTTTATCCGATTTCGGATTATAATTTCCGTTGACCATTTGGAAGGGCGCTATAAACGGAGGCAAAAGTGAAAACGGAGGAAGAAATGAAAAACCTGATCGTTGATCAGCTGGCGGCTTTTGACCAGCTTTACAGGGAAATGGATGAAATCTACCATATATATGCAAAGAGCTGCGGCATCTCGGATACGAGCATGTGGCTTTTATACTCGCTTTATTTAAACGACGGCACATACACTCAGAAGGAACTGTACTCTGTCTGGCATTATCCGCCGCAGACCGTAAACTCATGCCTGAAAAATTTTGAAAAGCAGGGCATCATAAAATTAGAAGCCGTGCCCGGAAACAGGAAGAACAAGCTTGTGGCTCTGACGGAGAAAGGGAAGGACGAATCCCGCAGGATCATCGTCCGGCTCATCGGCGCGGAACAGCGCGCCTGCGCGGACATGGGCGCCAAAGAAATGCAGACTCTCCTGTCTCTGACAGGGAAATATACGGAACTTCTGCGCTCAGAAGTGGATCAAATATCAGATATATCATCAAAGGAGTAAACTTATCGCTATGAACTCACATGAACTTTTCACGAAAACACCGCCTGTAAAGTTGTTTTTCCTGGCTTCGGTCCCCGGAGCGATCAGCATGCTGGCAAGCGCGCTCTACCAGACGCTTGATGGGATTTTCGTCGGACAGTTTCTGGGGGAGACCGCCTTTGCCGCGCTGAACTTCTCCATGCCCTTTGTTGTCATCAATTTTTCACTGGCAGACCTGATCGGGTACGGCTCGGCAATCCCCATATCGATCAGTCTCGGGAAAAAGAAGGAACAGGAGGCGAATAACCTTTTCACCTGTTCCTGTATCCTGATCATCGCCGCCGGCATCCTGATGGGCAGCGTAATGTTCCTGGTAGCCCCCGCTCTGATCCGGCTCATGGGAGCTGACGGAGCATTCGCCTCCATGACAGTGCAGTACCTTCAGGTCTATGCGCTCTGCGCCCCGGTGACGACCATCATATTCGCGGTGGATAACTATCTGAGAATCTGCGGATACATCAAAGGCAGCATGCTGATCAATATCATGATGTCTGTTTTGAGCGCTGTGCTGGAGCTTCTGTTCCTCGGTGTGCTGGGCTGGGGGATCTGGGCCGCGGCGCTGGCCACCTGCATCGGCATGTTTGTCTGCACTGTCGTCGCCTTTTTCCCATTTTTCCGCGGGAAGGCGCTGCTCCGCTTCTGCCGCCCCCGCTTTCAGGCTCGGAGCATCGGTCAGATCATTGCCTGTGGAAGCCCCAATTTCTTAAATAACATTGCCGGCAGGATCACTTCTATTTTAATGAATGTGATCCTGGTGCGGCTCGAAGGGGAAACAGCTGTATCTGTGTATGGCATCCTGATGTTCGCGGAGGGATTCATCCAGCCGCTTCTCTACGGCATGTGCGATTCTCTCCAGCCCGCGGTGGGGTACAACTGGGGCGCCCGGAGATTTTCCAGAGTGCGGGCGATCGAGAAGTGCTGCTTTACTGCGAGCGGGATTTTCTCTCTTTTTTCAGCCCTCGTTATCGCTGTCTTTCCGGAGCAGATCACTGCCATGTTCATGGCGGATGCCGGAAATGAAGTGCTGAGCATCTCCGTCACGGCGCTGCGGCTTTTTGCCCTCACCTACATTACACGATGGTTGTCTTTTTCCACCCAGAGCTATATGCTGGCCATCGAAAAGCCTCTGCCCGCGTCACTGATCTCGGTATCCACCGCGCTGGTCTTTCCTGTAATCCTTGTGGGCGCGCTGTGGGATCTGGGGCTGACAGGCATCTGGCTGAATTTTGCAGGCACCTCCGTTCTCGCCGGGATCCTGTCATTCATCATCCTTGTGAAGCTCAGGCGGGAACTGCAAAGACCAGATAAATCAGGAGCACCCGGCTCGTGAGGCTGCGGCGTGAAAGCTTATCTTCCGGTCCGCACTTCTTCAAATTCTCTCTGTATCTCTTCAGACGGCTCCGGCGTCAGCAGAGACACTATGATGATGCACAGGCAGGAGAAAATGAAAGCCGGCAAAAGTTCATAGATATCCCACAATCCTCCCAGCGGACGGATGAGAAGATTCCACACAAACACCATTCCGCCTCCTCCGAGCATACCTGCGACGGCTGCGGCTCTTGTCGTCCTCTTCCAGAACAGACTGAAAAGCATCAGGGGTCCGAAGGTGGCGCCAAATCCCGCCCAGGCGAAACTTACGATGGTAAAAATGACGCTGTTCTCGTCCAGCGCGATAATGATCGCCACGACCGCGATCACCAGAAGCGTGATCCTTGAAATATTCAGCACTTCCTTATCAGAAGCTTTCCTGCGGAACAGCCCCTGGTAGATATTCTTCGCAAACGCGGACGCCGCGATCAGAAGATAAGAGTCCGAGGAACTGATAGTCGCCGCCAGGATCCCCGCCATCACAAAGCCCGCGAGCAGCGGCGGGAGCAGGTTCGTAGACAGCAGGATAAACACATTCTCCGCCTCTGAGGAAGTTGTGAGCGTGGTAGGGTATAAGGTCCTTCCCACCAGACCGATGAATACCGCGATGGCAAGGGAGATGACCACCCAAACCGTTGCGATGCGGCGGGAACGCTTCAGCTCATCCTCGTGACGGATCGCCATGAACCGGAGAAGCACCTGAGGCACGCCGAAATATCCAAGTCCCCAGGCAAGCGCCGAAGCGATGGGAAGGAATCCGTAGGCTGCCGCCTCGCCGAAGAGAGGCGCTCCGTTGGCTGCCTGCTGCACGCCGTCCACCGTCTGGGGAGTCGCGATGCCAAAGAAATCAAGAAATCCGGGGATTTCCCTGACATTGTCCAACACTGCCCCCAGCCCTCCGGCTGAAATCGTACCGACACAGACGATTACGCCCAGCGCAACGATCATTACCATGGCCTGCATGAAATCCGAAGCGCTCTCTGCCAGAAATCCGCCGATGATAGTGTAAACGAGTACGAACACCGCGCCCACGACCATCATCGGAATGTACGGCAGATCAAACAGAGTCGAAAACAGCTTGCCGCATGTCACAAGGCAGCTTGCCGCGTACACTGTGAAAAAGACTAAAATAAATACTGCTGAGATGGTCATGATGACTTTTCGTTTCTCATGAAAGCGGTTGGAAAAATATTCCGGCAGCGTGATGGCATTCCCCGCCTTCTCGCTGTACCGGCGCAGTCTTTTAGAAACAATGAGCCAGTTGATATAGGTGCCGATCCCCAGACCGATGGCTGTCCATGCCGCATCGGCAATGCCGCACCAGTATGCCACGCCCGGCAGTCCCATGAGCAGCCAGCCCGACATGTCGGAGGCCTCCGCGCTCATCGCCGTCACCCATGGTCCCAGGCTCCTCCCTCCGAGAAAATAGGCATCTGAACTTGCATTTGCCTTTTTCGCAAAAGTAACTCCCAAAATGATCACCACAATCATATAGATGACCATTGCGATCAGAATCTGTAACGTATCTCCCATTCCATATTGTCCTTTCTGTTTTCTGTACCGGCGCTCACCAGTATTTCTTCTGTGCCCTGTTGTAAGAAACCCTCTCCGGAAACGCAGCCCTGACACAATATGGAATTAATTATAAACAAATTATAAAGTTTTGGCAATCCTTTTCTCCGGCCTGCTGCCGGACAGATTTTCTGTGCGGTGTCAGCCAGAAATTGACACCAGGCATCACCCTCTCCTACTCCCTCCGTACAGCGGAAATGGGGGCCTTTTTTGATAAAAGCTCATGCATGATGACCATCAGCACTAACACGGCCAGCAGATAGACCGGCAGCAGCGCCACTGTGATATGATTTGCGATCAGCCCGAACAGCGGCGGCATCAGACAGGTCCCCACATAGGCGCTGGCCATCTGCACGCCGATAACGGCCTGGGATTTATCCGCCCCAAAATGATCTGGCGTTGAGTGGATGATACTGGGGTAGATCGGCGCGCATCCAAGCCCGACCAAAGACAGTCCGATCAAAGAAACGGTCTGTGGTCCCGGCAGCAGCATGGCCGCAACGCCTGCGGCGATCAACACTTGTCCCAGGCGGATCATTTGCGCATCATTCAGTTTCATGGTGATAAATCCGGATAATGCCCGGCCAACCGTGATCCCGATAAAAAAAACACTGGCAAAACTCGCCGCCGTATCCGCAGACATACCTTTATACAGCGCCAGGTAACTGCTTGCCCATAGCATTGCCGTCTGCTCCAGCGCGCAGTAGCAGAAGAAGCAGAGCATGACCTCCTTTGCTCCGGGAATTTCAAGGATTTTCCTCAGGCTGAGCGCTTTACCCGCAACAGCTTCTGCCTCTGTTGTACCCGCAGTCCTCCTCTTCCAAAGAGGGAGACTGAAAATCAAAATCGCTGTCAGCACGACCTGAATGATCCCTATGTAGCGGTAACCGGCATTCCAGCCCATGTCCCCCGCAAGCGCATATCCCATCAGATAGGGTCCGGCAGTCGCGCCGATCCCCCACATGCAGTGAAGCCAGCTCATATGCATACTCTTGTAATGCAGCGCGACGTAATTGTTCAACGCGGCGTCTACACTGCCTGCCCCCAGCCCATAGGGGATTGCCCAGACACACAGACCCCAAAAGGAATTGGTAATGGAAAATCCGAACAGGGCAACTGCTGTGGCGGCAACACTGATGGCTGTTACTTTTCCCGTTCCCAGCCGGCGGGTCAGCCGGTCGCTTTGCAGACTGGAAACGATCGTACCACCCGCAATGATCATAGATATGATCCCGGCATAAGAAACAGGCACGTCAAATTCAGGGTACATGGCCGGCCATGCGGACCCGAGCAGCGCATCCGGCAGCCCCAGACTGATGAAAGCAAGATAAATAATCGCCAAAAGCAAGTGAATCATAAAAAATACCTCCGTATCCATACCACTGTCATCTTGACAGTGAAATAATTCAATTTTATGATTATAATGCACGGATTTTAATATATCTATCGGAATTCTGCGAAATTCAATAACATTCCTGCGAGGTTAAGTATGTCCCTGTTGAAAGATGACAAGTCCGAAAAAGTACAGTATGACCGCCCGGATTATCCGATATATATCAGGCGTTTTTTGCTTTCTTCTTATCCAAATCACGCCGCGCCAAGCCATTGGCATGATGATATCGAATTTATATTGGTCCTGTCCGGGGAAATGCAATACAATATCAATGGCGAGATCGTTGTATTAAGAGAAAATGAGGGAGTTCTTGTAAATACCCGGCAAATGCACTTTGGTTTTTCTGATCTCAAAAAAGAGTGCGAATTTCTCTGTGTTATTTTACACCCCATGCTGCTCTGCGCCACACCGGCATACGAACATGATTTTGTTTCGCCGCTGATACATAATGCCAGCTTACCCTATGTCCATCTGCGCCCGGCGGTACCATGGCAAAGAGACCTGTGCACCCAGATCAAACAGGTTTACGCGATAAAAGAAGAAAATGCGGCACAAATGAAAATCCAGGCCGCATTCATAAAGATCTGGGTGCTGTTGTACGAAAACGCGCCCCTGACCAACGGAGGGAAAAAACGCCAAAACGCAGACCTGGCCATCGTTAAAAATATGGTGGGATTTATTCAGAAAAACTACAAAAAGAGAGTATCTCTTGCAGACATCGCAGCTGCCGGGGCAGTGGGACAGAGCAAATGCTGCAAGCTGTTCGCAAAATATCTCGGGCAGACGCCCAATCAGAACCTGACGCAGTACAGAATAAACAAAAGCATGGAGCTGCTCAAAACTTCCGACCTGTCGATCATTGAGATCGCCGGTGAGGTCGGATTCGCCGGCGCCAGCTATTATGCGGAAATTTTCCGGAAGTGGACCGGCAAAAGCCCAACCGAATACAGGAATGGATTTTTGTAATACGCTCTCTCCTCAGTCCAGAACGATAACACAGTCATATCCCCCGCTGAGCTTTTCCAACTCTTCCTCGCTTACGCTCTCCACTGTATCCACATTTGGCGTCCAGAGAAAATATCTGCACACATACCGCACCTCCCCGCTGGACACCTGTCCGTTCTCATCCGATGCCGCCACCAGATAGGTCCGTTCATCAATCCCACCGTTTTCATACCACCGGTCCCCCAAAGCCTGCTCCACCCTGCCGGGCAGGGTGGCCTCATAATCCGCCCGGATGCTGCGCAGACCGTTGGCCTCGGAATAAAAGAAATTCACTCCGATAAGGATTGTCACCAGCACCGCATACTGGTATCTCCGCTTCGCCCCCGGGGACGAATACGCCCTGTACGCTCCCCGCTCATCAATATCCACAGCAAAAGAACCTTCCATATCCACCGTCGCCCCCATGATCAGAACTCCCGCAAACAGCGTCATGACGCTGCAGGCGTATCGCTCAAAACCGGCCAGGCGCAGAGCTTCCTCCGCCGGCATGAAATACAGATACATATACAGCATGCCCACATAGTAGAGAACGACCATCACAATTCCGGTCGGCAAAATATATCTCAGCCTCCAGCGCTTTTTCATATGAAACCTGGCGTACAAAATTGCCCCGGCGGCAAGAGAAATGCACACAATGAACACCTGCGCCGCCCGCCCCGACAGATCAAAGGAAGTCTCAAGAAAATCCCTCGTCACCTGACCGTAAAATCCTTCCCCCACAGGTGCTCCGTATTCCACAGCAGTCTTTCCCATCTCAAATTTCCCCTCAAAGCCTGCCAGATCCACATCGAGATGACGCTGCCACGCCAGTGAAGGAAGCGCAGCCCCGCAGAGCATCAGCGCCCCACAGACTAATATTTTTGCCCGCTTCCCGAGGGAGCCGGTCTTACCCGCGCCCCCCTTTCCGCTCTCTGTTTTCCGGTTTTCCCGCCCGGCATAAAAGTTCCTCCACAGCGCGTAGATTCCCGCCGCTCCTGCAAAAAACAATCCTGTGTTCTTGACAATCCCCATAAACCCAAGCAGAATCACTTGAAGGATGCAAAGCTTCCATTTTTCTGTGCAATACCGGAAGGAAACCGCTGCGGACGCCATCGCCAGGAGGGGCAGGAGAAAATCCACCAGCAGGTTGTTGATCCGGATCGTCAGATTCGGATAAGACAAGAGCGCGCACCCCATCCCCAGAAACGAGTAGAGAAGAAACCGCCTCCGCTCTTTCACAATGCCAAACACCGCATAGAAGCAGGCGATCACCATACTGTTTTGAGCAAGGAGCATGATGCCCTGTGACCGTCCGGCAAACCGGCACACATAGTAGATAAACACGCTGCTGCCCGGCGGATAATCCCGAAACGGTATCATGACCGTATCCGCCCCCGGGAAATAATCCGTGGACAGCAGGTATTTCACGATCAGAGCCCAGTGGGAAAAGTTATCATAATGGAGTAATTTCAGGTCCAGGGAGAGCAGGAGGAACACCACAGCTCCCGCTCCAAAGCAGAATCCCAACAGACTCCACTTCAAAGGGCGTATCTTCCTTCTAAAGAGAAGGACCGCAAATACGATAAATCCCGCCAGCCCGCCAAAGAACGCCACATCCGCCGCCAGAGCCAGAACTCCCAGCAGCCCGCCAAAGAAGAGTACAAGACTGATGCCCGCCATGCAGACGACAGGCACAAACCAGCTCTTTATCTTCCCAAACCGGGAGACAACAAAAAAGTATCCCCAAAACGACATCAGGAGCAGCGCTGTCTCTGTCAGCCTGTACAACCCTTCCATTTTCTCACCTCTCTTATCTTCTCTCCCACCTCATACGGATGTTCCGGCACACCTCGTCGTAAACCGTCATCCACGGATCGATCTCTCTTGGCAGGGAATGTTTCCGGTCATGGATGATCTGCATCCAGTTCCTCCTGCTCTCCTCATCCACAGGACTGACTACTGCGGCCAGAAATACCTCCGGCCGCATCCCTGACATTCCAGAGAGCGTTTCACTCCCTGTTTTATCTTCCTCCCGGGCTGCTTCTGCCTGTGCGTCCTCTTCCTGCATGGCGCCTTCCATACCGCCTTCTTCTCTGCTGTAAACGCATGCCGCGTTCAGGGCAGCCCTGTAATGCTCCGTGGTGACCACGACCCGGAATGTATCCCCTTTTTCCATTCCCATCACGCCCGGAATCCGCAGCGCGATCCCCTCCTCGGACACATCTACCGTCTTTCCCTTCCAGCATTCTCCAGCTCTCCATACTTCCGCCTTCTCCTCTGCCCCGATCCGGTCCGAGATGCGCCGGGACTCCCTTCCGAGCATAAAGAATACGGCATACAGAAGGGAAACCAGGTTGTAACCAAGCCAGAAAAGAATGACGCTGCTGTATACCAGCGCCAGTCCATACTTTCCCCGCAGAAAGCGGAGAATGGACGCAGCCGTAAGCAGGATCAGGATACCGTGGGGGATCAGATATCGGAAAGAAGCGGTCTGCACTCTCTGCTTCTTCTTGTCCGTTACTTTAAATTTCTTGTAATGGATGCCAACGGATTCCAGAAAAACCGGAATGATCAGGTAGGGCGCAAGGATCGTATCGATGATCTGGCTCCACCGCATATTCCGGATGTTGGTGCTCAAATATCCCATTGACACCCGGTAGGACAGGTGGGAAGGCAGCCAGAACAGCAGCAGCTCCCAGAATCCGCACTCCACAAGGCGGAATCCGAACAGCGCAAAGAGGATGGGCGACAGGATGAAGATCATCCGGCACAGAAAGGACCACCAGTACAGATATGAGTTCAGGTAGGACAGGCGGGCTTGAATGGTAAGATCTTTTGTAAAGACCGCGTTCGTATTCTGGATGCTCTGGATCACGCCCCTTGCCCACCGTACTCTCTGGCCGATCATACTGGCCACTGTCGTTGTGGAAAGCCCCGCGGCAAGAACTTCCGATGAAGCATATGTTATATAGCCTGCTTTCTGAAGGCGCAGGCTGGTCTCAAAATCTTCTGTCACAGTATCATAAGGGAACCCGCCGATCTCTTCCAGAGCCGCGCGCAGGATGACGGTGTTGCTCCCGGTGTACACGGCCGCGTTGGCAGCATTTCTCATCACATTGATCTCCCGGGAAAAGAAATCCTGCTCATTCGGGATATCTTTCTCCGAGAACAGGTTGAACTGGAACAGATCCTGATTATAGAAGCTCTGAGGGGTCTGCACCAGCCCCATACGCTTATCCGGTATGAAAAAATACGGGACTGTTTTGATGAGAAACTTTCTCCTCGGGATCATATCCGCATCAAAGGTGGCGATCAGCGGAGAAGATGTGCGTGAAAGGGCATAGTTATAATTTCCTGACTTGGCGTGACGATTGTCCGAAAGCCCCAGATAACCCACTCCAAGATGTTCCGCCAGTTCCCTGATCTCCTCCCGGTCCCCATCGTCACACACATAGATATGGACCTTGTCCGGATCCGGATATTCCAAAAATGTACAGGCGTTGATGGTCTTATAGAGAAGCTTTGCGGATTCGTTGTGAGTGGCGATGAACACATCCACATCCGGGAACCGGTCGGCGGAAACGTCCGGCAGAGGAATCTCATGACCGCTGCTTTTCATCCTGTTGACCATCAGCTCCATCACTCCCAGAGATGTGACTGTCTCTGCCGCGGCCAGAGCGATCCCGGCGGCAGTCTGCAGGATTCCCTCCCTCCACGGCAGCGTAAAGAAGATCCTCCAGATCAGATAGACAGACAGAAAAACGATCGTCGCTATGAACCACCTGTTTCTTTTCTTCTCATCCGTCATGTTTTCCACTTCTCTGTCCCCTGCCTTCCTGCTCCTTGACGCCATATTCTCCGCCTACCTTTCTCCTGTTTAAAAACACCCATATTCTCTGTATCCGATATGAGAAAAAGAATAAGACCCCATCACAGATCAGCTTTGCCGCTGCCGGTTCTGTGTGGAAAAAGGATGACACAGCATACACAGACAAAGAGGACGCAGCCATGGTCCCGACACACAACAAAAGATACCGGAAAGCCTCTCCCTTCCACCCTGCTGTCCCGGGTTTTCCCGGCTTATGAAAGACCCAGCTTCGGTTCAGCGCAAAGTTTACTGCCGCTGAGAGAACCCGCGCCGCCACAGTGGCGGCAGCGATCCGCCAGAACTGCCCTTCGTTCCCCGCATAGGGAAATCCGGCGCTCCCCCGAAGTATCTGTATCTGTTCAAAGGCTTTTTCAAAAATCCAGAACAGGGACAGATCCAGCAGAGTGCAGACCATGGAAGTCAGCACAAACCTGCCCGGTCCCTGAAAAAGCGCCCCCATCACATGGATACTGTCCCGGACAGGACGGAAGTGAGTGCCTGCATTGTCATTCACATAGACGGTCTCTATCTTCTCTGTCACAATGGGAATCCCCTGCTGCGCACAGACAAGCAGGACCCGCGTCTCATACTCGAACCTGTCCCCCGGGGTCTGAAGCATCAGGTCCAGCAGGCTCCCATCAAAGGCCCGGAACCCTGTCTGTGTATCTCCTAAGTACATTCCTCCGAAAAGCCAGAAGATCACAGAGGAAACGCGGTTCCCGAACCGGGACTTCCACGGGACCTCCTTCCCTGTAAAATCCCTGCCGCCCAGGATCAGCGCGCCCGGACATTCCTCCACGGTTTCCAAAAGCCGGACTCCGTCTTCCGGAAGATGCTGTCCGTCACAGTCCAGGCACAGGATTCTGCAATCTGTCCCGGCGGATTCTCTCACATATCGGAAACCGGTTTTGAGCGCCTGTCCTTTTCCTTTGTTTTCCTCGTGGCGGAGGACAAGGCAGTCGTCCATCCCGGCAACCCGGTCAAATATTTTCCGGTAATCCGCGCCGGACCCATCGTCAACGACCACGATCTTCGATGAGATCTTGCCACGAAGTCCGGCAATCTGTCCGCACAATCCGGGCTCCGGCTCAAGAGCCGGAATGATGATATAAGTCCTCTCCATCTTCCGTTATCCCTTCTTTCCTGTCCAGTATCCTGCTCCTTGGGCAGTCCGCCCTGCACCCTATGCACTCCCTTCTCATGCAGGAGATCATTTTTTTATTGATATAGAAACAGTCTTTACCCAGATATTTGGAGATATACAAAGCTGTATCCGCACATTGGTACAGTTTCTTATAATCTCTCATACTTCCGTCTATAGGGACCGCGCCGATACTCACTGAGACCCGGTACTTCTCATACTCGTCTTTCATTGTCATATGCACCCCGGCAAGAAGTGAATCGAACTTCTCTTCCAGGATCTTTTCCGGCACCGGGTTACATATAAGCACGATAAATTCATCCCCTCCCAGCCGCGCGATAACATCCTCGTCCCGGAAAGCCCCGGACAGGCATTGGGCGAACCGCTGAAGAGCCCGGTCTCCCTCGGGATGCCCTTCAAAGTCATTGATCTGTTTAAAATTATCCAGATCCAGAAGGATCAGCGCTCCGCCAGGATGCTCTTTTTTCAGAAACATCTCTGCCCGGCGTTCAAAACCGCTCCTGTTATAAAGCCCTGTCAGCCGGTCGCACTCCGCCTCTGTCCGCGCCGCCCACAGTTGATCCTCCATCCGGTCGATGCCGTGAGATTTCTCCACATACCCTCTCTCCAGCTGAAAGATCATATCCATCAGAAGTCTCAGCTCCGGGATCTCACTGTCGTCCTCCGCCGGATCCCGCTCTCCCCTGAGAATGCCGTATATTCCTTCCCTGATCTGCTCAAAGCGGAGGAACAGATATTTTTTCAGGTGATACCGCACCATCAGGACCGTCAGCACACAGATCAATCCGATCACTGCCAACCCGATCCAGAACGTGAGCAGCACATTTCCCACTACCCGGTCCAGACCCGAAAATGCCACCAGATACATGTCATCCAGATCTCTTACCACAGCGCTCTGATACGCGCCGTTGATATGGAGAAATACCGGTTCCCCTTTCGGTATCCGGGACAGATATTCCAGCATTTCCTGTCCTTCCTGAACATCCCGGATCTGAATATCCTGGCTGTTGTTCTCAGTGATCCCGAATACGCTGCCCTTTACTTTTCCCACCGCAAAGATGCTGGTCTCATATTCTGTTGTCGCCTGTCTTAAAATCGTTCCCACCACTTCCTTGCCGCTCACCAGTCCTGACCGGGATATGTCCGCATCAATACGCACCGCCGCAAACTGTCCTGACCCGGAACCGGCAATCACATAGAAATATTCAGGGCGGTTTCGGAAATCCGGTGTATCCATATGGACAGCGACCTTTTCCCCCTGCGGCAGATCTGCCAGTTCTTCCATCACCGCATCCTCTGACCTGCTGCCTTCCAGCGTTTCATCCGTACTCAAAAAAATCTCTCCGGAAGAGTCAAGCAGGGAGATTTCTCCTACCTCCATGATCCCTTTTAAGAACTCCAGTCCATTTCTTCCGATCATCTGTGTATCATGGGATGCGATGTATTCCACTGCCCGCGCCCGGCTTATATAGTCCTCCTCCAGATGCTCCACCTTCTCCTCATACTCCTGAGTCTCCCAGTTGAGATTAGACTCCACGCTTACCAGCAGCTGCTCCAGATATCTGCCGTTCTCGTCTTTCCCTCTCTTATACAGGCTGACCGCAAAAATAAGTACAGACAGGACCGCCGAAAACAGAAAGATTGCTGCCAGCCTCTTATACAGTCTCCTCATATCTGCTCCTCCATCTGATATACTGCTCTTTTGTCAACGGCCTGGAGTAATAGTAGCCCTGTCCCAAATAACATTGATTTTCCATGAGAAACCGGATCTGTTCTTCCGTTTCCACCCCTTCAGCCACCACTTCCATGCCCAGCCGTCCTGCCATGTCAATGGTAGAGGCAAGGATAACGTCCGCCCTTGGATCCCCGATCCTGCTGACAAAATGCCTGTCCAGCTTCAGGATGTCAAAACGGATCTCCTGGAGCAGTTTCAAAGTGGAGTTCCCGGTTCCGTAGTCATCCATGGCAATCCGGTATCCCTCTTTTTGGAGCTGGTGAGCAAACCGCATCAGCTCAGCTCCGTCCTCCCCTTCCGCCGCAGTCTCTGTAATCTCAAAGAAAATCTCTCCGGGCTGTATACCGTAATGGGCTGTGACTTTCCTGATCCAATCCGGACCGCCCTCACGCCCCGCATGCAGCCTGGACAGATTCACCGACACCGGTCCGAACAAACACCCCCTCTGTTTCGCTTCGCAGGCGTCTTTGCAGACAATCTTTACGACTTCTTCGTCCAGGGCCGGCATAAGCCCCGCCTGCTCCAACTCCGAGACGAACCGGTCCGGAGGGATCAGCGCTCCGTCCTTCCTCTGCCACCGGACAAGCGCCTCGCCTCCCCTGGGACTGCCTGTCCTCATGTCGATCTGTGGCTGGTACCAGACGTAAAAGTCTCTGTTTTTTATCGCTTCTGTGAAACTTTGCTCCACCCTGGATAAGTCCTCCATTCACACAATGCCTCCGCACATATATAAAACTCTGCATCTTCAGTATCATTAGGATGCCTGAAAATGAGAAACTTTATGCTTTGCGTGTTTTTTCTCTGGCATTTGCGCAAAAAAGGCAGGGTACAACGCCCTGCCCTGTTTCCAAAATATTCTGTTCTTTACTGTTTCCTAAAAGAAAAACGGCGCAAAATATCCTTCAAAGTGCCATTTAAAAACACCTTTTGGCACTTTAAATGGCACTAAAAAAATATATACCCTATATCAAGAATAATTTCCTTCCCCTGAGTCTTCTTGCTCTTCTATGGCATCCAAATTCATCTTTTCAGCCTGTGAAAGTGTCAACAGCCAATCATACAGTTCCTGAGTCTCTTCCAAAGCTTTCTTTACATGGTATTCCTCAATAAACAATTCCTGAGGATATCGGATCTTTACTCCATAAGGCGTCAGATCATCACATATTTCAAGATATTTTTCATCCACTTCTGTATATTCCTGCAACATTTCTGCTAACAAACCGAGATCATGTGTCTTCTCAATCGTAACGCCTCTGGAAATCAAAACACCTTTCAGGAGCTTTTCTATAGCCTGCTGGCAATGGTAACAAATAATCTCCAGCGGTTTCGGATACATATGCTCATACAGATGTTTCGCCGCAAGGAAATCCATCCTGGCAAACTCCATCCACTCTTTCAAAGTTTTTTCATTTTTCATATAACAGCACGCCCTCCTGCTTTACGACCTTTTCAAGGGTATTCTCTTTCGCCCTTTCATCAAAAGACGATTCATAGCCCACAACAATATCTACCGGACGTTTCCGAACTCCACGAAGGGATTTATATGCTTTCTGGGACAGTTCTATTTTATTCCCGGCATCATCAGGAACAACAACATAAAAGTCATAATCGCTATCCTCATTATAGGTATCTTTTGCAAAGGAACCGAACAGATAGATTCGTTTCGGCATGATAGTCATACAGATTCTGTCTTTAATTGCATTGATCTCATTGTTGATCATCCAGTTCACATCCTTTCAAAAAACTTATCAGAGATTCCGCTTTCTGTTCATTCATAGTATATCACACAACCGCCTGCTTATCTATCGAAAAGAATATTCAGATAAGTCACTTTCCTCAAAACTATCTTTTATGACTGAAAAAATGAGCAGGATATCTTATACCCTGCCCACGTTTCCAAATATTCTGTTCTCAACAATTACAGCCCCAGTCCATTCACCCAATCCTGAACATCCGCTTCATCCACGCCTGACCGGAACCTCATACCTTCCTGCCAGTCACCGGTCCCTGCCAGCTCTTCCAACAGCCGTCCGCTCTCACCCATTCCCGAAGATGAGGAAGTCGCAAACGGAATCACCGTCTTGCCTGTGAAATCATTGGCCTCCACAAAGGTGTTTACCGGCCATGCCGCGATCCCCCACCAGATGGGATATCCGATAAAGACCGTGTCATAGGAATCCCAGTTATCCACTGCCGTTGACACAAGCTCCACATCTCTCAGGCTTTCGTCCGCGTATTCCCGGAAAACACGGCTGTCGTCATCTGTCCAGTCAAGGTCCGCATTACTGTAAGGCTCCGCAGGTTCGAGTTCAAAGAGTTCTCCGCCTGTTGTCTCAGCGATCACATTGGCAACTGCCTCTGTGTTGCCGGACCCGGAAACCGTGTCCTCCTGAGCGGTCTCGTTTTGTGAAGCATCATTCTGCTCTGCATCACTTTGCACTGTATCGCTCTGTGCCATATCCTCCTGAGCCCTTCCTGTATCCGTGCTGCATCCAGCCGCCCCATTGCCGCCGCTCCCACCAGTATCATTAAGAGTAATTTTTTTGCTTTCATAGATTATCACTGCTCCTTCCCTAAAATCAATTCCTGATCATTCTTTTTCCTGCCGGCTTTCATCAAAGCTCTGCTCACATAATGCCCGGCAAACACGAAGAGCCCCATGGCCGCCATGCCTGTCATCATCCCCCAGTGGATCCCAAGATGCAGGGACATCAGCACGAAGCCCCAATAAGCGCAGGTCATATGGATGACTCTTGCCGGGCTGCTCAGTCCTCTGATCCCCAGGAAAGTGAAGACGTGGCGGGAAAGAATGATCCCGCTTATCATGGACCCCAGGATGCAGATCAGGACCAGTACAACAAGCACCGTCTGAAGAATGCGGTATGGCGTGTACCGCCCCTTCCCAATGTTTCCCAGCCATTTCCGGTTCAAGATGTGGTGGAGGATAAAGAGCAGGAACATCCCTGCGCCGATCCACTCACGGGCGGCCTCTCCCACCATTCCGTAAGGCATCAGGAACAAAAGCGCTGCCGTCATAAGTATATCCGCTATGATTTTTATTTTCTGTTTTGTGTTCATGGTCTGTCTCCTTTTTTACTCCTCTGCCGCTGCCTCAAGCACATGCAGCTCCATATTTCCAAAGCTTTTGTTCAGAGTGAAGCTGTTTTCTATCCCCTCAGTGAGATAAACCTGTCCGTCTTCCGTGATCAGGATCATGTCAAAATCCTGATGCACCCTCCAGTATTCTCCTGCTCCGTAAAGCCCCTTTACAAACATGGACGTGGAGAGGGCATCGGCTGTTTTTCCTTCCTCGGCGATGATGGTGACCGAATCTATCTCATTATCCACCGGATAGCCGGTATCCGGATCAATGATATGTCCGTATTCTCTGCCGTCCTCACCGATAAAATATCTCTCATAATTACCGGAGGTCACAACTGCCCGGTCCGACACCTCAAGAACTCCGATCTGCCCCTCTCCAAAAGGACTCCTAAGACCGATCCTCCAGCCGCTTCCATCCGGGCGGGAGCCAACCGCCTGAATATTGCCTCCGATATCCAGCAGGGCGGACGTGATCCCCGCCTCTTTCAGAAGACCCGCTGCCAGGTCTCCTGCATAGCCTTTTCCCACGGCTCCCAGATCCAGCTCCATGTCTTCCGGAAGGCGGATCTGATTCCCTGTAAGCTCCACCTTCTCATATCCTGTGTTCTCCAGCAGAGCCTCTAATTCCTCCTGACCGGGAATCCGGTTTTCATCGTCGTAAATCCCCATGCCGCCACTACCGGATAGATCGTAGGATCAAGCGCTCCTCCTGTCTTTTCTGCCATATCAAGGGCGAAGAACTCCCGCCGGGATGGTTCCTGGGCATCAGCCGCCGCGCCGTCCTCCCCCCGGGAGACGCAGGCAGCAAGACTTATCATGGACAAAGACAGGACGGCCAGTAAGAATGTCCTCTTCATCACACACTCCTTTTCATGATCGTGTTTGACAGGTCTGAGCAGATCAGACTGTCCGCCGGTTGACATCTGCCGCTCATTCCCATTTAAAGTATAAAAAACAGAACGGTTTTTAAGAAGATTCTGTTTGTTTGGGAGTCAGAACCTTTGGGTTGCTACTCCTGACTTTTCTTTCGGATCATATATCTCAGAGAATCCATGCGTTCCAGTTGTTTCTCCCGGAGGTGGATTTCGTCAAGAGCGATTCCCCGGCGCCTGTTCAGCATCTGCATGCGCCGTTCTTCCGTGTTCTCTCCTTCCAGGAGAAGGCGCATATATTCTTCCACTTCTTCATTCTGAAAGCCGATATCATGGAGGGTCATGATCAGACCAAGCCGTTCCAGATCCTGGTCATCGTACTGCCACGCGCCCATGACCTTCTTCACCGTGCCGCACAACCCCCAGCTCTCATATTCTTTCAATATCTCCATGGGAATCTGATATCGCTCACTCGCTTCCTTTATCGTCATCTTTCCCTCTCCTTTCTTCCGAACAGACCAGATACGGACTCGTTGATCTTTCCCTATACAAAAAAACGGCATCCTTCCGGATGCCTACAATATAACATTCCTGTTATTTCAAGTCTAATACCTGTTTTTCATCGTGAGCCATGCCTTTATGGTATGCCGCCAACAGAGAAAATTATAGCCAGACCCAACTTATCGCTTTATCGCCTAAATATCCTTGTGCTGCTTGATATGCGCAATAAACTGCTGCATGGTCCGTGAAACAGCCTGCGCCTTTTTCCACACGATCACAGCGCCGGTCTCCAGAGGAGGAGAAAGGGGAATAAACCTGAGATTGTCATACCGGTTCTCCAGCCGGAAACAAAAGGCTGTCCCGACATTTTTTTCCACCATGACCGCCGCGTTGTTGATCAGATTGTATGTCCCCATAACGCGGATCTGGTCGTAATATTCTCCCAGCCATCCCTCTATCTCATTTCTGAGGATGGATCTCTGTGCCAGAAAAACCGGCACGTTTATCAAATCCTGCGGAGTGACAGAGCTCTTTTCCGACAAGCCGGAATCTTTCGACACAAGTATCCCCCAGTTCTCTTTTCTCTTCAGACGGATAAAACTGTATTTTGTAATATCCACAGGCTCCATCAGAAGCCCGATATCCAAAAGCCCTTTGTCAATCCGTTCCTTAATTTCATCTGCGTTTGCTGTGTACATGTCATACTGCACCAGAGGATGTTCCGCCTGAAACTTACGGATGATGTCTGCAAGCACTTGTACATTGTTTGTCTCTCCGCTGCCGATGGCAATGCTTCCTGACAGCTGTTCCTCTCTCCGCCTGAACTCTCTTTCCGTCTTGTCCGCAAGCTGCACCAGTTCCTGTGCCCTCCGCTTTAAAAGCATCCCATCTTCCGTCAGGTGGATATTGTGCCTGGTGCGTTCAAACAGCTTTGTCTCCAGTTCTTTCTCAAGCTGTATGAGCTGCCTTGACAGAGTCGGCTGGGTGATATGCAGAAGCTCTGCTGCCTTTGTGATATTCTCTTCTCTTGCAACCATTAAAAAGTATCTGAGTACTCTTATTTCCATTGTCATACACCTCGTATTGAGAATATCATTTCACGGATATTTTTTCAATTATTTCTTCCGTCCCCAGAGCGCGCCCCTTCTCTGATCTAAACTCCCCCCTTTTCCAGTCTATATGGCCTGGCTGCCAGTGGACCAGACATGCTTTTCTTTCGCCTGCGCCGCCGTATTCTGCGCCATGACGCCCACCAGTCTGTGGGGGACATACGGTTCCTCCAGATAATGGATCTCCTCCTTTGTAAGACAGATATCTACTGCTTTTGCCATACCGTCAACGTGGGACAGCTTTGTCGCTCCCACTACCGGAGACGTCACCTTGGTCAAAAGCCATGCCAGAGAGATTTCCGTCATGGACACACCCCGCTTGGCAGCAAGCTCCTGTATGCGTGATATGATCACTCCGTCTTCCTCAGCCGTCCCACCATATTTCAACCTTGCATAGTCGTCTTCCTCAAGCCTCCTGGAAGTTTCGCCCGGAGCTTTGGACAGTCTCCCTCCCGCCAGCGCGCTGTACGGCGTCATCGCAATGTTATCCTCCCGGCATAGCTTCGCCATCTCCCGCTCTTCTTCCCGGAAGATCAGATTGTAATGCCCCTGTATGGATACAAACTTCGCAAAGCCCTCTCTTTCCGCCAGTGCATTTGCCTTTGCAAGCTGATACGCATAACAGTTGGAAATCCCGATGTACCTTGCCTTCCCTTCCTTTACCACATGATTCAGCCCTTCCATAATGTCGTAAAGCGGCGTCGCATAATCCCACATATGGTAAATATACAGGTCCACATAGTCCATACCCAGATTCTCCAGGCTTTTATCGATCATCCGCTCGATATGCTGCTGTGCGGGGATGCCGTTTTCGATCTCCTCCACAGTGCGGGGAAGGAATTTCGTGGCGACAACGACCTCATCCCGCTTTGCGTGATCACGGAGCGCCCGCCCCAGATACTGTTCGCTCGTCCCGCTCTGGTACGCAATGGCGGTGTCATAAAAATTGATCCCCGCTTCAAGCGCATGTCGGATGATCTGGCGAGTATGCTCCTCATCAATAGTCCATGTATGCTGTCCGTTTGCCGCATCGCCAAATCCCATGCATCCCATACAGATGCGGGAAACACTCAGATCAGAGTTGCCTAATTTTATATACTTCATATCATCAGATCCTTTCCTTTCATACATTGGTATATCAACAGTTCTGATCTTATTTTGACACAGGGCTTGCTGTATAGCAAATACCCTGTTTTCATATCTCTTTATGCCTTAAGAGCATATCATGTGTACCGGCTTTCCTGCCCGGCATCGCCGGAAACAGGGGTTATCTCTCTCCGGGCAGGGCTTTTCCCAAAATCCGCGCAGGACTTTTCCCAAAATGTCTTCTTGACGAGTCGGGCTTTTCCCTTTACTATTATGATAGTAAACAGAAAAATAAACACGGCGATGACATATCCCATTTAGCTTTGATTCAAACGAAGGACCAGGATCATGACTTCTTGCACAGATGAACGTACAAAGTACATTTATATTGTCACCAGCTACACAAATACATTTATAGGGAAATTGATCTTGCTGAGGGCAAGAATGAGATTCTGGAACCGATACGAGGGGGATTCATACTCCCATGTATCGCTCTCACTGGAGCCTGATCTGCGCAATATGATGTCCTTCGCGCGCAAGCGGATGAACAACCCGCTCATATCCGGGCTGATCCGGGAAAACATCCGCGCAGGGATGTTCACACTGTACCCGGAGCGCAGCAGGATCGCGGTCATGCAGATCGCGGTAACGCCCCGGCAGTACAGCCGTCTGTCAGAGCATATGAACTCATACTGGCTCAATGCCCATAATCTGAAATACAATTATCCCGGCTTGATCAGCATGCTCTTTCTCGGCAGGGGAGTCCATGCGGAGAACTCCTTTTTCTGTTCCCAGTGGGTTGCTGAAGTTTTGAAAAAAAGCGACCTGGATCTGTTCGAGGGGCAGCCTTCCTGCAACATACGTCCTTTTGATTTTTACCGTACGTTAAGCCATTGTCTTATCTTTGAGGGAAAAACCGCTGACTATGCTCACGGACAGGCCGATAAATAAAGCGAGATCCATTTCTTCAATGCATCTACAGACACATCTCCATTCAGCAGCCTGCCTTCCCTGATATGCGCTCCCGGGCAGCTTGGAGCGAGGGCTTGCACTGTCTTTCCGAAACCGCTTCCCCCGGATGTGGCAAAAAGAATGATCTCTTTGCCGGTGAAATCATAACTTTCAAGAAATGTATTGATGATAGTCGGAGCCACATACCACCAGATAGGAAAACCGAGCAGTATTCTGTCATATGCGGCGATATCCGCGTCTTTATCCGCAAGCTCCGGACGAAATGCGGGATCGTTCATCTCCACGGAACTGCGCGACTTCTTATCCATCCAGTTCAGGTCCGCCTGCGTATAAGGTACAGCAGGTCTGATCTCATACAGATCCGCTCCTGCCGCCTTCGCCAGATTCGCTGCCGCTCTTGCCGTCGTACCGCTTGCCGAAAAATATACTGTCAATGTGTCGCTCATATTATCGATCTCCTTTTTTATTTATTTTAGTGACATCGTCAGTACATGTCTAATACTTATATTAAATACTATGACATACCTCACATGAATAACACTGCCGACTTCACCGGTTATAATCCCGCTGAAACTTTCTGTATTCCCTGAATTCTCTCCGCAGGGCTTTTTTCAGTTCTCGCCGGGGCATATTGCTGTATTTCTTTTCCGCATTATCCTTTGCCTGCCCGGTCTCCATGTCATCCAGTATCCACTCCACGGCTTTCTCCTCTTTCACCTTATATTTGTCAAACATATAGCGGATATAGATGTTCCCTATGTAATAACCTCTCTTCTCCATATCCGTCTCTGCCGCCCGGATCGCTTTCAGTTCGCGTCTGCCCCCTGTCACCAGTATCATGTGTTTTTCCTTTTTGTCCGCAGTCATCCTCCATATGATATGGGAGAGAGCATACGGCACTTTCCCATTCTGGCTCTCAAACACAAGTCCGACCCTGGCGCCTGTGGCAAAAATGATCCTCTTTTCCGCATAATCGGACGCTTTCCTGCATTCCACATTTTCATGTCCTTCAAATCTGCCGATCCACCGGCAGCAGCTTGCCTTTGTATCATCGTAAAAAATAATGACCTTCCCCATGATCTGTCCCGCCTTTCTGCTATGTATTTATAAATACTTTAATTTTATACTATTTTCAGAAGGATAAGGCGCTCTGTGCTGTATGCGGAGCGCCCTGTGCCTGAGAAGGAACACCTGTCTCTGTTTACAAAACCTTATTTATATTGCGATTCATTTTTTCAGCGGCTGATCCCAGCGCCCGCTGCTCTTCTTCCGTCACCCCTTCGAGGACGATCTCCCTGATCTTTCTGGAAATCCTCTCGATCTTCCGGATCACAGGCGCCGCATCCTCTGTAAGATAATTATGTGTACACCGCCTGTCATCCTGATCCTGGACCATCCCGATATAACCGTTCTTCTGGAGCCGGCCCAACGACTGAGATATATGCCCTCTGGTAAACATGTTCAACTGCATGATATCTTTCGACGTATTCTGTCCTCCGGCATGCTTCAGATAGAGCAGGATCTGTATGTCGATCCTTTGCAGACCGTATTGTGTTTCCAGAGGCTGCATCTCTTTCTCCAAAAGCCTCCTGAACTGCATGCCGTACAGTAATGTATCCAGCGAATAATTCATCTTTCCCTCTCGAAATATAGTTTATTTTTAAATAATTTACAAATAAATTATACTGCTGTTCCGGCGTCCTGTCAATCAGTCATGTATTTTATATACCCTCAGAAGGTTCTCTCCAACTCCCGGAGCTTCCGGATCATGGGATCCTTTTCCTGTATCCATGGCTCTCCTTTGCGTATGGATGCCATTGCTCATACCTCCTGTTATAAACTTACATGCTGGTCATTGGCCTGCACGATCTCTGTGAGACGGATATGTTCGTTGTGATAACGTGCTTCCGGATTCTTCTCAGGAATCGTCAGGCGGACCGCGTTTTTCGGACAGTGATGGATACATGCCATACATATCTGACAGTTTTCCAACGTATGGACTGCCTTCTGTTTTTCTAAGTGAATACATCCTGCCGGACAGACTCTCGTGCAGATCCCGCAGCCGATACAATCATCCGTCACTTTGTATACATGTTCCCACAGTCCTGCAGGATTCCCGGCCTGGCGGGCAAGAAACTGTCTGTGTCGTTCCCTGTCCGCCTCTGAGGCGGGCTGTATCCATTTTCTATGGGAATTAATATCCGCTTTTATCCCGGTGATCTGCTCCTCCACCTTTTTCTCAGGTTCAATGGCAATCTGCTCTTTCATATCAAAGCTGGGCAGAAAATTATCCACCATCTTGAGTGTATTGATATAATCAGCCCTTTTTCCGACAGCCAGAAGCTCCTGCTCCGCCAGCTCAGCGGCGCCTCCATGCATATTGCCGTATGTCAGGACCAGGTAGAGATAACCTGTGTGAAACTCTGCTCTCCTCAGGAAATCCTTTACCATGCCAGGCATCTCATGACCATATACCGGGCAGACGATCCCAATGCTTTCCGCTTCAAAAACCTGCTGTTCTTTATGAATGACCTGGGGAATACTGAACAGCTCCGTATCCAGCTGCTTTGCCGCATAGAGGCTGTTCCCGGTCCCTGTAAAATAGAAGATCATCAGTCAACGACCTCCTTTTATGTCAGTCGTGGACTTTCATTGTGTGGAGCATCTTCACAAACGCCGGATCATCATGGTTGACGATCTCGCTGTGACCCAGATCCAGCTTCGCGATCTCTGCCATATCCTCATCGCTGAGTTTAAAATCCCAGATATCCATGTTCTGTTCCATGCGGTCCTTGTGTACGGACTTCGGGATGACAGTCACCCCACGTTGTACATTCCAGCGCAGCGCCACCTGGGCAGCGCTCTTTCCGTATTTCTCACCGACCTTTGTCAGGACCGGATGAGTGAAAATCCCATGATTTCCTTCGGCAAACGGTCCCCATGCCTCTGGCTGCACACCGTATTCTTTCATCAGGGCAAGGGCGTCTTCCTGCTGGAAAAACGGATGCAGCTCTACCTGATTGACTGCCGGCGTCACTTCCACTGTCTCACACAGATCCGCAAGCCGCGCCGGATAGAAGTTACATACGCCGATGGCCTTGAGCTTTCCTTCTTTGTACGCTTCCTCCATGGCACGGTATGCGCCGATGTAATCTCCCATGGGCTGATGGAGCAGATACAGATCCAGATAATCCAGCCCCAGCTTGTCAAGTGATGTCTGGATCGCGTGTTTTGCTGACTCATAATCCGCATCCTGTACCCAGAGCTTTGTGGTGATGAACAGTTCTTCGCGAGGCACACCGCATTTCGCGATGGCGTCCAGCACTGCCCGCTCACACTCTGCCTGGTCCGGCACCTGAAAGACTCCGAATCCTTCCATCGGCATTTTTACTCCATTGTTTAATACTGCATATTCCATAGTAATTGTCCTCCTCTTTTCTTTCTGTGCTGATTATAAAAAATAGATTGAAAAAAGTACAATATGAATCCCGAAATGTGCTATTCTGTATATGAATACTGAACCGTCACGAAAGGAGCGGATATACTATGATCGAACTGTACCAGCTTGAACAGCTTACGGCTTTTGCAAAGCACGGAACCTTATCTAAGGCTGCCGACGAACTCCACATGTCCCAGCCCACACTGACACGCTCTATGCAGAAACTGGAATCTGAATTTGGCGTTTCCCTGTTCATGAGGTCAAAAAACAGGCTGGAATTCAACGAGAACGGCATCCTGGCGGCAGAGTACGCCCAAAAAGTACTGGACCAGGCTCAGAACATGTTGGACAAAGTGCGTTCATTCGACCGGGCAAGCCACACGATCTCCATCGGTTCCTGTGCGCCCATGCCCCTCATCACAGCAGTCCAGAATGCAGCGCGTCTCTATCCCGGCATGACCATTTCTTCAGAGTGCAAGGACTGCGTTCCTCTTGTTGAAGGCTTAAAAACAGGACTTTACCAGATCATCATCCTCCCATATAAGCCGGACGATGAATCTCTGGTCTCCATTGAATCCGGCTCAGAGACCCTGTTTTTTGCGCTGCCTTCCTCTCATCATTTTGCCGACAGGCACGGCCTGTATATGAAGGAAATGAATGGGGAAAATATGCTGCTGTACGCGGATATCGGTTTTTGGCGCAGCCTGCCGGAGCAAAAAATGCCCCAGTCCTATTTCCTCGTGCAGAATGAACGCTTCGACTTTGAAGAGCTTATCAATTCCTCTGTCCTTCCCTGTTTTATGTCCGATGTCTCGATGCAGAACGACGGAAAACCAACAGACCGGGTTATCATCCCGATCCTTGATCCGGAAGCCAGCGTTACCTATTACACTGTCTGCCTGAAAAGCACATTGCCGAAGGTCCGGAAATTATTTCTTATCTGATATCTTTGAGCCGCCGAACACTTCCGATACGGGTACTGTATCCAGCATCTGGTCCAGGTCCTGTACTTCTTCTTCCGTCAGTTCCACATCCGCCGCCTGTGCGTTTTCAAGCAGACGGCTGTATTTTCTTGTGCCAGGTATGGGTACGATCCACGGCTTTTTCGCCAGCATCCACGCCAGGGAGATCTGTGCGGGCGTCGCTTTTTTCCGGTCCGCCATGGCTGTGAGACGCCCGATCAGTTCCCGGTTTTTATCCATTCCTTCCGGAGAGAACTGGGGCATCACGCTGCGATAATCCGTCCCTTCCGCAAATTTGGAATCCTTATCATACCTTGCAGACAGGAATCCATTTGCCAGAGGGGAGAAGGCAACGAATCCGACCTGAAGCTCCTCCAGTACCGGGAAGAGCGCTTCATAATCCCTGTACATCATGGAATAGCGGTTCTGCACTGCCGTGACCGGACAGACCGCATGAGCGCGCCTTAATGTCTCTTCATCCGCTTCGGAGATGCCCCAGTGAGTGATCTTTCCCTCACCGATCAGCTCTTTCATCGCCCCGGCAGTCTCCTCAATGGGGACATTCCTGTCGATCCTGTGAATATAGTACAGGTCCAGATGATCTGTACGGAGACGTTTCAGAGACCCTTCCACAGACCTTTTGATGGTCTCCGGCCTGCCGTCCGGGATCAGGGGTATATTTATCTCAGTGGAATCCTCATCAAACCTTATCCCGCACTTGGACGCCAGGACGACCCTGTCCCGGTACGGTTTCAGCGCCTCGCCCAGCAGTTCCTCGTTGTCATGAGGATTTTCGGGGGTGCCGTAGACCTCCGCTGTGTCAAAAAAGGTATAGCCTTTATCCACAGCTTTGGAGAGCAGCTCCGTCATTTCCTTTCTGTCAGCCGCCGGACCATACGCATGGCTCATGCCCATGCATCCCAGCCCGATGGCGGACACCTCCAGATCTTTCCCTAAAATTCTTGTTCTCATCTTTTATCCTCCTTTGTGTGCTCTTACCTTATTATTGTAATCAAACAGGAAAAATCATCATTTTCAGTTTCTTCGATATTTGATAAGTAAAACTAATCTGACTTCTTTAATAGGTGACCGGACTTCCTGGTCTGCCTGTATTATAAGCCTTAGCTCGTAAAATGCAGAAGTATCAATAAGTTTTGCAGTGTATACTCACAGGTTACAACTGCAAGGGCCAGCGGTTGTTCTACCGCTGGCCCTATAT
>ERZ1090864.242-NODE-242-length-30611-cov-53.109798_pt1 | contig 30611 bp, 32 predicted proteins | sample MGYA00478479_ERZ1090864 | MGnify/ENA primary metagenome ERZ1090864 (study PRJEB33644, sample SAMEA5815743) | chicken gut metagenome | biome: Chicken; feature: Gastrointestinal Tract; material: Caecum | place: Ireland | collected 2019-01-01 | study: A study of the...
TGTCGGCGTGCTCGTCGCAGACGATGGGGATCTCCTTGTTCAGCAGCGGCAGGATGACATGGCAGCCGTGCAGGTGGGCGTAGCGGGGGTCGTCGGGGTTGATGGCCACGGCGGTGTCGCCCAGCATGGTCTCGGGGCGGGTGGTGGCCAGCTCCAGCATCTCGCCGGTCTCCTTGACCGGGTACAGCAGGTGCCAGAAGTGGCCGTCCTGCTCGGCGTACTCGACCTCGGCGTCCGAGATGGAGGTGTTGCAGTGGGGGCACCAGTTGACCATCCGGTTGCCGCGGTAGATCAGGCCCTGGTCATACAGCCGGACGAACACCTCGCGCACGGCGTCCGAGCAGCCCTCGTCCATGGTAAAGCGCTCCCGCTCCCAGTCGCAGCTGCTGCCCAGCTTTTTCAGCTGGCTGACGATGCGGCTGCCAAAGCGGTTCTTCCAGTCCCAGGCGCGCTCGAGGAAACCGTCCCGGCCCACCATCTCCTTGGTCAGGCCCTCTTTGGCCATGGCCTCGACCACCTTGGCCTCGGTGGCGATGGACGCGTGGTCGGTGCCGGGCACCCACAAAGCGGCGTAGCCCTGCATCCGCTTGTGGCGGATGAGGATATCCTGCATGGTGTTGTCCACGGCGTGGCCCATGTGCAGCTGCCCGGTGACGTTCGGGGGCGGCATGACGATGGTGTAGGGCTTTTTGTCCGGGTCGGCTTTGGCGTGGAAATAGCCGCCGTCCAGCCAGAACTGGTAGATACGGTCCTCCACCTGGCTGGGGTCGTACTGTTTAGCAAGTTCTTTCATTGAATACCTCCTGAATCTGGTGGGGACAGGAAAAGCCGCCCCACGGAACCACCATGGGACGGCTGTCATGATCCAAAAGCCGCGGTACCACCCATATTGCGCCCTCCGTCCTGGCGGGCGCCCCTTGACGCCCCGGTAACGTGGGGCCATCCGGGGCAGGCTGCCCGGCCAGCGCCTGCGGCCCTGACCCCTCACCTGCCCTGCTCTGGAGCGACAGCACGCCGCGAGGCCCTGCCGGCTTTCACCCGGCCCGGCTCTCTGCAAGGGCCCGCAGCGGCGCGCACTCTCCCTCATCGCATTTGAGACAGATTAAAGATAGCAGGTTTCGTCCGGTTTGTCAACACCCACCCGTCCGGCCGGGGCCCCTGCCCCCGGAACGTTTGGAACGACAGGAACGTTTGGAACGTTTTTGCGATGGGGAACGATGGGAACGAAACGCCGTTCGTTCCTACCGTTCCTACCGTTAGAAACGTTCCTATCGTTCTTTTCGTTCCAATCGTTTCTATCGTTAGAAACGTTCCTATCGTTCTTTTCGTTCCTGCCGTTAGAATCGTTCCAATCGTTCCTAACGTTCCTTTCGTTCCATGCCGGAAAAACGTTCCTATCGTTCCTTTCGTTTCAGGCCCTCTCCGGCCCTGCGGGCCACCTCCCCCCGTAAACGTGGGAGGCTGTAGCCTACAGGTTACGTTAGCCTCTCCCGCGTGCGGGAGAGGTGGCACAGGACGCGCGAGCGGACTGTGACGGAGAGGGCTGCCTCCCACGCGTGCGGGGGAGGTGGCCCGCAGGGCCGGAGAGGGCAAAGCCCCCATCCTTCTGGACGGGGGCTCAGGGTTTGCATCAGGGCTGCGCAGGCGCAGCGGGCAGGCTTACAGCTGGCTGCGGTACAGCTCGACGATCTCCTCCACGCTGGTGTCGCGGGGGTTGCCGGGACGGCAGGCGTCGGCGTAAGCGCTTTCGGCCAGGAAGGGGATGTCCTCCTCCTTGAGGATGCCCGCGAGGTTAGCGGGGATGCCCACGTCGGCCGACAGCTGCTTGACGGCGGCGATGGTGGCGTCGGCGGCCTCGGCGTCGGTCATGCGGGCGATGTCCATCACGCCCATGGCCTCGCCGATGGCGCGGTAGCGCTGGCCCGCAACGCCCTTATTGTACTCCAGGCCCACCGGCAGCAGGATGGCGCAGGCCACGCCGTGGGGGGTGTCGTACAGGGCCGACAGGCCGTGGGCCATGCTGTGCACGATGCCCAGGCCCACGTTGGAGAAGCCCATGCCTGCGATGTACTGGCCCAGGGCCATGCCCTCGCGGCCTTCGGGGGTGTTCTGGACAGCGCCGCGCAGGCTGCGGCTGATGAGCCGGATGGCCTCCAGGTGGAACATATCGCTGATGGTGCAGTGGCCCTTGGTGATGTAGCCCTCAATGGCATGGGTCAGGGCGTCCATGCCGGTGGCGGCGGTCAGGCCCTTGGGCATGGAGGCCATCATGTCGGGGTCCACCACGGCGATCTCGGGGATGTCGTTGGTGTCCACGCAGACGAACTTGCGCTTCTTCTCCACGTCGGTGATGACGTAGTTGATGGTCACCTCGGCGGCGGTGCCTGCGGTGGTGGGCACAGCGATGGTGAACACCGCGTGCTTCTTGGTGGGGGCGACGCCCTCCAGCGAACGCACATCGGCAAACTCGGGGTTATTGATGATGATGCCGATGGCCTTGGCGGTGTCCATGGCCGAGCCGCCGCCGATGGCCACGATGCAGTCGGCCCCGGCAGCCTGGAAGGCCGCCACGCCGTCCTGGACGTTCTGGATGGTGGGGTTGGGCTTGATCTCGCTGTACACAGCGTAGGCAAAGCCCGCGGCGTCCAGCAGGGCGGTGACCTTGCCGGTCACGCCGAAGCGGATCAGGTCAGGGTCCGAGCAGACGAAAGCCTTCTGGTAGCCCCGCGCGGTCAGCTCGGGCACGATGTTCTCGATCGCGCCGTGGCCGTGGTAAGAGATGGTGTTCAGTACAATGCGGTCAGCCATAGTAGTGTCTCCTTTGCTTTATGCAATCTAAAAGGACCAACCGGCCCTTTGGTGCGGGGTCTATTCCCTCTCAGGCGCGGCGGACGGGTGCCCGCAGGCAAGAGCCCTCTCCGGCCCTGCGGGCCACGGTTGCGGTGCCCTGTTTTTGCTGCGCAGTCCCGTAAACGTGGGAGGCTGTAGCCTACAGGTTACGTTAGCCTCTCCCGCGTGCGGGGGCACGAACAGCGACCGCGTCCAGTGGACGAAACAGGGAGCTGTGAGTGGCGCAGCGCTCCGGTTTTTGCAAGCGCCCACTGCGGCGCGCCGCAAAAATCGGCTAAGCGCAAGAGGGGCTGTCACAGTGCCCCGTCAGGGGCCTGTGACTGAGAGGGGAGTTATCAGGCACGCCTGAAACGAAAGGAACGACAGGAACGTTTTTCCGGTATGGAACGAAAGGAACGTTAGGAACGATTGGAACGATTCTAACGGTAGGAACGGCAGGAACGAAAAGAACGATTGGAACGTTTCTAACGGCAGGAACGAAAAGAACGATAGGAACGTTTCTAACGGTAGGAACGGTAGAAACGATTGGAACGAAAGAAACGATGGAAACGATAGGAACGGTAGGAACGAACGGCGTTTCGTTCCCATCGTTCCCCATCGCAAAAACGTTCCAAACGTTCCTGTCGTTCCAAACGTTTTACAGGCGCGGGGCGCTCAGTCCAAGAAGTCCTCGTTCAGGACGACGCCGAAGTCCCGGGCGATGGCGCGCAGGTCATCGTCGGTGATGGTCTGGCGGATCAGCCCGCCGCCCATCGACAGCACCTTGACGTAGATCTCGGCGCTCTTTTCGATGGTGTGGGCCAGGCCGAAGGCGGTGTCAAAGTCGGGGCCCGAGACGAACAGCCCGTGCTGGGCCCAGATGGCCGCCTGGTAGTGCTTCATCTTCTCGCTGGTGGCCATGGCGATGCCGGCCCCGCCCGGCACCATCCAGGGGCAGACGCCCACCCCTTCGGGGAACACCACCGGGCACTCGGTAGCGCTCTGCCACAGCGCGCGGGAGAAGTCCCGGTCGGTCAGGGGCAGGATATAGGTCAGGGCAATGACGTTGGTGGCGTGACAGTGGTAGATGACCCGGTTGGCCCCGCCGGTGGCCGCCTTGCGGACGCTGTGGTTCATAAAGTGGCTGGGGAACTCGCTGGTGGGCTTTGCGCCGCCCGCCAGGCCCCAGACGATGCGCCAGCTGTCGCCCGCCGCGTTGATCTCCACGATGCCGATGCTGTGCTCGGGGTCAAGCTCCACGTTGCGGAAATACTTGCCCGAGCCGGTGGTGATGAAGTATTCCCCGGCCAGGTTTTCCGCCTGCACGCCCATCTGTACCCAGGGGCCGGGAACTGCGTTGAAGAAGGGGCGGCAGGCCGCCACCTCCTCGTCCTTCATGCGATAGGTCAGGTTGCCGCCGTTGCGCTCGTGCCAGCCCTGCAGCCAGCCGTCGGTGCACATACGGATATAACCCTTGACGATCTCAACATCCAAAACGCCCATTTTGTATACCTCTCTTATATAATAACATAGATGCGGTTGATGGTGCAAGTGGCCCTCTCCGGCCTGGCCCTCTCAGTCTCGCTTCGCTCGCCAGCTCTCCCGCACGCGGGAGAGCCAAAACGTAACCTGTAGGTTACTGCCTCCCACGTTTACGGGGGAGGTGGCCCGCAGGGCCGGAGAGGGCGCCCGCAAGGGCGGCGAGACTGAGAGGGCCAGAGAGCTTTTCACCTCGTAATAACATCCACCGGCACGTTCATGATCTTGGCCACCTTGAGGATGGTGTCGATGTGCCGGCCGGAGGCTGCGGCCATGTGGTGGGTGGGGCCGGCCTCGCTCCACCGGTTGACGAACTCCCGCGCGCCGCAGGCAAAGCGGGTGCGCATATTGGTGTCGCCGAAGGTGAAGATGGGGCCGTCCTCGTTGATCCCTTCGGCCACGACGAACTTGAAGTGGCCGTCCATATCCTGGGTGATGCCCAGGTAGGTGACGGGGCCCAGGTGGGGGTAGAACTGGGTCAGGTAGCCGCCGCCGGTCTTGCCGTGGAACACCGGCACGATCTTCATGGTGGGCTTTTTGGCCGAGATGGCCGCGTCGCCCGAGCCGGAATGTCCAATGATGCAGATGTCCTTGTCAAAGTCGATGGAGTACATCTCGCTCAGCTGGCCGGTGCCCGCAATGGTCTTGAGGATGGACATGGCCATGGCCACCTTGATGTCGCCCTCGACGGCGCAGGCCACCCCCTGCTTGATGAGCATCGAGAACGCGGGGATGAGCATACTGTCCAGCACGCCCGCCTTGCCCTTGGCAAAGCCGTCGTAATGGCTGGCCACAAGGCCCAGCTTTTCCTCTTTGACCCACGCCTCAAAGGCCACCACATACCGGGCCATTTCCCAGACCTTTTCCACCGTGCCGCCGCCCTCGATCTCGAAGGTGTCCAGGATCTCCCCGGCCTTGGCGCGGATGGCGGCCTCGTCGGTCACATCGTCGGCAATGGCCCACATCTTTTCCCAGTCGAACTGCTTGGTGTACAGGAACATCCGGTTGTAGAGGTTGGTCTCGTCGATGTACAAATCCATCATGCCGGGGTAGGGCCGGCCGATCTGGGCCAGGTTCAGGTCCCGGAAGCGGCGGCGCACCTGGGCCGCGCGGCACCAGTCGTCGATCTCGGCCTGGACGGCGGGGTCGCCCCCTTCCACCACTCCGGTGATGACAGCGTGGCGCTTGCCCGCCCGCTCCAGGTCGGCCACCATCTCGCCCACCGCGCCGCAGGCGTACAGCTCGCCCAGCCAAGTGGGGGTGTCGGTGTGGGCGTAGTCGGGGGCCCGCTTTTTCTGCACGTTCACCAGCACCACCGGCACGTTCAGGTCCCGCACGGCGGGCAGGACGTTGTACGAGGTGGCGTAGGTCAAAAGCTGCACGATGACGAGGTCCACGTCCGCGGCGCGGAACTTGTCGCCCGCGGCGCTGGCCAGCTCCTTGGTGGTGATGATGCCCCCGTCGATCGCTTCCACGGTGGCGGGCAAAGTCTGCCGGAACGCGGCGTACTGTGCCTCGAACTCGGGCACCAGGCTGGGGAACTGGGGCAGGTACGCCCCCAGGGCGACGGCAAAGACGCCCACGCGTGCTTTGGTGTCGATCAGCATAGCGTTATACCTCCTGCTGCATTTGAAGTTTCAGGTTGCCGATGGCGGTCGCCTCGATGGGCAGCGCGGCCACCCGTTTGCCGGTGGCCCGGGCGGTGAGCTGGTTCAGCAGCTCGTTTTTGGCCCCGCCCCCCGCGATGTAGAGCTTGTCCCACCGGCGGCCGGTGAGCTCTTCCAGCTGGCGCACCGCCTGGCCGTAGCTCGCGGCCAGCGAGCGGTAAACGCTCAGGATCAGGTCGGCGTCGCCGGCGGGGGGTGTGCCCTGTTCCGCCAGCGCCGCGGCGATCTCGGCCTTCATGTCGGCCGGGGCCGAAAAGCGCGCCTCGTTCACGTCAAACGTGCCCTCGTAGCGGCTGGAGCGGGCCAGGTCCACCATCTCCCCAAAGGAGATGCCCAGCTGCTTTTGCAGGCACTGGACGATCCACAGCCCCATGATGTTTTTCAGGTAGCGGATGTACCCCACGCCGCCCTCGTTGGTAAAGTTTGCCTTGCAGCTCGCATCGCTGGTGATGGGCGCGGGCAGCTTTGCCCCCAGCAGGCTCCATGTGCCGGAGGAGAGGAACAGCCCCTCCCCCTGCTCCATCGGGATGCCCTCCACCGCGCTGGCGGTGTCGTGGGTGGCGCACAGCACCACGGCGGTCTGCCCGCCCACTTCGGCGGCCACCGCGCCGGTCAGGGGGCCCAGCACCGCGCCGGGCGCCGTCAGGCTGGGGAACAGCCGCTGCGGCAGCCCCAGCGCCGAGAGGATGGCTGTGTCGTACTGTTTGGTTTTGGCGTTGACAAGGCCGGTGGAGGTGGCGTTGGTGTACTCCCGCGCCCTGACGCCGCACAGCTTCCACAAAAGATACTCCGGCAGCATCAAAAAGTCGTCGGCCTGGTCCAGCCGCCCGGCCAGCTTGTCGGCGTACAGCTGATACACCGTGTTGAAGGGCTGGAACTGGATGCCCGTCCGCCGGTAAAGCTCCGCAAAGGGCACGGCGGCGTGCACCGCCTCCACCGCCGCCGCAGTGCGGCCGTCCCGGTAGGCGTAGCAGGGATAGATGGGCGCGCCGTCCCGGTCCAGCAGGACGTAATCCACCGCCCAGGTGTCGATGGAAAGGCTGCGGATGGACGGATACCGCCGGAACGCCTCCCGGATGCCCGCCTTGACATGGGCCAGGATGCCGTCGATGTCCCACACCAGATGGCCATCCTGCCGCTGGGGGCCGTTGGGGAAGCGGTACACTTCTTCTGTGCACAGCCGGTCCCCCTCGGTCCAGCCCACGATGTGCCGCCCGCTGGATGCGCCGATGTCGATGGCCAGGGTCACTTTCTCCATAAACTATGAACCGCCTCCTTGGTTCTTTGGTTTTTCTGCTGCAAGTATACCCCTGCCCGCCCCGCCGCCGTAAGGACGCCAGCGGGACAAAACACGGACCTTTCTTGCAATTTGCGCCCCGGTGTGGTATGCTGGCCGCAAAGAAGATAGCCCTCTCAGTCTCGCTTCGCTCGACAGCTCTCCCGCACGCGGGAGAGCCAAAACGAAACCTATAGGTTACAGCCTCCCACGCGTGCGGGGGAGGTGGCCCGCAGGGCCGGAGAGGGCCGCCTCCCGCACGCGGGATAGGTGGCATGGAGCGCAGCGGCATGACGGAGAGGGCAGAAAGGATCACCATGAACGCGAAACTTTTGGAAAAACTCCGCCGCATCACCGACGAGGAACAGGCCCTCCTTGCCGGGGACGGCACCGTCGAGCGGGCCCGCTATACCTCCCGGCGGGAGTTCGTCGTGGACAGCGCAAAGCTGCTGGAAAAAGGCAAGCTGATCGAGGTGCGGCCCCACACCCGGTTCGTCCACTTCCCCCGCCACCGCCACAACTATGTGGAGCTGATCTATATGTGCAGCGGTTCCACCACCCACATCGTCAACGGGGCCGACACCGTCACCCTCGAGACCGGCGACCTTTTGTTTTTGAACCAGGCGGTCTACCACGAGATCCTGCCCGCCGCGCTCGACGATGTGGCGGTCAACTTCATCATCCTGCCCCAGTTTTTCGACCGCAGCTTTGCCATGCTGGAGCGGGAAAACGTCCTGCGGGACTTCCTGGTCTCCACCCTGGCGGGCAGCTCGGCCTTTGCGGGCTGGCTGCACATCCGCGCCCAGGACATCCTGCCGGTGCACAACCTGCTCGAAAACATGATCTGGACGCTGCTGGAGGACAAATCCGGCGTCAACGACCTGAACGAGACCACCATGGGCCTTTTGCTGCTCAACCTGTCCCTGTTCGCCCCGGACATCAACCGCTCCGGCCCCGACCGCCACGACGAAAATACCGTCTTTGCGGTGCTCCAGTACATCGAGGCGCACTACAAAGACGGTACTCTTGCGGACGCGGCCGCCCGGCTGCATCAGCCTGCCTATGCGGTCAGCCGGCTGCTGACAAAGCACACCGGCCAGAACTTCCGCCAGCTGCTGCAGCAGCGCAAATTGCAGCAGGCGGCCTACCTGCTCACCCACACCCCCCTGCCGGTGGAAACGGTGCTGGAAAACATCGGCTACGAGAACAGCAGCTACTTTTACCGCCGCTTCCGCGAGCGGTACGGCTGCTCCCCTGCCGAATACCGGCGCCGGGAATCAGTCTAACCGGAACACCTGTTCCAGCTTGGGCTGGGCCCCGGTGACGGGGTCCATCTCCAATTCCAGGATGTCGGCCATATACTCGTTCCAGCGGGCCACCACCGGGCTTTCGGCCTGCACCTTTTCGGCCCAGGCCACCCCTTTTTCGCACTCGTAATAGCCGAACAGCTCGTCGTTCACATAAAAGATGCTGTAGTTGCAGATGCCCGCCTCTTTCAAAACGGCCACCATCTCGGGCCAGATCTCGTTGTGCCGGCGCTGGTACTCCGCCTTGCAGCCGGGCTTGACGCGGCCCTTCCATGCCATGTGTTCCATCTTGTCTGCCTCCTTTTGCGCAGGTGAAATGCTCTTGCACGTTCCAGCATACCACGCCCCGCCGGGGCTTGTCACCCCCACAGGGCAAACAAAGTGCAAATTTCGCAGTTTTTGCCACAAAAAGTGCAATTCCCCCTCCCGCCGGGCGCTTGTGTATGCTATACTGGGGGCAGACCGATCCCGCCCAAAAAGGAGGTACCACCATGCCTGAATCCATTCTCCTGCCTGCCCTGGACGCCGAAGGCAACCCCGGCCCCCGCCCGGACGGCGAACCGGACGATTGATTGACAAAACCTCCTGCCCTATGGTACCATGGCGGTATCTCATACGCAGGAGGTTTTTTGTATGCACACGCTGCCCTATCAGAACTACATCTTTGATCTATACGGCACGCTTGTCGATATCCATACCGACGAGGACCAGCCCGCCGCCTGGGCGGCGCTGGCCCGCTTTTACAGCTACTACGGGGCCCGCTACGCCCCGGACGAGCTGCGCGCGGCCTACCTGGCCGAGGTGGGCCGGCAGACGGCGGGCCGCGAGGGCCTGCGCCGCGACAGCCACGAGGCCCACCCCGAGATCGAGCTGGCGGGCAACGACCCCGTCTGCGACGCCGCCGGAGCCAGGGACGCCGGCCTGGATGTGCTCTACGTCCACTCGAACCTCTCCCCCGCCGGCCCGCTGCCCGAGGCCACCTTCGTCCTGCCCGAAATGGACATCCCCCGCATGGGGGCCATCCTGGCCGGGGAAGTTCAGCCATCCTGACCGGCTCCGCCCGCGCCCGGCAGGGCCGAGGGGTCCAGCACGCCGTCCAGACGGGCATAGTCCACCGACAGGATATAGCCGGTGTCCAGCCCCTCAAAGGCCCCCGCCGGGAAGTCTATTTCCAGGCGGTCCTCAAAAAAGAGGATATGCTGGGGGTCGATGGCCTCGGCCAGCCGCGCCTGGATGTCGGGGTCGTCCCCTGCGGCGGCGGCCAGGGCCAGCCGCGCTTCCGCCTCCGGCTTTGTGAACAGGCTCCACACTTCCAGCCGCTGGCCGGTGGCCCGGTCAAAGGCCGTGCCGTAGCGCAGCATTTCGCCGGCAGCCGGGTCTACGGCCTGCTCCACCGTCGTCACCAGATAGACCGCCTTTTCGCTGGCGGCGGTGGCGGCGGCAGTCTGGGCCACCAGCCCCGGCTCGAACGCCTCGCTCCCCACCGCCTGATAGCGGTCGTAGCAGGCCTGCAGCAGGGCGGTCAGGTCGTACCGCGCCCCCTCCCCCTGGTACCAGGCCGAGACGGCGGCCTGCACGTCCTCGCTCAGGGCAGCATAGGCCGCGCTGCCCTCCGGCCCGCCGGTGTCGTTTTCCTGCAGCAGCACCGTCCCGTCCGAAAGCTCGTACAGGACCCACGGCTCCCGCAGGCCGTTCTGGTAGCCCCGCCAGCGGTCCGCCGCTTCCCCGTCCGCAAAGACGGCCGCGTCCTCCGCTTCCAGCTCCCAGATCTCCTCCTGCACCGTCTCGTTTTGACAGCCAGTCAGCAGTAAAAGCCCGCACAGGGCCAGAGATAACACACGTTCTTTCATGGGGGCCGCTCCTTTTCGTCTGGAATATAACGGGCCCATTTTACCATATTTTTCCGCCGCAAACAAGGGAAACCCGGCGTCCTGCACAGAATCGTCACCGCCGGGCCCCATCCAAAGGAGGCTTTTTATGAGCGCATCCCGTTCTTCTTCCCGCCGCAGCCGCACCGTTCTCCTGGCGGTGCTGGCCCTGCTGGCGGCCGCCGCCCTGGCACTGCTGGGGCTGTACGCCTTCATCCGGGCCAAAGCCGGCGCTTTGCAGGCCGGCGCGGCCTTTACCTTTGACTACACCGTCACCTCCACTTCCCCCGAGCCCTCGACGGCCTACGCCGTCCTGGACGCACTGGACGCCCTCACCGGCTCGGTGACGGGCCAGAGCAGCGGCGACAGCCTCTACCTGGCCTGGTACAACGTTGGCTCCGCCGCCTTCCAGTCTGACCAGGCCCCGGGGCCCGACCAGGCTTTCACCGACCTGTATGTCAAGGACGGCCTGGTCTACCTGAACGTCCGGCAGATCTACCGCACCCTTTTGTCCGGGCTGTCGGCCCAGTACCCGGTCATTTCCTCCCTCATCCCCGACTGGGGCCTGGGGGACTATATCACCCAGACCCAGCTGGCCCGGCTGCTGGGCGCCGAACCCGCCGTCGCAGAGATGGAGCAGTATTCGGCGGCGGCCTTTGCCCCCGGCCAAATGCAGCGGGTCCGGCCCGAGGGCGCACTGGATGGCTACCTCTACTTTGCCCCCCAGGATACCGGCAGCGCCGAAATCGTCATCGGCTTCCCGCCGCGCAGCCTCTTTGCCGAGTTTTTCACCTGCCACGTCCTGGTGGACCTGCCCGGTCAGGGCCTCCACTTTGAGCTGACCGGCCGCGCCCTGCCCGGCGATTACGACATCGAAGCCCCTGCCTCGGTCATGCAGGACGGGGACATCGACGCCCTGGCCGCCATCTTTGACGCGGTGCGTTCCATTCTGGCCTTTGTCCGGCAGCTGTCCGGCGCGGCCCAGTGACCGGCAGGAGGTGCAGCATGAAAACGATCTATTACAACGGCACGGTCTACACCGGCGGGCCGGACCTGGCCCAGGCTTTTGTTGTGGAGGACGGGCGCTTTGTCTTTGCCGGGACGGACGCCCAGGCCCTGGCTTTGCGCCGGCCCGGCGACGCCCTCGCCGACCTGGGCGGGCGCTTTGTCTGCAGCGGCTTCAACGACAGCCATATGCACCTGGTGGAATACGGCTATCTGCTGGGGATGCCCCAGCTTGCAAAGCACACCGGCAGCCTGGCCGCCATGCTGGACTGTATGCGGGATTTCCTGGCCGCACACCCCCGCCGGGGGGACGCCTGGCTCATAGGCCGCGGCTGGAACGAGGACCTGTTTGCCGACGTCCACCGGATGCCCGACCGGCACGACCTGGACCACGTCTCGCGCGAGATACCGGTCTGCGCGGTGCGGGCCTGCGGCCACTGCCTGGTGGTGAACAGCCGCGCCCTACAGCTGTTGGGGGTCACGGCCGGTACCCCCCAGCCTGCCGGGGGCCGGATCGGGATGCAGGACGGCCAGCCCGACGGCCGCTTTTTCGACAACGCCATGGACACGGTCTACGCCGCCATCCCCGCCCCGGACAAGCAGGGCCTGAAGGAGATGATCCTCGCCGCCTGCCGGGCCCTGAACGCCCAGGGCATCACCAGCAGCCAGACCGACGACTACAGCACCTTCCGGGCCGTGCCGCCCTCTGTGATGGACGAGGCCTACCGGGAACTGGCCGCCGAGGGCCGGCTCACCGTCCGGGTCAACGAGCAGACGAACTTTGCCTCTCTCGATGCGCTGCGCGCCTATGCGGAGGCGGGCGGCCGCACCGGCAAGGGGGACGAACTGTTCCGCACCGGGCCGGTCAAGATCATCGGGGACGGGGCGCTGGGGGCCCGCACCGCCCTGCTCAGCCGCCCCTACGCCGACGACCCCGGCGCCGCCGGCCTGCCCCTTTACAGCCGGGAGGAACTGACCGCCCTGATCGCCTATGCCCATGCCCACGGGCTGCAGACCGCCGTCCACGCCATCGGGGACCAGTGCCTGGACTGGGTGCTGGACGCGCTGGAACAGGCCCAGGCCGCCCATCCCCGCCCCGACTGCCGCCACGGCATCGTCCACTGCCAGATCACCCGGCCCGGCCAGCTGGACCGCATCGCCCGGCTGGGCCTCCACGTCTATGCCCAGAGCATCTTCCTCGACTACGACATCCAGATCGTCGAGGCCCGGGTGGGCCCCGAGCTGGCCGCTTCCAGCTACAGCTGGAAGACCCTGCTGGACCGGGGCGTCACCGTCAGCAACGGCTCGGACTGCCCGGTGGAGACCCCCAGCGTCCTGTCCGGCATCCAGTGCGCCGTCACTCGCCGCACCCTCGGCGGACGCGGCCCCTACCTGCCCGGCCAGGCGTTCACGGTGCGGCAGGCCCTGGACAGCTACACCATCGCCGGGGCCCGCGCCAGCTTTGAGGAACACTGCAAGGGCCGCATCGCCCCCGGCTACCTGGCCGACTTCGTGGTCCTTGGGCAGGACCCCTTCGCCGTCCCGCCCGAGGCGCTGCACAGCATCCCGGTGCAGGCCGCTTATATCGGCGGCCGGCCGGTCTTTCAGGCCGGGGAGGCGCAGCCATGAGCGCGGACGTCTCCCTGCGCGGGGAGGTGCTGCGCTTTGCCCGGCAGCGCTGGCACACCCAGCCGGAATACTTCTGGCGCACCGCGCCCCAAGCAGCAGCCAAAACAAACGCATAACACAGCAAAACCGCCGGCAAGGCTCCCAGCCCCCGGCGGTTTTTACGTTTACAACTGTTCCAAAACGGCCCCGATGTCCCCTTTGATGCAGGCCGAGCGCGCCGCAAGCTCGGGCGGACAATACGCCTCGTCCAGATTGATGCAGGCGTAAAAGGCCCGGCGGTCCTTCCAGACCCGCTGCCAGAAATTGTACTTGATGATGCCGGGGGTGTTCATGCCCACCCCAAGCTCCCAGTAAAGGACCTTTTTGCCCCGGCACTGCCGGAGGAACGCCTCGTACCGGCGGGCGGCGGCATGCCACCCGGCATCCTCCACAAACGTGGCGTCGGCCCGCAGGTTCATGCTCATGGGCCGGCCGCACCGAGGGCACCGCGGTACCAGCGCGCCGGGGATGCGCCTGCGCGGGACCGTCCCTTCCGGCAGCGTCAGCGCGCCGTCCGCGCCGATGCGCCAGCCCTGGGCCTCCAGCATGGCCCGGACGGCGTCCCGGTTGTCGTATGTGTCCGGATGGCAGGGCCCCGAGCACTGGAACAGCCCGTAGTCCCCCTGGGTGTAGAACAGGCGCGCCTTGTCAAACCCCGCCTTCTGGAAGCAGTGGTCCACGTTGGTGGTCAGGACAAAGTAGTCCTTGTCCTTCACCAGGTCATACAGACGGCTGTAGACCGGCTTCGGCGCGTCCATATAGCGGTTGATCCAGATATACCGGCTCCAATAGGCCCAGTATTCTTCCAGGCTGCCGTAGGGATAAAAGCCCCCGGCGTACATATCCGCGAAGTGGTATTGCGCGGCAAAATCGCCGAAATACCGCCGGAACCGCTCGCCGCTGTACGCGAACCCCGCGGCGGCGGACAGCCCCGCCCCCGCCCCGATGAGGACGGCGTCCACTTCAGCCAGTTTTTGGCGCAGCGCGTCCAGCTCACCCGAGCAGGCGCTGGTAGATCTGCTTGTCGATGTCCTTGAAAACATTGAAGATCACCTTGATGGTATCCGGGCGGCGGGCCTGGTAGTCCTCCACCGTCCGGACGGCGATCCGGGCCGCCTCCTCGTGGGGGAAATGGAATTCCCCGGTGGAGATGCAGCAGAAAGCCAGGCTGCGGCACCCGTGAGCCGCTGCCAGCTCCAGACACGACCGGTAGCAGGAGGCCAGCAGGGCCCGGTCCCCGTCCGTCACCGCCCCGTGGACGATAGGCCCCACCGTGTGCAGTACATACCGGCAGGGCAGGTTATAGGCGTTTGTGATCTCTGCCCGGCCGGGAGGCTCCTCGCCGGGGCGCAGGGCCATCATCCGGGCGCACTCCCGCCGCAGCTGGAAGCCCGCCGCCGTGTGGATGGCGTTGTCGATGCAGCCGTGGCAGGGCACAAAGCAGCCCAGCATGGCGCTGTTGGCCGCGTTGACGATGGCGTCCACGGCCAGGGTGGTGATGTCCCCCTGCCACAGATACAGCCCCGGCCGCACCGGCTCGAGATCGGACAGGCGCGTCACCCCTTTGCGGCGCAGTTCCTCCTGCAGATAGGCGTCCTGCACCTGGTAAAACATCTGGTCCAGCGGTTCGGGAGGCCGGACGTTCACCAGCGCCCGCAGCAGCCGGCGCTTTTCCGCCGGGCTTGCCGGCAGGGCAACGTCCCGGTATTCCTCCCGCTCAGCCAGCAGGTAATGGATCAAATATTCCAGCCGCTGGTCCTGCGTCATAAGCTCACGCTCCTTCATCAGCCCAACCACAGCTTGCCATCCAGCTCGCCGGCAAACATGAACGGGCGGCACTTGGCCTTGCCGTCACGGCCCACAGTGGCGAGATACTGCACAGGGTTCTCCTGCAAAAACTTTACGACTTCGTTCATTTTTCTTGACCTCCATAGCTTGTTGTGGGGGGGAGGCGGCTTGTTTTCCTCCCGGTGGCTCTATCATAAACCCACGCAGCTTTTTTGTAAAGTAAGCACTTTTTTGTGCTGTAGATACCTTTTGGATACTCTTGCGTTTCTGCGCTGAAAAGAGTATACTGAAAGCCAGAATACTACAAAAGGAGCGCTGCATATGACAGAAGAAACCCGCGCCCTGCCGGCCTGCCCGGTGGAGACCACCCTCATGCTGATCGGGGACAAATGGAAAGTGCTGATCCTCCGGGACCTGATGCCCGGCACCAAGCGCTTTGGGGAGCTGAAAAAGTCCATCGGCCACGTCTCCCAGAAGGTGCTCACCGCCCAGCTGCGGGACATGGAGGCCAGCGGCCTGGTGAGCCGCAAGGTCTACGCCGAGGTGCCGCCCCGGGTGGAGTACAGCCTGACCGAGCTGGGGCGCAGCCTCAAGCCCATCCTGGACGCCATGTGGAACTGGGGCGAAAACTACAAGGCCCAGAACGCCCCGCCGGAGGCAAGCGTATGAAACTGGACTTCCGCCCGGCACAGCCCGAGGACACCGAGCCCCTGTTCACCTTCAACCGGGAGCTGATCGACGCCTACGAGGACAAATCCCTGATCGACTACGGCCGGGTGCTGGCCTGGGTGCGCCGCAAGCTGGAACAGCGCCTTGACGAATACACCTGCGTCTGGGCAGGCGGGCAAAAGGCGGGCTACTTCCATTTTTACGCCTTGGACGGGAAAGTCATGGAGCTGGACGATCTATACCTTTTCCCCGCTTTCCGGGGGCGCGGCATAGGGACAGAGATCATCCGGGCCTGCTGCCGCGCGGCGGCCGGGCGGCCGGTGGTCCTCTATGTGTTCGTCCGAAACACCCGGGCCGTCGCTCTCTACCGCCGCCTGGGCTTTCGCGTCGCCGCCCAGCCCAGCCCCACCCGGTATATCATGCGGCGGGAGGCGGACACGCCTTGACAGCCCGCAGCCGTTCTGTTATACTGGATACATACCAACAGAATGTTTGAAGGGAGGCGCGGCCATGGCCCGCAATAAGTACCCCGAGGAGACGGTGGCGCGCATTCTGGACGCGGCCCAGCGCCTCTTTCTGGAAAAAGGCTACGACCAGACCACCATCCAGGACATCGTGGACCAGCTGGGCGGCCTGACCAAGGGCGCAGTCTACCACCACTTCAAGTCCAAGGAGGAAATTTTGGACGCGGTGGGCGACCGGATGTTCCAGCAGCACAACCCCTTTGAAGCCGTGCGCCGCCGCACCGACCTGAACGGCCTGCAAAAGCTGCGGGAGGCCATCCGCCTCAACCAGGCGGACAGCGCCGCCGCCAGCGTGACGGTGCAGTCCATCCCCATCACCCGCAACCCCCGCATCCTGGTGGAGATGATCGAGTCCAACCGCCGCATCCTGACCCCCTATTACCTCGAGCTGCTCGAGGAGGGCAACCGGGACGGCTCCCTCCATACCGATTACCCCCGCGAGCTGGCCGAGCTGATCCCCCTGCTGACCAGCCTGTGGCTGCTGCCATCGGTGTTCCCTTCCACCAAGGCCCAGGCCCGGCGCAAGTTCGACTTCCTGGCCGATATGCTGGCCCGGATGGGGGTGCCCCTGGTGGACGACGAGACCCGCCGCCTCATCGACGAATTTTTTGCGCGCATCCCCGACGGCGTCTATCCAGACGCGCCCGACGGCTTGTAAGGCGCGCCGCCGTTTTCCTTGCCTCTGCGCGAGGCATTTTTTCAGGTACGATACATTCTTTCGGAATGTATAATGCCCCACGGCAGCTGCTGCCGTTTTTCTTTTGGCACGATACATACCTTCTGAATGTATGAAATATCCACCCTTTTATCAACGGAGGTAAACGCCATGACCGAACACGAATTTGACCGCATGATCGACCAGGCCGCAGGCCGCTTCGAGCGGGCCGTCGAGCACGCTGCCGGGCAGTTCGAGCGCGCGATGGAGGCCGGAGCCAACCACCTGGACCGGAGCCTGACCGCCGCTTGGGACGGCAGCAGCCTGTTCCGCTGGAGCGTCTGCGGCGCGCAGCTGCTGGCCGGGGCGGGGCTGCTGGCCGCCGCCAAACATTTTGCAGACGCCGGCCGGCGCGCCGCCGCTCTCTGGTGCGCCGGCCTGGGGGCTGCTGTTCTCGCCGCCGCCCTGCTGCGCATCGCTTTGCTTCGGGGGAACTGACCATGCACGAAAAACTGATGAACCGCAACTTCACCCTTTTGATCTTGGGGCAGGTCAGTTCCCTGCTGGGCAATCTGAGCCTCAAATTTGCCCTTTCCATGTACATTCTGGAGCAGACCGGCTCCGCCTCCCTCTTTGCGGGGCTGCTGGCGGCGTCCATGGTGCCCACCATCCTGCTGTCCCCTTTCGGCGGCATCCTGGCCGACCGCGCCGACCGGCGTACCGTCATGGTGGGGCTGGACGGCCTGTCGGGCCTCGCGGTCCTGCTGGCGGCGCTGGCTCTGCCGCACGGGCCGGACCTCGCGGTCATTGCCGCCCTGATGATCGTCCTGTCGGTGCTGGCCGCCTTCGAGTCCCCCACCGTACAGGCCTGCGTGCCCCAGATGCTCGCCGGGGAAAACGTCCTGCGGGGCAACGCCATGGTCAGCCAGGTGCAGGCGGCGGCCTCTCTGGTCACGCCCTTCTTGGGCAGCCTGTTTTACACGGCCTTTGGGCTGCGCCCGGTCTTTTATGGGGCGGTGGCCTGCTTTTTCCTCACCGCCCTGCTGGAGTGCTTTCTCCGCCTGCCGCGGCCTGCGCCCGCGCCCCGGACCAGCCTTGCCGCCATGGTCCGGCAGGACTTTGCCGTCACCCTCCGCTTTCTGCGCCGGGAGCAGCCGGCTATTCTGGGGCTGCTGGGCCTTTCGGCCCTCGCCAGTATGCTCATCGCCGGGGCGCTGGTGGTGGGCTTCCCCTATCTGGTGCGGACGGTGCTGGGGCTTTCGGCCCGCCACTACGGCGCGGCTGAGAGCGCCATGGGGGTGGCTTCCATTTTGGGCGGGGCGCTCGTCACCCTGCTGGCCGGGCGGCTGCACCCCCGCCATCTAGCCCCCGTGTTCGTTCTGGTGGGGCTCTGTCTGCTGCCCGCGGGCGCGGCCTTTTTGCTGCCGCTGGGAGCGCTGGCCCGCTATTGGGTCCTGCTGGTCTTGTTCTGCGGCTGCCAGCTGGGGTGCAGCGTCTTTTCCATCTACGCCGCCACCCTGATCCAGGGCCGCACCCCCGCCGCCCTGATGGGCAAGGTGATGTCCTGCGTCTTTACCCTGGCGATGTGCGCCCAGCCGCTGGGGCAGGTGCTCTACGGCGCCCTCTTTGACCGGCTGGCGCCCCAGTGGGTCCTGCTGCCCAGCGGGCTGCTGCTGTGTGCGGTGGGGCTGTTCTCGGCGGGGTTCTTCCGCCGGATGGATGCCCCGCCCGCCTCTTGACGCCGCGCGGCGGCGGGATTATAATAGAGCCGGAAAAACTGAAGACCCCTGGGGAGCTTGTGTGGACAGGCTGAGAGGAAGGAATCACCTTCGACCCATAACCTGATGCGGATAATGCCGCCGTAGGAAGCTGTGGTAGTTGCACTTTTGACCGGGAGACGCCGTTTCAGGGCGTCTCCCGTTTTTTTGCGCCGGGCCCGCCGCCCTGCCGGGCCGATCTTTTCAACAAAGGAGTTGTCACCATGAAACACACCCGCATCCAAAAGCTGACCCTTGCCGGCCTGTTCTGCGCCATCGCTGTGGTGGGCAGTATGTTCTCCTTCCCCATGTTCGGCAGCAAGTGCGCGCCCATCCAGCACATGATCAACGTCCTGTGCGCGGTCCTGCTGGGGCCGTACTACGGCGTCGGGGTGGCCTTCGGGGCCAGCCTGATCCGCAACCTGACCGGGCTGGGCAGCCTGATGGCCTTTCCCGGCAGCATGGTGGGCGCGCTGCTGTGCGGCCTTGTCTACCACAAGACCCATAACCTGCTGCTGACCCTGCTGGGCGAAGTGTTCGGCACCGCGGTGCTGGGCGGCCTGTGCGCCTACCCCGTCTCCATCCTGCTGATGGGCAACAGCGCCGGCGAGATCGCCTTCTACGCCTACATCGTGCCCTTCCTGGTGTCCACGGCGGCCGGCTCGGTCATTTCGGGCGTGCTGGTCTGCGCGCTGCAGAACACCGGCGCGCTGGGCCGGATGCAGCACAAGCTCTCGCAGTGAGGGGCGCGGCCATGCTGGGCTCCCTGCTGCAGGCGGTGCGGCAGACGCACCCCCTGATCCACTGCATCACCAACTACGTCACCATCAACGACTGCGCCAACATCCTGCTGGCGGCGGGGGCCTCCCCCATCATGGCCGACGCCCCGGAGGAGGCCGCCGCGGTCACCGCCCGCAGCCAGGGGCTGACCCTCAACCTGGGCACCCTCCACGCCGAACGCATCCCGGCCATGCTGGCCTCAGGCCGGCAGGCCAATGCAAGCGGCATCCCGGCTGTGCTCGACCCGGTGGGCGCGGGGGTGTCCGCCTTCCGGGCCGGGGCTGCCCGGCAGCTGCTGGAAGCAGTGCAGTTTGCCGTCATCCGGGGCAACCTGTCCGAGATACGGGCTCTGGCCGACGCCGGCAGCCACGCCTGCGGGGTGGACGCCGGGGACAGCCTGACCCCGCAGACCCTGGACGCCTGCCTGGAACTGGCCGGGCAGCTGTCCCGCCGCACCGGCGCTGTGGTGGCCGTCACCGGCGAGACCGACCTTGTCACCGACGGCGAGACGGCTTACTGCATCCACAACGGACACCCCATGATGCGCAGCGTCACCGGCACGGGGTGCCAGCTCTCCTGCCTGACAGCTGCCTTTGTGGCCGCCAGCCCCGGCCAGCCTTTGCAGGCCGCCGCGGCCGCCGTCTGCGCCATGGGGCTGTGCGGGGAGACCGCCTATGCGCGCCTCTCCCCCGCCGACGGCAACGCCGCCTACCGGGACAAGATCCTGGACGCAGTCTACCGGCTGACCCCCGCCCAGCTCGAGGAAGGAGCGCGCTATGAACTTCGATAAAAACAGCCTGCGGCTTTACGCCGTCACCGACCGCGCCTGGGTGGGCCGGCAGACCCTGTGCCAGCAGGTGGAAGCCGCCCTGCAGGGGGGCGTCACCTGCGTCCAGCTGCGGGAAAAGCATCTGGACCGGGACGCCTTCCTGGCCGAAGCCCGGCAGCTCTGCGCCCTCTGCCGCCGGTACGGCGTGCCCTTCATCGTCAACGATGATCTGGACGTCGCCCTGGCCTGCGGCGCGGACGGCATCCATGTGGGGCAGGACGATATGCCCGCCGCCGAAGTCCGCCGCCGGGCGGGCCGCCGGCTGATCGTCGGAGTCTCGGCCCACACGCCGGAGGAAGCCCGCCTGGCCGAGGCCGCCGGTGCGGATTATCTCGGCGCCGGGGCGGTCTTTGGCTCCGCCACCAAGACGGACGCCTCCCTGCTCACCCCCGCCGGGCTGCAGGCCGTCTGTGCAGCGGTGCACATCCCGGTGGTGGCCATCGGCGGGGTGAACGCCCGGAACATCCTGCAGCTGCAGGGCAGCGGCGCGGCCGGGGCGGCTGTCGTCTCAGGCATTTTCGGCGCGCCGGACATCACCGCCGCCTGCCGGGAGCTGCGGGCCCTGGCGGACACTATGGTGCAGGGCGGCCCGCCCTGCCGAAAGGAGCACTTATGAACACAGCACTCACCATTGCCGGCAGCGATTCCAGCGGCGGCGCCGGCATCCAGGCCGACCTCAAGACCATGACCATGAACGGCGTGTTCGGTATGTCGGCCATCACCGCGCTGACCGCCCAGAACACCACCGGCGTGCAGGGCATTCTGGAAGTGCCCCCCGCCTTTCTGGCCCAGCAGCTGGACGCCGTCTTTACCGACATCCGCCCCGACGCGGTCAAGATCGGGATGGTCTCCTCCCCCGCGCTGATCGAGACGATCGGGGAGCGGCTGCGCTTTTACGGGGCGCAGAACATCGTGCTGGACCCTGTGATGGTGGCCACCAGCGGGGCCCGGCTGATCCAGCCCGAAGCGGTGGAGACCCTCGAGCGCGTCCTGCTGCCCACGGCCCTGGTAGCCACCCCCAACATCCCCGAGGCCGAGCTTTTGTCGGGCATGACCATCGACGGCCGGCCCGCCATGGAGCAGGCTGCCCGCCGGATCGGCGAGCGGTACGGCTGCGCGGTGCTGCTCAAGGGCGGCCACAGCGTGCAGGACGCCAACGACCTGCTGTACGCCGGGGGCCGGCTGCACTGGTTTGAGGGCAGGCGGATCGCCAACCCCAACACCCACGGCACCGGCTGCACCCTGTCCAGCGCCATTGCCGCCAACCTGGCCAAAGGGTTTGACCTGGCCGCGTCGGTGGAGCGGGCCAAAGCCTACCTGACCGGAGCGCTGGCCGCCATGCTGGACCTGGGCCAGGGCAGCGGCCCCATGAACCACGCCTGGACCCTGCAGGGCGATTTTGCCCGGCAGGCGGACTGAATCACAAAAAGGAGAAACAACATGAGCGAACGGAACTACGCGACCCAGATGGACGCCGCCCGCCGGGGCATCGTCACCCCGGAACTGGAGACGGTGGCCCGCAAGGAGCGGATGACGGCGGAGGAACTGCTGCCCCTGGTGGCAAGCGGCAAGGTGGTCATCCCCGCCAACCGGCTGCACACCTGCCTGGACCCCGAGGGCATCGGCTCGATGCTGCGGACCAAGATCAACGTCAACCTGGGCGTCTCGCGGGACTGCAAGGACTACGACGTCGAGATGCAGAAGGTGCTCTCGGCGGTCAAGATGGGCGGCGACGCCATCATGGACCTGTCCAGCCACGGCAACACCCAGCCTTTCCGCCGGAAGCTGACCCACGAGTGTCCGGTGATGATCGGCACCGTGCCGGTGTACGACAGCGTCATCCACTACCAGCGCGACCTCGACACCCTCACCGCGAAGGACTTCATCGACGTGATCCGCCTCCACGCGGAGGACGGCGTGGACTTCGTCACCCTCCACTGCGGCATCACCCGCGAGACCATCGACCAGATCCGCCACCACAAGCGGAAGATGAACATCGTCTCCCGCGGCGGGTCGCTGGTGTTCGCCTGGATGTGCATGACCGGCCAGGAGAACCCCTTCTACGAATACTTTGACGAGATCCTGGACATCTGCCGGGAGTACGACGTCACCATCTCGCTGGGCGACGCCTGCCGCCCCGGGTGCCTGGCCGACGCCACCGACGTGTGCCAGATCAACGAGCTGGTCCGGCTGGGCGAGCTGACCCGCCGCGCCTGGGAAAAGGACGTGCAGGTCCTGGTGGAAGGCCCCGGCCATGTCCCCATGGACCAGATCGCCGCCAATATGCAGGTGCAGCAGACCATCTGCAAGGGCGCGCCCTTCTATGTGCTGGGCCCCCTGGTCACCGACATCGCCCCCGGCTACGACCACATCACCGCGGCCATCGGCGGGGCCATCGCCGCCATGAACGGCGCGGCCTTCCTGTGCTACGTCACCCCCGCCGAGCATCTGGCCCTGCCCAACCTGGAGGACGTCAAACAGGGCATCATCGCCAGCCGCATCGCCGCCCACGCCGCCGACATCGCCAAGGGGGTGCGCGGGGCCCGTGAGATCGACGACCGGATGGGCGACGCCCGCCGCGCCCTGGACTGGGAGGCCCAGTGGGCCTGCGCCCTCGACCCCGAGACGGCCAAGGCCATCCGGGCCGACCGCTCCCCCGAGCACGACGACACCTGTTCCATGTGCGGCAAGTTCTGCGCGGTGCGCAGCATGAACAAGGCCCTCAACGGCGAGCACATCGACATTCTGTGACGCCCGCAACCCCTTTCAGGGCCCCTTTTAGCTGTAAAGTATTTATACTGTACAGCTATTCAAATCGTTCCATCGTGTTTTATTAAAACGCAGGTAAAAGCGGCAGGCCGGTGTATCCAGCCTGCCGCTTTGCTTTTTCTTGCCGGGCACAGCCCCCCGGTCAGCCTTCCGGCGCCTTTCGGACGGCTGTACCGTCGGCCTGGCGGTAATACCAGCCCTCTGCATCCCAGCGCCAGCCCTCCGGCGAGACGCCCTTTTCCTGGTAGACCGAAAGGCCCAGCGCGTCCCGGGTGGCGTCGTCCTGGAAGTGCCACCACTCGCTGGTCAGCGGGTCGAAGCCCGCCCCCAGCATATAGCCGGCCAACAGGTCGGCGCTGTCGTTGTTGCGGGTCAGGACCGCGTAGTGGCTCAGGTCGTGCATGGCGGTCTGCATTTGCAGTTCCTCCCGGGTGTCCAGCCGCTCGAGGGTCAGGTCCATGGCGATGCCCAGGTTGTGGGTGGAGCCATACTGCGCCAGAAAGCTGCCCAACCGGTAACGGCCCCCTGTCATCAGCAGGTAGTAGGTCAGGTACTGCTGCGGCTCCTGCTCTGCCGGGGGCGCTTCCTCCGGCAGGGGCGTTTCGGCCGCGGGGGCCTGCGGGGAGCTGGACGCCGCCGGCGGCGCCGTCACTTCGGATGCAGCTTCCTCCGCCGGGCTTTCCTGCGTCCCAAAGAGCCAGCTGTTTTCCGCCGGGGCCGGCTGCGCCGCGTCCTGTCCGCCCTCTGCGGGGGCTGCGGCTTCCTGCCGGGCCAGCAGCTCGGACAGCAGAGGGATATCCGGCAGATCGTCCACCGGCTTGCCGGTAAAGGTCTCGTCGGGGATGGGGTCGTTCAGGTGCTGCTCCGCCACCCGGTAGATCTCGGTGCTGGCCTCCCGCGGGCGGTAGGCGTCGTAGATCTTCAGCCGGTAGCCGTCCGCCCGGGCGGCCTGCGCCGCCGCGGCCAGCTTTTGGGCGCATGGATAGAGCAGGGGCACCAGGTACTCCCCCTCCCCCAGCCGGACGTGCTCATATCCGGTGACCACCGTGCCGGTGACGGTGGGGATCTCGTATCCATGGACCATATAAAGCGAGCTGTAGCTGTTGGTGATGTCATAGGCGCACAGCTCGCCCATATAGTCGGGCAGGTTGATGAGGCAGTAACGGCTGTCGATGTAGCCGCGGACGCCGTCCCGGGTGAGAACATAAAAGAGGCCCTCCGCCTCGTCCAGCACACAGCAGGCCGACACGGCTTGGACCGTGCCCAGCACCTCCCGGCGGCTGGCATCCCGGTACAGTTCCAGGTCCTGGATGGGCCATACTGTGGCGTAAAGAGCGGAGAGCCCCGTGGTCAAAGCCAGCTCATCGGACTGCGAGGGAGCCCCTTCCGCCCCCGCTTTGCGGGAAATGACCCGCAGGCGGTACGCGGTGCCCGCTCCCAGCCGGACGTCACAGCCGGGGGTCTCGCTGCATTCCACCCGGCACAGGTCCTGCCAGGCGGGCACATCCTCCGAGCAGTATTGCAGAAGATAGTAGTCCCCCTGGGCCTCGTTCCAGGTAAAGCGGTAGAAATTGTCCCCCCGCGGCTCGGCGCTGACATGGATCACATGGTCCAGAAAGTCGCTGCGGCGGAAGGACACCGGCTCCGAGAGGGGGGCGCAGAGCACCACGTCCCCCTCCCGGCAGCCATATGCCCCCGCAAACCGGAGGGTCTCGCCGTAGGCAGGCACAGAAAGTTCCCCCTCCCCGCCCACCGGCAGCGTGTACACAGAGGCGTCCGGCCGGGCGGTCAGACGGGCCGCACCGTCCTCCCCGATCTGATAGAGGAGATAGACATCCCCGCCGGTCCCCTTCCAGCTGAAACGCAGATTTTTGGAGCGGTCCACCTGGGCGTCAAAGGCGTCCAGGACGGGCCAGTCCACGGCGGCCAGGTCCTCCACCTGCCAGGTGTGGGCCGCGCCGCGGCGTCCGGTGCGGGCGGGCTGGACCCGCACCGTCAGGCTGCCCGCCTCTACGGCAGGCAGCTGGCAACCGGGCTCCGCCGTCTCTCCCTCATAGACGGTCTGGCCCGCACACTCCGCCCGCACCCAATAGGAGCCGGCGCTCTCCACCTCCGGCCAGGAGGCCAGCAGGCTCCCGTCCGTCTGGCGGGTCAGGATCAGATCGGCCCCTTTGGCAAACCGGAGGCTGCCGTGAAAGAGATACAGCCCGCCGGCAGCCAGCGCCGCCACAGCGGCGGCCGCCGCAAGCCCCAGCGCAGCCTTTTGCAGGGCGCGCAGAGGGCGGGCTTTGCCCTTCGTCTTGTTCAGCATATGCCTTTTCAGAACACATCCTCCACACGTTCAGAGCCATCGGTACCGCGGTAGGTGTAGACGGTGAAGCCGTCATAATACCAGATGCCGTCCTCCCCGTCCCCGATGCAGCTGCTGGCGTACTCGGTGGAGTTGGGCTGGCCGATAGCGGCCGCCAGTTCGGCGGCGCTGCGCCCCACATAGCTCAGGGCGATCTCCTTGGGCGAACCCTGGGCGGCGGGCGCGGCAGGCTCCTCTGCCGGGGCTTGGCTGGCCGCCGGGACCTCCTCCGGCTGGGCGGCGGGCTGCTCCTGGCTGGAGGCGGATGCCGCCTGTGCCGCGGGCGCGGGTTCCGCCGCCGGGGCAGGGCTGCTATTCTCAGCCGGCGCGGAGGACGCCGGGGCCTCGGCTTCGCCGGCCGCCTCCGGCTCGGATGCGGCTTCCTCCGGCTCTGCCTCCGCCTCGGAAGACGCGGCGGAGGCGGCCGCTTCGCTCGAAGCGGAAGTGCTCCCGGCCTCGCTGGGGGCGGCGGATGCTGCCGCCTGCACCGAGGAAGCCGGCGCTTCGGCGCTGGCCGTGGTCTGGCTGCAAGCCGTGCCCATCAGGGCGCACGCCGCGCAGAGGACAAAAGCCGTGCACTGTACAAAGAATCGTTTCATACTGTCAAATCCTTTCTTCTCAGGCAACATTCAGCAGGGCCGAACCGGCCCCGGGCTGGCAACATTCATTCCGCCGCTTCCAGCGCGACCGTGCAGGACTGCCACACGCCCTGGCAGGACACCGCCAGTTCCAGCGGCTGGCCTGCCGCCGCGGCGGGCAGGTAGGCGGTGAAGGGGCACTCCCCCTCCCCTGCCGGCGAGGCCTCGTAGACCTGGCCGCCGGCCCGCAGGTAAATGGGGGAATCCACATCCATCGCCGGGCACCGGATGACGCCGCTGACCTCCACATAGCCCTCCAGCTCGCTGCTGGGGGCGGCGGTGGCGGCGGCTTCCACCGCGCCATCGGCCTGCCAGCCGGCGGAAGCGTCCTCCCGCTGGGGCGCGGGCATGACGGCGGGCCGCTGGACCAGCCAGCGCAGGTTCCGCTCCACGATCTCCACCACCAGAGTTCCGGCCTGTTCCCGTTCCAGATAGGTCAGGTTATAGGGCATGGCCCGGGAGAAGCAGGCCGCGCCGTACCGCTCGGCCAGGAAGGGATAGAGGGCGTTCCCGAAAGAATCCCGAAACATCAGCAGACTGCCCGTCTCCCCCTCGTTTTGGGTGCGGATGGTGATGTCCTCCGCCGAACGCAGGCCGTTGGGATAGGTAAAGCGGAACGCCCGGTCAAAGACGGCGTCCTCTTCGAGCAGATCGCCCGCCGGGTAGACCATCTCGTACAGGTCCCCTTTGTGGGTGGGGGCGGTCTGATAGGGCTGGCCCCAGAAGGGGTCCTCCGGTTTGCCCAGCGCGCTGCTGATGGCGTCCCCGGCCAGGGCGGCCCCCAGGGTGTTCCAATGGCTGTCGGTGCGGAAATAGAGGGTCTACTCCTGCCCGCCCAGCAGGGCGAACAGGTCAAGATAGGGCACGCCCATTTCCTCCAGCCGGCCGGCGATGCGCTGGGCGTTGCCCGCCGCGCCCGAGCGCTGGTAGCGGGCGGGCATGGCCTCGGGGTAAAGGCTGTTTTTATTGGGTGCCACCGTGAACAGGAACTGCGCCCCACGCTCCTGGCAGTATTCCTGCATCAGGGCCAGGACGCGGGCCGCGGCCCAGCATTCCCGCTCGGTCATCAGGCCGGCGCCCTGGTAATCCGGCAGGGTATCGGCATAGTAGAGCCAGCCGTCCGCCCCGAGGACCACGTCCTCGCTGGGCAGGGTGCCGAACAGGGCCCCGCACAGCCGCGCATGGAGAGTGATAAGTTCATGCCGGAACGCAATGTGATCGGACAGCCAGCTGGAAAGCTCGCTGAAATAGCTCTTGTTCCAGCTGCCGTCGGCGTTTTGGAGGGCGGGCATGGCCGTCAGATGCTCGTTGCCCACCGCCTCCTCGGCCGGGGCTGCCAGCATCCCGGCGCTGGGCAGCAGGCACAGGCAGAGGAACAGCCCCACAAAGGCCGCAAGGCCCCATCGCGCAAGTTTTTTCATCTGCCCGCCTCCTTAAAACTGGAAATAGATGAACGGTACAAAGCTGGCCGCCGACAGGTGGACAAGATCCAGCCCGAACAGCGCCAGCGCCGCCGGGTAAGAGGCAGCTTCCAGAATGGGGTGTTTTGCCGCCCACTGCTTGACGCGGTCCAGCCAGGGCAGGCAGCCGATGCACCCTGCCGCCAGCACCCACAGGTGGAGGGGGCTGGCCAAAGATGCCAGCGCGGCGGCACTCTCCGCCGTCACCGCAAAGCCGGTGAACATACTGCGGATGATCTCCGCCGCCTGGCCCAGGGTGGCCGCCCGGAAAAAGACGAAGCCCACCACCGCCACCAGCAGGGTGTACAGATGGCCCAGCCACCGCGCTGGCCTGCCGTGCCGTCCCGCCGGACGGAGCCGGTCCTCCGCCACCAGGAAAACCCCGTGCCACAGCCCCCAGACCACATAGGTCCAGCTGGCCCCGTGCCACAGGCCGGTGCAGAAAAAGACGATCAGCTTGTTGCAGTAGGTGCGCACTTTCCCCTTCCGGTTGCCGCCCAGCGGGATATACAGGTAATCTCGGAACCAGGTGGACAGGGAGATGTGCCAGCGCCGCCAGAACTCCTTGACCGAGGCGGCGGCGTAGGGATAGCGGAAGTTCTCCTTGAAGTGGAAGCCGAAGATCCACCCCAGGCCGATGGCCATGTCGCTGTAGCCGCTGAAATCAAAGTAGATCTGCAGCGCGTAGCCCACCGCCCCCAGCCAGGCCAGGCGGAAATCCAGCTGGCCGGCTTCCAGCGCAAAGACGGCGTTCACCATCCCGGCGGCCGTGTCCGAGAGCAGCAGCTTTTTGGTCAGCCCCAGGATGAACCGCCGCACCCCGCGGGCCGTCCCGTCCAGGGTGACGGCGCGGCAGCGCAGCTCCCCGGCCACATCCTGGTATTTCAGGATGGGCCCGGCCACCAGCCTTGGGAACAGGCAGATGTACAAAAGCAGGTCGAAGAAGCTGCGGGTCGCAAGGGACTTATCCCGGTAGACGTCAATGACGTAGGACAGCCCCTGAAAGGTGAAAAAGGAGATGCCGAGGGGCAGAGCCACCGCCGGGACCGGCAGGGACACGCCCAGCAGCAGGCTGAGATTCTCTGCCAGAAAGTCCAGATACTTGTAAAAGGCCAGGACCCCGAGGTTGCCCGCCACAGCCGCCCACAACACAAGCCGGCTCCAGCGCCAGGACCGGGCCGCCAGCAGGCCCGCAGCGTAGTTGAACAGCACAGACCCCAGCAACAGCAGCAGGTGCGCGGGGTCCCCAAAGGCGTAAAACAGCAAACTTGCCGCCGCCAGCAGAATGTTCCTGCCGCGCACCCCCGGGATCGCCCAGTTCAGGATGCAGACGGCGGGCAGAAAAACGCAGACAAAAATGACAGAACTAAATGCCATGGGTCAGCGGTCCCCCCTTCCGTACTCACTGGGGGAAGGTATAGACGAACGGCGCGGACGCGGTGGTCATCTTGAACAGGTCCAGGTCCCGCTTGTTGGCGTAGCGGTACCGGTAGGCGTATTCCAGCTCCACGTCAAAGAGGTAGGTCTGGCCGTCTGCCCAGGGCATGATGACCCAGGCGTGGTCCTTGTTGTCGTAGCCCACGCCGCCCGAGACCGGGTAAGCCTCGTACCCCAGCTGCCGGGCCAGGTACAGGAACGCCCCGGCAAAGCTGTAGCAGTTGCCCCGGTTGTTTTCAAAGAAGAACTGCGCCTCCTCCATGGCCCAGTCCACGCTGCCACGCGCCCGGTGGCTGCGGGCCAGATAGCGGCCGTGGTCCCGGACGTAGAGGTAAGCGGCCCGGAGCCGCTGCTCCTGGCTCATGGAATCGTTGGTGCACTGGGCCAGCACCTGCTTGACATAGCCGTCCAGCTGGGCGTTGCCCGAGGTGTAGCGGCCGTCGGGGCCGAACTCCAGCCCTTTCCAGACGCCGCTGGTCAGAAATTCCGCCCCGTCGGCAGGGACGCAGTACAGCTCGCTGCCGTAGATATAGGTGCCGGCGGTGTGGCATTCAAAACTGTAGCCATCGGGCAGGACGTGGTAGAGCCTGCCCTCGATGGTCACAAAACCGGGCTGGAAGGTGTCGATGCTCTGCCCGTCCGAGCTGTAGCAGAGAGACGAGCCCACCACCGAGAACCCCGCGGGCACCTGGGTAAAGGTGACGCCGTCCGGCTCCACATGGTAGAGTTTGCCCTCCACCGTCACAAAACCCGGCGCAAACTGGTCGTAGACCTCCGGACGGGAGCAATAGTGCAGCTGCCCGTCAACGGTGACGAACCCGGTCCGGGGCGCGCCCAGGCTGTCCCAAAAGGCCAGCAGGGTGTCGATGCAGTTTTCTTCCCCGGCCGGCTGGGCCGCGGCGGAGACGGGCCCGCCCTCGGCCGCCTGAGCCGCACAGACCGGCGACGCCAGCACCGCCGCACACACACAACAGACACCTACCGCAAATTTCCTTCTCATAGTGTATGTCACCTCGCCTTTTCTGTTTCATTCAGAGAACGATAGAGAAAATGTATAGTCAAATTATAACAATTTCCGCCCTTCATTGCATCATGGATGTAATATTTTGCATAGCATATGTAATAGAATGCAGCATTTCCCCCGCACTGCACAGAAAAAGCCGGACCCACAGGGCCCGGCTCGCAGCGTGTTCGATTTTCGTTCTTGGGTTAGTCCTCGGGGGTGTCGTCCTTGGGGATGATGAGGTTCAGCACAAAGACGATGAGGAAGGAGACCACCAGGCTGCTGCCGAAGATGTTGCGCAGCAGCTGGGGCACAAACTGCAGGATCTCGGGGGATGCGTCGATGCCCAGGCCGATGGCCAGAGCGATGCCCACGATCATCCGGTTGCGGTAGTTCAGGGGCTGCTCGTTCAGCAGCTGGATGCCCGACATGGTGATGGCCGCAAAGACGGTGACCGTCGCGCCGCCCAGCACCGGCTGGGGAATGGTGGCCATCAGGCCGCTGAACTTGGGGAAGATGCCGGCCAGCAGCATGATGACGCCCACCATGCTGAACACCCGGCGCGCCACCACCTTAGTGGTGCAGATCAGGCCCACGTTCTGGCTGTAGGGATCGGTGGGCAGGCCGCCGATCACCGAGCCGATCATGCCGCAGATGGCCTGGCCCTTGATGGCGCCGCCCAGTTCCTGGTCGGTGGCCTGACGGCCAAAGCCGCCCATGGCCGTGGAGGACACGTCACCGATGGTCTGCACGGCCTGGACCATGTACATCAGGATCATCATCAGGATGGCGT
>ERZ1090864.247-NODE-247-length-30490-cov-20.213143_pt1 | contig 30490 bp, 42 predicted proteins | sample MGYA00478479_ERZ1090864 | MGnify/ENA primary metagenome ERZ1090864 (study PRJEB33644, sample SAMEA5815743) | chicken gut metagenome | biome: Chicken; feature: Gastrointestinal Tract; material: Caecum | place: Ireland | collected 2019-01-01 | study: A study of the...
AGGTCCACCATACAACACAAAAACGAACCTTTTTCCGTCGAATTCATGGGAGATGTGTTCGCAATTACTTTTCCATTTAGGAAATAGTAACAAATAGCCCTCGAGAGAAATCTCGGGGGCTGCTTTGTTTTTCTCTCCTGTTACGTAAATAAGGAGAGAAAAGTTTGATTTTTAATAGTTCACAAAAAATTTACAATTAGTTTCCTGCGTGCGTAGAGCTGTATTCGTTCTCTTCACTTTTAAGAGATTTCACAGCATTTGCGACGGGAGACGTGTAGGTGAGCGCCTTTGTGCTGTCGGATACGCCGGATGTAGTTGGGTCCGTAACAACTCCTACAAGCGAAAGAATTGCAAACACACCGTAAATCGCCATAGTAAGTTCGTTGGTGTAAGGGCCTACGTCGATTTGATATCCGAGAAGCCCTGCGATTGCGGTTACGCATGTTCCAATAGCGCCTACGACGCCAACCCAGAACTGTGGGCTTTTAATTCTAACTTGCCAGTTAACCATCTTTATGATCCTCCATGTACCTCTCGATTAAAAGCTTATAGGTTGCAGCGGCGACGCCGTTCCCACCTTCTTTAGTGTAGGCTTCGCCAGCTTCCATCCTGTCTTCAATCGGGAGGTCTTCATTCATGATTGTGAGTTTAAGTGTTCGCATATAATCGTTGTGGCTGTACTGTTCGAGCTTTTTAACCCGATCTCCAATTTGGCGGATCGGTTTTGTCATCCTCCATACCGTGCCAGCAACCGTGCAGCACACCGCAATCAATTGCACAATATCGATGATATCTTGAGTAGTTATTACTATCCCTCAATTGTAAACCATTTTGTAACCGGCTCTCCAGGCACCTGCGTCTGAAACACCGTTTTTCCTGCGCCGTAACATACAATAGGCACCAGCCATTCATTTGCTTTGGAACCGTTCTGAAACACTCCAGCGATGGTCGCAACGCCTTTATCGGAAAGAGATGCGCTTGGCTTTACGCTGGAAGTTAAAAGAACCATGTAGGCATCGCCCTTTTGCATTTTAATTCCCTGCGTTGTATCGCTCTTCACAGAGGAGATAATGTTTGTATTGAAGCAAAGGTCCCCGTTGATATAGATTCCAGACGATTGCCCTACGTTTCCGTTTCCCTTCAGAATGAAATAATATTTTGTCCCATTCTGAGAACCGAAAGATACGTCCACGACGCTCCCTGTTCCCGCAACGACGTTAGGCCGGCCGGCATCGCACTGTACTTCCAGCTGATATTTATTTCCCTTTGGCAGCTGGAGCGTCATCGTGGTGTCAGACACATACGGAGCGCCATCGGGTGCATACACTACGCTTTGTTTTGTGTAGTTCGTGTAGGCGATATCTGTATCGCACCCTGCAGATGTATTCGCACCTGGCCATCTTCCTCCCGTTTCCGGAAATTCGTCCTGCCAGATATCGCAAGCAATGTCTGGCGAAGAAACGCCGGGACGCGCAAACCAAAAATCATAGTCCAACTCAGACGGATTCAGACGGTTTTTGTACCAATCCTTATTGCAATAGTACCCAGTTTTATACCCTTCTGCTTTCAACGCTTCGCAAAACGTCTTTACAATTGCCGTGTTTGTTGAACGAGAAGGGATTCCCCCATGTTTTGCCTTGTATCCGTCAGCATCTTCCATGTCGATAAAAATAGGATAAGTAGGAGTTTTTCCTTTCAAAAGGCGAATTGCGTGCTTTGCTTCGCTTTGTGCCTGCGACGTGTTGAGCGCATAAGAATACAGATATCCTCCCCAAGGGATTCCCAACCTTTCGCATTCGGATACGTTCCGGTTAAACTGAACGTCATCCTGGCTGGAAATGTCGCCTCCAAAACCGATTCTAAGCATCGCAAAGTCAAGGCCGGATTTTGCTTTCTCCCAATCAATGGTCCCGTTATGCTTCGAAACGTCAATTCCGCGCAACATTTAGATCCCTCACTTAGAAAGCTGAATCGTATAAAGTAAGCCATTTGTGCGAATATACGCACTAATGCTTTCGACAATCTTGTATTCTCCAGCGTTAAAAATGTTGTTTTCGCAAGCTTCGTCGCTGTACACATTCACAGCGGAAAGGCCCGTGCCGGTGATTTTCTGCAAAATCGATTGCGTTTGGTCTTCAAAGCTATTTGTGTCCATCTGGATCATCAGCTTGTTTTCATATCCGTCTTGGCCAGGGGTAACGCTAAGCATTACCTGCGTCGCTTCGAGTGTGTTTCCGTCGGAAAACTTAATGTATTTCTTTTCCATGACAATTACTCCTTTGCAAGTTGTTTGAGCATTTCAAGTTCGCTATTCCCAATAATCTCAAGCGCCCATTCGTCTGGCACGTTCATTGCAAACACTTTATTTTCTCCGTGCTTTTTAAAACACGAATTCCAGAAATAAACATTTGCAAGGACACGCGCCTTATGCATATCGCAGATGTACGTCGCCCGCTTGTTAGGCGTGCCAAACTCTTGATAATTGTAAGCCGAACACCATGCACAACCTTTGGCGATCGGACAATTAAAGCATTCGTCTGTGCTTTGGCTCCTCCGAGTGATGCACTTGAGACAGTTCACGCATTTATTTTGGGAATCCGTTTCCATAATACCGCCTTTTACGGTTCCGATGATTAGAGGCTTAACGCTGTTTCCCGTGCTAGATTCCATATAGCGCAAGCACGGATAAATGTCACCTTTGTAGTCTACGGCCAACATTTCGCCTGTGCCACCGCACCAATTGTCATTATCATCGGGGGACATAGGGCACCCAATAGAATCCTCAAAAATGGAAAGATAGATTTCATATTCCAAATCGTTTTCCAGAAGATAATCGGATACCTTTTTGAGCTCCTGATAAAGGATTTTTGCGTGACAATTTTCCCATCCTTTTTCATAGCAGCAGTTCAAATAGATCTCTTTATATCCTAAGAGAATCAGATTTTTCACTGCATCCGACGTATAAGATATATTTTGAGGCGCAAGAGTCATCTTGCTTCCCAAAACATTTCCGTAGCGGCTCATGAAATCAATAGCTGCAGAAACGGCTAAATCATAGCTTCCAGTACCATCTGGAAAAACTCGGCAGGAATCGTGCAATTCTTTGTTACCGTCGATGCTTATTGAAAAAGACAAATGGTGGACGTGCTTTTTGATATAAGATTGAACTTTCGGATCGAAGTAGAGCGTACCATTGGAACAGATAGAAATCATGAACTTCGTTGCCCACGGATGGTCTTTCAAAATCAGCTGATCGATAAAATAATCCGTAACTTTATCAATCAAATCGATTTCCAAAAACGGCTCTCCACCGATAAATTCTAGGATGATTCCTGGTGAATTTTCCGTATTGATGTATGGGTTTTCGTTTGCCAAGAGGATATCGATATATTCTTTTGCCGTATCAAAGCTCATGATATGGTGGTGCTTGTTAATCTGGTAACAATAAGAACACGCCAGATTGCACCCATCAGTCACCTGCAATGTTGCCGACCTCGCTAAATTCTTTTTTGAGGGGTCATCCGCAGGATAAAGACGACCAATGAAATTTTGAAACTCTTCTGCTTTTCTGCGCATTACGATTCCACCGTAATTTCTTTCGTTCCAAAGTCAACGTTCCATCTCTTCATTTTACGTGCAACTTCTTCGCCGAATAGTTCCGGGACAAGCTGTTCAATCTTTCTTTTCTCCATCTGATAGTTATAAAAACTATCCATGGAACGCTTGTTCCAAATTTCAAAGCTTTCAGATTCGGGCCCAAAATTTGAACTCGAGCTGATATATGCTAAGAGATCTTTTGAACGCTCGTACTCGAATTGCGCACGTTCAAGGGAAGTAACCATTTCGTCGCTCAAATTCGCTTTGTATTGCATTTATACCTCCGTTAAGCATTTCCAATGTGTGTACAGCCGGATCCGCATCCGCCCGCACAAAGGGAAGAACAGTCACTGGAGCACCCAGAACCACATGATCCGGAACATCCGATGCATCCGGCATTGCAGACTACGTTGCAATGTCCCGTACAAGTGCTTGTGCAATATGTGCTGCAGCTTCCTGTGCAAGATCCCGTGCAAGAGGAGCATCCCTGACAAGTACCTTGGCATGTACCTGAGCACGTCCCAGAGCATGTGTTAGAACAGCCTTTGCATCCTCCTCGGCACGTGCTGGAGCAGCTGCTCGAACATGAAGATCCGCACCCAGAACATCCGGAACAGCTCGTGCAGCTTGTGCATCCACTGCAAGAACCCGTGCAAGAGCCTGTGCAAGAAGAGCATCCTGTGCATTCCGTAGAGCATTGGCTTTGGCACAGTCCGGAGCAAGATGCCGCACATCCTGCATTCGCTGCAGTCGTTGTAATTGAAGATAAATTTGTAACCACCGAGGACAAATTTGCGTTGTCAAACGCATCAGGGATAATCTCTCCAGGAACTGCTGTAGAAAGCCCATCAATAGGACTAACGGCGTTTAACGGTTCAATGATTGCATTTCCCTGCTGCGCTTTGATAACGTTCCCTTTCGTCGGATCTGTTTCAAACTGATAGTCAGCTCCAGCGTAAGATACCATAGATCCGTTGTATTGCCTGCGGTTCATTTCTGCATTGATTTCGGCTTTTAGGGCTTTCGCTTCTTCAGCTGTCATTTCTGCCATTCAATCACCCCCAAACCGAAACCTGTGGGACCCAAGATGTACCGTTATAATACTTCATGATGTCCCCATTTGCAGAGTCCATCCACAAAAGGGAAGTGTCATCGGGAGCCGTTGCTTGCCGCACATATCCTCCAGTTGTCGGAAGCTGGTCTTTCGGAACTTTTCCGTTTTTATCAAGCGTTGCCACGCCGTTGATCTTGCCCATCTGAGAAATTTTAATTGAATTCGATGCGGCATCAGACGCGCTATTTGCTGTTTTGTAAGCATTGTCTGCGAGCGTGTGTGTTGCCTTGATGTTATTTAAGACTTTCGTAAAAAGCGGATTAAACGTATTACTTGCACTTGCCGGATCTGTATCTAAAAGGGCAGGGACCTCTTCAGTGTATACTGGATTATCTTCAAGCTGATAATTCGGTCTTTCAGGTATTTTTCACACCTCCTTAGAATTCCAAGTCAAATACAAGCTGGAACTCTTCGTCGGAATCCTTTACTTTTGGTGTCGTGTTTCTGATCGCGTACAGCGCACCATCTTCAGAGACAAGCGCCATTTCAGAAATTGAAACGCCTGGAAGCGCACCTTCGGGAATCACAATTGTATATCTCGCCGTGGTTTCTACAGGATATTCAACGGTAGAGACCTCGTACCTGGCTTGTTCGTTTTCGAGGGACGTCGCACTACCAGACGGCGAATTTGGGGTTCCATCCGTGTCTCCACCGGAACCTACGGCAATATATTTCACCTTCGAAATCGTTGAGATTGTTCCAGAAACGCACTGCGCAAGTCTTTTTCTAAGTTCGTTTGTAATTACACTGGTATCTGGCAATTAAAATGCCTCCTCTCTTATTCCAGCGTTTAGGTCCATTGTCCCGTCTAAATCGTACTCTCCGTCCAAATTCCAGTTAATAATTCTTCTCGCCTTTCCGGAACTCCCAACTTTCTCCGTTAGCGACGCCTTGCAAATCGTTTTTCCTGCTGGGAGCTCGGTATCTTCAGAAATTGCAAAACGCACGATGTAGACGGATCGTGAAGTTATCGTTTCGACTTCCTTGTAAACGGGAAGGCTAACCACGATCGAAGAGGAAACTTTTTCCTGAAACCTATGCTTTATCTTGACGATTCGAAGCATGAAGTGATTTCTCAATTGTTGGTCAAGAGTCCAGGTACCATCGAGGTTATGGCTGCCATCCAAAAGGATAGGCTCCATCATCCATGTGTTAATTCGGAAAGAAATCCGAACGCAAACAGGTACAAATCGGATCGTTTCAGTAGCATAAAGTTCAATCAGAAGGGCAAGGACAAAGTAAATGTTTGCAGGGACAATTTTCTTAACCAAATCTCGAACACTTTGTTTTGAAAGTTCTGCTTCAGGATAAAGCACAATTCGCATTGTGAATTTATCTACCGAAACCTCGTAGTTACCTTCTCCACAAGATGCGTCCAAAAGCTGTCTAAGGCGTCGAATCGTGTACGGCAAGGCTTGATTGAATAGGGCTAAAATCGCGCTTCTACGCTCTTCTATGGTGCCTGTAGAGGGTAGCCCTAGCATCGATTCGTACCGCTTTAACCCAGCGTCTTTGGCATAGTTGATAAATGTGTTGTCGAGATTATCATTTATCGATCCATCCAGCAAATTAAATTCCGGGTTTTCTGCATCGGCGAGTCTTTGGAACTCTAGAATCTGTCGGATTACATGCGGCCAGTAATTTTGAATTTCAGCTATTGGTAACAGTCCCCCTCACAGGGATATACTCCCCTTCAATTTCTAGGTTAACTGTACCTCCGTTTATCGTGGTATTCGACAAGTCCAAAATTCCATTTACATTTAATAGCAACGCTTCGAGCTGATTGATTCTGACCACAAGCGTTTCGCTATCTGCCCATTCTTGCGAAAGACTGTTCAGATAAGTGTCAATCGTCGTGTTCACAGAATCTAACACACTTTCCCAATTCCATCCTTCTTGAAATGTAAGATGTAATCCTACATCTATGTTTTTTGATTTTACTCCCTCAACGGTAACGGTGTGCCCAATAGGTGCCGTACCAAGCCCTTCTCCGTGGTTTGTTTCCGGGTCTACGGCGGTTTGCACGGTTTGCACAAGTTCCGCAGAAGGTGCTTTGTATTCGGACGTAGTGAACAGGACGCGAACGGTTCCGGGCCCTTTCCATGCAGGAAAAACCTTAACGCCACCGACACCTTGCATTGCACCTACTTTCTCTTTGTAATCCGCAATGTTTCCACCAAACGCTTCTGCATAAAAGGAATCGAGATATCGTTGTCTGAAAGTTTCTGTATCCTCTTCGTCTTCTCCAGGAATCAGAAGTTCGGTTAATTCTGCGCTTTCCAAGCCCGGAACAAAGTCGATCGGAGTTAACGTCCCGTATACAGAGTTAGGCGCGCTTCCAACCGTCTCGCACTGCAGCTGATACGTTCCATCTTCGTTTTTTGCAATTACATAGTAATTAAAATCTCCGCAATTAAACCGAGTGTTAATCGGAACGTCTGCGCCGACTAAATCTGCTTGTACAACACAAGCCGTGGCGGGGTGGGGGATCAGTCCTCTTTCCTTTGCGCGCCTGATGAGGTATTCTCGCGAGGCGGTATCCGCAAAAGCCTCTGTCCAAAACACGTCTAGTTCGTTATACAGATTTTTGAATTCAATTGCTGCACTTGCAACGGCGTACCAAATCAACGCACCTTCTCGTTTGTCTCTTTCTGTCGGAAGTCTATCCAACATTCTAGATAGAAGCAAATCATAAGTAAGAGATTCGTATATTAGGCACTCACCTCCATTCCCGATTGAAAAGTACCATAAACAGAATACACAGTGAAAGATACGTGAATCGATTCTCTCCCGGTTTCAAACGAAAATTGCGCGACGTCTTCAATCCTATCATCCATAGAAAGAGCTTCTTTGATTCTGCGCTTCAATTCTGATTGTACCCATGGAATTGGCATACCAAAAAGGTCTTTTAATTCACTTCCAAAGTTCCAAGAATGAATAATCCAATCATATCTTTCCACGTTCAGAATGATGTAGATCGCTTGTTGCAGGGATTCGATTTCATCGCAATCTCCCACAATTCTTTTTTTGTCCCAGTCCACTTTCCAGGTTAGGCCGGGCTGTACATTTTCATCAATGGTTACGTTTGGAGTAAGCATTGCACTCGGTAACATCAGACTACCCTCCCGTATCCATAAAGATGTGCTTTCCAATAAGAGTTATTCAAACTCGTGTACTGAACTTTGTCGCCGCTGGCATTTAACATCTGACCGTTACCAGCGTAAATTCCAACGTGTGTAATCGTTCTTCCCGCGTTATAAGTCCCTTGAAAGAACACAAGATCTCCGGGCTGAGCGGCAGATGCGTTAATCGGTTTGCAATAATTATCATACAACCCTTGCGCAGTCGTTCTAGGAAGATTCTTTACGCCAGAATGCGTATAGACATAAGAAACAAATCCAGAACAGTCAAACCCGGACGGGGAAGACCCACCGAACACATAGGGAACGCCTAAGTACTTATCACCTTCAGCTTTTAGCTTTGCCCAGTTTGAAGATCCGCTTGCGGACGACCCGGAGCTCTTATCAACCTGATAATATCTCATAACGTGGGATACATACAGGTTGTCGCCTTCGCCTGTAGCGTTGTGATAAGCGTTTGCCGCTTCTTGGCTCCATGTAGAGCACCCGCTCCACTTTCCGTCTGCGCGTCCCAGTCGGAATCCTGGCCCGTAGTTATAACACTGCAGCGCCATGTAGATGTTCTGCATGTCGGTAGGGGATTTTACTCCGCAATCCTGGAGCATCTTTTTAATCATCTGGACGCCACATTCAATAGAATATTCTGGGTCTGTGATAGCTCCGGGAGTGTGCGGGTATTTTGTGTTAAACTCGCACTCCGACGCCTGCATCGGATCGGTTCCCTTGCCTCCAGATTCCTGCATCATAATTGCGAGAATCAACGGGACATAATCGCTCATTCCGTATTTCTCAGCGATTCTCTTTACCGTATCTTCGTACTTTAGTACATCTTGGGACAGGTTGTGATTGCTTGCGCCGCCGCCTCCTGGCAAATCTCCTCCAGAATCAGGTGTTGGCTGTCCGTTTCCTCGCACGCCTAGTACCAAATATCGATTTCCGCCCATCAAGCGAATCAAAACAACTTTATCGCCTACTTCGTAATAAGCATTCGCTTGTACGTCGGCATTGATTGAGCCGGATTCACAAGATGAGTTTGTCCCGTTTAGCTGCAAATGGCCAGGGTCGAAAAAGATAAGGTACTCTGAGGATAGAGTTAACTTTGCATCAGCGTCAACCTGCACAGTCACCGGGGACATCGATGTAATGGTTCCAAATGCGATATCGGTGAGTTTGGCAGCATCCATCGTCTGCTTTATGATTTGTTTAATCGTTCGAAACAACTCATTCGGCATCGTAGATTCCGCCTTCCATCACAATGTCCATTACTCTCTCGTAATTATTCCACGTTGTTGTGCACTGGTTCACGATGAGATATCCATCCTGCATGTTATCTCCGAGATTCATTTTGCAGTAGATTCTATGTCCGGGGCGGATAAAGCACGCAGAATTGCAAGGGACACCGCTCAATGTCAACGTGCGCTTCACGCGATTGTACAATTGCAAGAGCATGTCTGCACGGTCTTGCGCGTAATCAGGGTCGTCCGTCGTCTCCGATGTTCTTAAAAGTCCATATCTCTGGATAGACTTTTGGTCGCTGGCCGACCCCGCAACGCGAATAACTCCTCTATCCTCGTCTTTGTAATTGATAATAACGGAATTGTAGGTGTCATCATCAATTGTAGACTTCATGGAATAGTCTTCCATAGAGGAAAGCTCGTACATGAGTTTAGAATCAAAATAGTCTGCTTCCAAATCCACCAAAGCAATCGTTCCATGATCGTCAAACAAAACATATTGTTTCCCCGTGTACAAAAGCACCTGGCTGATCGAATCCTGAATCATATCGAGAAGCGTTTGATTCTCATAAATCGAAGGTTGGATTTTATAGGAATTTGTTGTAATTCCGTTTTTGTACGTGAGATTGTAATCATCCAGGATTCGAGTGACTCGAGTCCGCAAAGTCGTATTAGAGAAAACATAAGTGTCTTTGTTTTTCAGATACCTCAGCTGGTCATAACATGTAATCGTGACTTCGTGCGGGTTTTTGCCGTGCTCTGTGGTAAAAACGTATCCGTAAAACACATCAAACCCTTTATCATTCCAGAAATAGTCCTTTACCGTTACAACGTCACCCGGATCGATAACATGGTCAGTTAGAATCGTTGCGGTAAACTCTGAAGCTGTTCCGTCCCGATAGGCGACAAGCTGTGCGCCCTCTTCTACCTCGGGAATATAAATCTCGCCGCGGTTCTCATAAGTGAGGACCATCTTTTGGCTTGACCTCTTTTGAGGATGAGCGTTTGCGTAATATTCGCTCAAGGTATCACCAACTTTTCTCCGGGGTAAATCCAATGTCCATTAGAGCTAGATGCTTTCCCGTATTTTTGGGCAGTATCTTCGATCGTCTTTTTGTTTGCGTCGTAAATTTTCTTCCACTGTTCTCCGTCTCCGTACTTAGACTTTGAGATTCCCCAAAGTGTATCTCCAGAAACTACCGTGTAAGTGGTATTTGACACAGAAGGTTTTTGCGATGTATCTCGCTTGGTTTCAACCGTTGCCTTTTGTTCCGTCGTGGTTGTTTGAGATACTTTTAAGTATTTCATTTCATAACCACGATATTGTTTCAAGTTGAACGATACCTTGATATCGTCTCCATCTTCTGCATCTTCCGTAACCGTATAGTCTTCCATGGATACGGACATGTTTGTGTCCCAAAGCAAAGCACCCGATGGCCTATCACGCAACACGATAAATTGAAATGGAGCGCATTTCGTTTTTAGCTGCTCGAAGAACTCTAGAAAATATTCGGGGGTAGCAGGGGTAACGTTTCGCGTGTCTGCTAAAAAGGCACGGTCCTGATCTTGGTTATAAAGCGTTACATTTTCCATTCTGTACCCGTGCTCATTTGCCCAATCGTAGAATTCTTCTGTGGAATTCTCTTCGTATCTGGCAAACGGATAATAGTTCAATACGGGAATGAGAACTTCGAAAGTGATATCTGTCAACCCTGGGTCCTTCAAAAGATTTACTTGAGAGTTGTTCGCTAGATCTACTGTTTCGTTGTTATTATTGATTTTTAGCTCTAGCTTTGGAGGCGCTACCGGAAGCAAGAGCTTGTCAAAATAAAATTTATAGCCCTTATACATTGTAGACACCCTCCGGCTGTAAAGTCATGGATTTCCAAAGCTTTTCGGACAGGTAGTTCGCAATTCCGTCAAGGTCCTTGTCTTCGGAAATTTGGTTTACATAAACATTCGCGCTCACAGTAGGGGACAGATTTGTCACTCTCTGCGTCGCTCTCCGAGACGCGATATCGTAAAGATATTGCATATCTTGGTTGTTCTTAGAAACCTCTTCAGCGGTTTTCTTCGTGTTCTCTGCGGTTTCTTTTGCCGCTGCAGAATCTTGAGGTGTGATTTCGCTGTAATCTGGGATAGAAATGCCCTGCGACAAATCTGGCGTGTAGTTAAACATCGCGTCATTCATTGCAGTCGTATCTTGAGCTTGCTTCGCTTCATTGGTGTATTTCACCCATTTGTCGGCGAGCTCTCCTGCGGTCCCCGTGACCTGATTCCATTGATTTGCAATATCCGATTGACGCTTAGCGTATTCATCGTTATGCTGCTGCTTAATCAGCGCCGCATTGGTCTCGAGCATCTTTACATAGTCATCGTTTTCTTTTTTCTGAGCATCGGCCCATTGCGTTGCCTGATCTCCAAACGTCACATTGTCAATATGAAAGTCGGTTCCGGCGATCTTGTTGATTCCAGAGAGGATAAAGTTAATACCGCTAATAATTCCATTTACAAAGTTCTGGAAGAAATTCGCCACTGTCTCAAACGCCGTTAGAAAAGCATTGATAATCGAGAATTTGATTTTGTTCATCCAAACGGTCGCGGAATTTGCAAAGTCAATGATATATCCGGATGCTGTAGCTCCCCAATCGTAGATTACCATTCCTAACCATTTGAAGAATTCTCCCGCTACCATTACGGCCGTCTTCAGAAGGTCAAACGCATTTGCCGCTCCTCCGACATAGTTAATCAGCGCCGCAATGGCACCAATTACAATTCCGACGACTCCAAAAATAGCGAACATTCCTTTTGATACTCCAGCCTGCACCATTTCGTACATCTGGAGCTGGATTTTTGCAATTCCAATGGCAGCTGCAAGTGCTAGGACAGCCGTGCTTAAGATAATAATAATAGGTTTTAAAACGCTCCAGTTTTGAGAAATAAAGTTGAACACCTTAACTGCGCCGTCTAAAACTTTTAAGAGCACGTTTGCGAGATTTACAGCCAGGACCGTGAGCTCTGAAACAAATTGCTTGAACTCCGGAGAATTTGCGAATGTGTTTAGCTGCTGTTGCACTGGCAATAGCGCTTTCATGATTTCCGTCTGAGCATTCGTCCATGCTTGCGAGAAGGTCATAGGCAGCGTTTTTGTTGCAGATGTGATTTCAGAATATTTTGATAAAATCGCGTTCTTTACAGTTTCCGCTGTGATTACACCCTCAGACGCTGCTGTACGAATATTTTCCTGTGCGATTCCGGTATATTCCGAAATCGCCTGGATTGCCTGAGGAGCCGTCTCGTACAAAGAGTGCAATTCGTCTCCTTGTAATCTTCCAGATCCCAACGCCTGGACAGTTTGGAGCATCGTGGAATATCTTTCTGGTCCGCTTGCGCCAGACTGATTCATCATGTCATTCAACACTTCAGAAAACGCAACCGCTTCCTTTGTGTCAAAAAGTCCATTGGTTCGGATTTTCAGTTTAGATACAGAATCCGCGAAAGACTCATACTCCGTCCGAGAGTTCAACGCCCCTTGAATAATTTGGTCATTCATGTCCGCAACAGATTCTCCAGCTTCTGTTACAAGCGAAAGTCGGTTTTGAATTCCCTGCAAATTGTCGCTCCAATCGGTTACTTTCTTTGCGGCTTCGTATAAGTCTTTTGCAAATTGCGTTGCCTTTTGGAACGCATTAGATACAAGGTCAACGCTGGAAGATAAGCGCTGCATATCTCTCGAGCTATCTGCAACGTCATCGACATCGTCGCTCAAATCATCTGCTTCCCTATCAGCCTTTTGGAATGAGTTGGCGACCTCGTCTATTGCACCGGATAACTCATTGATTTTTGAAATGAGCCCCACAGTCGCAGACGAAGACCGATCAATAGAATTCATCAGCGAATTCATATTTGTATAGGCCGATGTAGTGTCCGCAACCATCGAGTTAAGATTTCCGCCGCCTAGATTCCTAGCGGCATTGGAAACCCTCTGCATGGCCTGTTCCGTCGCGTTTAAGTTTGAAATTAACGTCTGCAATACAGGGGACATATTATCCGTGAATTGCAGAGTCGTTCCAATGGCCGGTATGTATTACCCTCCTTTCTTTGAAACTTTTTTCTTTGAAGCTTTTTTGTTCGCCTTTACGAATTTATCAAATGCGGCAATTAAGAAAGCCTGAGAGGCTCTGTCTAGATTTATAAAATCTTTAGGTTTCCAGCCCAACTCAAGTATTGTAAAGTAGGTAATCGCAGAAAATGCATCCTGCGATTTTAGGAGTTTTTTGCGTCGTCCACCATGTCGTTCATGCTTTCCATCATTCCGTTCACGCGCTGCGCTTCAATTTTTAATTTTTGGTATTCTCCAGGAACCGAAAGCATTACCTGCAAAAGAGCACAAGGATTCAGAACCTTCCACGAGTCCTGAAGTTCTGCGTTGTTCAGATCAGGCCAAACTACTGTTTCAGCCGTAATCATAGAGATGTATTTTGTAGTATCCAGTCGCTGCTGTTCGACTCCGTTTTTATCTTTCGGATAATAGGTACATTCGCGCTGGATTTCGTCCATTCTCGCGTTCGAAATAGGGCGGAGAATCCATTTCATAGGATTCCCGTTTTCATCCTTGATTCGCTTAGATGCGATGTATTCTGTATCCGCAACCTTTTCAACGTGGTTTGCGAAAAATGCCTTAAGATCTGTAGATTTTGTAGCCAATTATTCCATTCCCTCCGGGTTTGTAAATTCTTCGGGCATCTCAACGCTTTCAAACGTGAAATCCCAATCTTCGTCCAAATATTCACCGTCAGCGTCAAATTTCGTCATCGTTGCGCTATCAAAATTGCAATCCTTCAAAATAACCGTCTGACGTCCAATCGAAGATGTAACGTCTTCGTTCGTGACCTGGATATCAAAGTAAATATCCCTTCCAGTCTTGATGTACTCAATCATGAGCTTGCGGAACAGGGACGTTACATAGTGAACCGTCATGCTCCCAGTTCCCTTGCCACCGACGGCCTTGTTTGCCTTTGTGACGCGGCCCAAAATCGGAACTTCGCTTTTTGTCTTTTCATAAGTAGCTTCAAGAGAAATCGCGTTCAAGATGTTATATCGCGTTCCGTTAATCGTCGCATAGCATTCAGCCTGCGACGCCGCAACCGTATCTTGTACTCTAAGCTGCCGTGCCGTTAATGCTATTTCTGATTCCTCCTTTACTCAACCGTAACCGTCATATATAACTTTTCCATCGCACAGGTCGGCTGAACAGATTCCGTTTCGCTGACTGCGCGCTTGTCTGTGTCAACCGCATTCACAACGATGTCTTCAGAATCAAAGTTTTGAATCGCTCGGATCTGCTGCAGCTGGTCATGGAGAGAAACAATTTCATTCCACAACGAAGTGCGACCAGACGCATCGTTCTGAACTTTTCCGATAAACATATTTGCAAACGTAGAAGCTACGTCATTTGCGATTTGGTCAAGTACGCGAATAACCTGGTTAAGAGAGAAGTCGGAGTTTTTGTCTTCGGTGAACGAAGTAAAGGTGTTGACATCGGAAAGGATGCAATAATCCTCTCCATTTTTGTGAAACACAAGTTCACCGTTGTTGATGCAATCCTCCAGCTCGCTCTGCGTCTCATTGCAAATCATCGCATATTCGCCGTCGTACTTTTTGGCCGTACAGGAAGCGTTTACTGCACAAGCAGCTTCTGCACCCGCTACCCAATATACAAGGCCATATTTCGTGTCATCCACAACCTGAGAAACGCCAACCGTTGCGTTGACACCTGCAAGCGCATTCTCAACATTGAGAATTCCTTCGGAATCATTCCGAATCGAAATACATCCCTCGTAATCGGGCTTATTGAGCTTGTGCCCTACCATCTGGAACTTTGCGCCGACTTCATCCCTCATGCGCTTTGTGAACTGTACAAACAGGTCTTTCGTCGTGTCGTCATCTGTGGGGCACGCTAAGATATGGAACGAGTTTCCTTCTACCTTATCAAGAAAGTCCTGATAATCGCCACCAGAAGCTTCTCCGTTATCGCCTCCGGTAAGGGGAGTGCCTGCTGTTGCCTCCAAATCGAAGGTCTTGAACTTTACATAATCATTCGGCACCAGGTTTGCAGACGATGCAACCGTCTGCGTATCAACAACACGTCCGGCAAGAATCGTGGAAACATCCCAAGCGCTTTCGTTATCCACGTTCTGTGCCACGGAGATCATAATGTCGTTTCCACGGGATCCTCCGTACAGCGCTTCTGCCATGTCGTTAGAAGCTTTTGTTGCCTGATTCAGTTTGTAGGTATAAAGCACTCGAGCGTTTTTAAAGATTTCACGCAAGGGGAGCATTTCATCGTCGCCGTAGTCGTGTGCAAACACCTTTCTAGAATTCGTGATTACATCTTCCGGCTCCACCTTAAACACTTCTCCATCAGGTCCCCAATCCAGTTCAAGGGGGCACGCCACAATGCCACGATCCGAAAGCATTGCGGATGCGCGTGCCGCCGAAACGAAGTTGATATAGGTTCCGGGGAGCACTTTGTTCATTACTGTAAAAGTTCCGCCGCCGTATGCTATTTCGTCACACCGCCTTTGTCAAATAATCGTTAATGATTTTGTCAACTTCTTCTTTTGTGTACGTCTTGTCCTCTTCCAGTGTCGCATTCAATAGGTCGCGATACTTTTTATAGGTTTCGGACGCAACAAGTTGGCTCTTTGTAAACATATGTTCACCCTTTCAAACCAATATCTGTGTCCAAAGTTTCCATATAATATTCGGGCTTCAACGGCCGTACTAACACGTTGTAATTTACAAAGATGTGGAGAACGCCATCTTGAATCTCATAGGAGATATTTGTACCTCGAAGTTTACGATCTCCAACGTCGATGATTTCAAGGGATTCAATTGCAACCCGGGCGACGTTGTACATGGTTTGATTATCATTTTCGTCATAAGGGAAGTACATGATATCGAACGGCTGCACTCGATTTTTGATATCAGAAGGATAAGGCTCGTCCGTCGCTTTCAATAAGTGAATGTAAAAGCACGGAGTTTCCAGGCCCTGCTCTGTAATAAAAGTCGTGCACTCGATATCATCGAATGCGTTTTTCAACGCACCTGCAATCCCTTGAAAAATATCGTCAATCATGAACATCACCCTACTATTTCCATCATATGGTTAACAATTGATTCCTCTAGAATCGAAGCACCCTTGCTCATTACTTCGTTTACGGTCAGCGTCATCATGTAAACGCCATCAACCCAATCTTTTACTAGGTGCTTTCTGATAGGGGGGGCGTATTGTCCAGGATGCTGCCTGTGTCCGTATTCCACCCAAGAAGCATAAAACACTTTGTTTTCAATTCGAATTTGAAAAGAGCCGTTTTTCCTGTATACGCGATATCTCCACCCATTTCTTAACGTTCCAGTTTCGACCGGTGTGTTGGATATCAAGGCATCGTACAGATTCACGGCAAGTTCATTGCACGCTTCCATGCACCACGATCTCAGAGACTTTTTTACAAGTTTCCACTTGTTTGTATAGTCTCTAAATTCTTTAAAATCAAATTTTGCACTAAGTGTTTTCATGCCCACCTATCAAACAACTCGAGTCCGATTTCTTGATGCGACTCGTAAACCGCTGGCTGTCCACTCTTTTTATAGGCGACTGTTCGGCCGGCCTGCGTGACTTCAATTTTGCTTCCAGCTTTAATTTCTATTTCTGGGGCAAGAAAGAGTCTCGCAACCTGGCTAACTTCATTCGCACCTTCGTCCGTATTTGTGTTGTTATACGTCCGATAAGAAAGTCGGCATGGTACGTTTTTTTGTACAGTAACCTCTTCAAACTTCGTCAGATTTCCATCAGGTACTTTCTGCCGCTCGATGATATCACATGTACCGGTATAAAACTTTTCAATTGCGGACCGAACCGCCTGAGAGATACTCACCATACCAACTTCCTATATCGGAGCATTTCGCTTTCCCCAGCATTGGAAAGGTCTTTTGCTAAGTCGGAAAATTTCTTTGTAGATGGGTCATCGGCCGCGAAGTCAACCTTCACGTCCCCGACGGTCACCGATTCTGCCGGGGCATCGGTTTCCGTAAACCCACCGTTCCAATATTTTGTACCCAAGAATTTCCCCGCGGAGCGCTGCATCCACGTGTAATATAGCCCTTTTGGAACTCTATCAAGATTGCAGAAGTTACAAATCTCTTCAGCCGCCATATCAATGCACAGCTTTATAAGTTCATCATTCAATCCATCATCTTGCCATCCAAAAGTGGCCAAATAGCACTTTACTCGCTTATGCATTTGCAAGGATTCCGGCAGCTCGCAGCTTAGCTAAGAGCGCATTAAAATCGGTTACAAGTCCGGCTGCATCCGTTGCAACACTGTCCACTTGCGCTGCAGCCTGCAGGACACCTCCGCGCACCGATGTGGTTGCGTCCGGTAACGTATAGGTATCGCCAGGATCACCCTTTGGTCCCTTTGGTCCCTGTGCACCGGTCGCACCCTGAGCACCATCTTTGCCAGATGGCCCTTGTGCCCCCTTAATGTTTACGCCGGTATCATCCAACATTGTGCTCGCGTTGACCTTGTAGACTGCACCATTGGAGTCGAGAACAAAATCTCCCTCAACAGCGCCACCAGGCGCCGCACCGCCAGCAGACTGCGCGGAATCGACAACATACCACGTCGCGCCGTTTTTTCCTGGAGCTCCGTCGGAACCAACAGGGCCCTGCGCGCCATCCTTTCCGTTAGCACCGGCCGGGCCAGGGTCGCCCTTTTGGCCGTCTTTCAAAACGAAGTTTAACGTTCCGTCTGTAAGCGTTACCGCCGGAGTATCTCCGCTTGTAACAGTACCGATGCCTTTAACTGCTCCATTCGCTCCGTCAGTCGCTCTACGTTCGAGATCATTCATGAGGTCTACAGTGATAATTTCACCGTTTGTCCAATTGTGAGCTTTTTCTATGTCATTACCCCCAGTTTCCTGTTATAGAGTTAATTGTGCGCGGTAATCGCTTCGCCTGTTACCCATAAATGAGCCATTTACACCACCTGCGTTTTGCCGATAGTCCCCAGCCCTAGGGGGCTACCGGCACTTAAGGGTTTACCGTAGCACAAACAAGGCCATACGGGTTCGGAAGAACAGGAATAAACAAGCCAGAAGCTTTCGTCCACGTCGCAACCGGGTCCGGCTCTTCCCACTTGGAGATCGTGATGAACTGCTGCGCGCTCTTTTCCGTGTACGGTCCGGAAATTTCTTCCTCAGGCGTCACGCCCCAAAGGCCAACACCGAGAGAGCCGTTATTCATCGGGTCAAACAAAGAGAATTTATTTTCTCCAAAGAATCGAGTCGAAGTCTTCTTGCCCTTCTTCTTCGTATCCTTATAGGTAATATACTGCGCGTCGTTCGTAGTAACCGTCAGGCCACTAAACATCGTAGAAAGAAGGTTGTTGAGCTGTCCAACAGAGATATATACACCCGTTCCGTTCGTGCCGTAAATCGCTTTTTGGATGCCCTCATTTTTCTGCATCATGCGGACAATCTTCGTGGACGTCACAGCGCGGGTCAGATTCTGTCCCTTCGAAGTGCCAAGGTCTACCCACGTCTGAATGTCTCCTAAGATATCGTGCGCCGTGTTATTCCATCCGGACGCGGTAACAACATTTTCGGCCGGAACGTCGAAGTCCACAACCAGGTTCACACCATTTTCCTTGAGCGTGATTTTACCGGTCTGCAGAAGCTCCATCTTCATTGCTTCCGTGCGCGTCTTCACAGCTTCGGCCATGTTTCCCATATCGTTATAAAGGTAACGGATGATTGCGTTCTGATCGACTCCATGGTTCAGGTACATGCGCGCCTGTTCCGTGAGATTGATCTTCTCCTTAATCAAGAGCTTCTGGACGGTTACATGCTCGAAGTCCTTGCGCTCGCCAATGGCCGCTTCAGAATCAAATCCATGGACCATAGCCGCATAGGGGAGATTCAGCTGGTCAGCCAGACGATAATATTCGGCTTCAAAATACTGCGTTTTCGTGTCCGGAAAAAGAGTGTCTCCCAGATAATTTCTTGTAATCGAATAGTTCTGAGAAAAATCGAGTAAATCTTTATTCTTGATTTCGTCAAAAAGGGTTATTGCTTATTCCTCCTCTGCTGTTTCAAAGATGATTCCGCTCTCCGTTAAGGGCGTTTCTGCCGCCGTATCGGGCGCAGTCGGGAGATAATCCTTGATAAATCTTCCCGCAACGTACATGGCCCCTACGTTATCGCCATAGGTCACGTCGATGTCGTTCACAAGGATTCCCTTCGCCTGCGCGTCGTTAGACGGTACAATCGTACCTGCAGGCACAATCTTCTTGTCGCCATTTTCGACGCCGAGAGACTGGCTCACCGTGCAAGTCCGGGACACAAGTCCTACTTCGCTTGCAATAAAATTCGGATTCGTCTCAGTTGCGTCAGTGCGATGAAACATGTTGTTAGCTATCTTTTTTACCTCCAAACATAGCGTTATATTCTTTGGCTGCTTTCGCGCCGAAGCTGTCTTCACCATTCGGGAGAGGGTCAGAACCTTCTCCCAGTTTCGTTCCCTTAGGAACGTAAACTTTGAAAAGCATCTTCGAGGTGTCGCTTTTCTGAAGGGCCTTAATCCTGTCGGAAAACCCCTTCACACGCCCTCTGTCGTCAAACTCGGCTTTTTCAACGTCAAATCCGTCAAGTGCCAAGAATTTCACGGCTTTCGGGTTGATTGCCTCAGATTCGGAAATGTCCAAATCAATTGCAGCGTCAAACTTCTGCTTTCTGAGTGCTTTCTCGAATTCCTTCTTTGCGTTAGAATTCTGTTCCTGCAAAGCCGTGATCTGATTTTTCAAATCATCGACATTTACCTTCTTCAGGTCTTCCAACTGCTTGTCTCGGCTTTTAATCTCCTTGTTGAGATTATCTCTTTCGCTGACAATCGCGTCATAGTCGGATTTTAATACGTACCCTTTCAAGGTGTCGGTAAACAGCTTGTCTACCTTTTTTGCCAATTCAGCGTCTTCAATTAGATTTTTAATTTCGTCTCTCATTTTTACCTCACTGGAATTTTTATACATCTGCAATTATTGTGGAAGGGTGGAGCGTTTACCCCAACCTCTAAGTCTGACAAGTTAAAAATTTTCCCGTTCATCGTCCTGCAGTGCTGGCACGTGCGACCGTCCAAGAAAGCGCTGATCTTATATAACTTTACTTTCATCGCTTTCATCACGTTCGATTGCACGTCGTTTAACACCCACGATTCAGACGTTTGAGAAATGTTCTTCGTGCGGGATTCCGATACTCTTAATCGCTCTTTCACACGAGAAGAGATTTTTCTACCGGATTCCCCTCTAACTAGTCCCATAACGAGCTCTCTGTTAAGCTCAGAAATCAATTTCGACTTATTATATTCGACTCTCTCTTTTAGGGTCATTCCGTCGATTTTATCGGTTTCTTCATATCCCTTGTAATGGGTGTCTCCATCTAGTTTTGATAAAGTGAAATCCCCATAATAATCCGAGGAATCAAATAATAAGGAGAGCAGGGAAGTGAATAACTGAAAGAACGTCTTTTCGCATCCGTGGCGAAGTTTTAATTCAAGCTCTTCGATTCTAGAAACCCTGCTTCTGGATGCCATAACCAATAGCTCTTTTTTCCACACGTCTGAAACGTTATCATCCATGTAGATTTCGAGCTGGTCTCGAAACGCAATCAAATCGTCATGGTTTAGAATTTTCCTGGAATCAGAATACGAAACGCCATATGCTTCGCACCACGCCATGATATCGTTTCGCGCGTCCAAATATTCCTCTTTGTATCGCTTGGACATTTCATTGTCCAAATCATCCGCCAGGTTCATTTGGCTCAGAAACGCCTGTTCCCAGTCCATATACCTTTACATCCTCTTGCTTCTCTCGGTTCAATTCTTCTAACTCACCATCGACGTCATCGACAAACGGATGATGCGCCAAGATGGTCCTATTCGATACCAACCCAACAGATTCCACGCACTGCTGAATCGTCGACGCGTTATTCATTAAGATATCCCTGTGGAAGTTGAACTTTACCTCTTCGTCGAACTCGTACCCAATATGAGAAAGGTGCGCGTTCACGAACCACAAGAGGTTATTCATTCCCTCTTGAAATTCTGCTTCCATGGAATTTGCGTCCAGGTCAATGTCAGAATACATGCTTTGAATATTCATCTCGTTCGGTGACGTGGACATGCGGTCATCTTTTGCGTCAAACCCGCAGGCGTTTTCGATTAAAGCCGTTTTGAACGTTTTCAGAATTGACTCGTAATTTTCAGATTTTACGTCAATCGAAAGTGTTCGGACATCGCCATTGTCTCGGACCTTTACCGCTCCATACGTCGATAGGTTGTCTCGGAATTCCCCTAAGTTTTCTCCATCGTAATCGACCAGCACCAAAATGGAATCTCTTGGGTTTTCAAGCATTCCATCTTCGTAGGCCGACTCCATGTAATTGATTCCGTCCTGTAAAGACTTAATTTTTCGAATTAAAGACAACTCGTGGAAATTATATTTGAACGCCACAAGGGGAATCCTCGTCCAATTGTACGGCTGGTCTCCTATCGAGAAATAATTTTCCCTAGGAGATTCGGGAATCAGCATTCCATTGTCAAAAATGAAATGATAAATTCCGTTTGTGGTAAACACTTCACAATGTTCTACTACCTTAGTGGTTAATCGATCTTCATACGTTACAACTCCATAAAGGTGAACGGCACAGTCTAAAACCGTGTGTTCCTCGTCGGCCCAAAAGGGGAGGATGCTTTGCGGCTCAAACCTACGGAATTTGAAATTCCCTTCCAGATCGTAATAAGGCATAATCCATCCAATCGCCCCGTTAAGAGAATCCACAGCGGTCTGTCTTAAAGTCTTTGAAAAGGATTTCCCGAAATATCGGTTTAATAGATCTGTGTATTCTTCGTTCGTGGACGTGACGGTAATCGGCTTTCCGCAAAGGTAATTCGCTTTTTGGTCAACCATCTTCGCGTATTGATTGTCCACGATGCGGGAGTTCGGCAAATTGTTAACTTCTCTTATTTTACCGAATCTTCCGATTGCATACCTTTTCTTTTTCAAGATGTCTTGATTTCCCCGGTAGTATTCTTTTCCGGCAATTTGCATCTCTCTCTTTTTTGAGTTTCTCCAGTTCCAAATTTCATTCGCAAGAAACTCCGTGTCTGTTATGTATTTCCTTGCGCCGTCTTCGGCCATTCCTACCATTTAGTCACCCCCTTCATTCAAAGCTGAACGTCGGACCTGTAATCAGATCTTCCATCCCGTACCGCATTGCGTCCATCAGATGGTTGAAATCGTCAATCGGCCGGTCGGTTTGCTTTCCGTCTTTCGTTTCCCATGCGTAATTTGAAATTTCTGTGATGAAATTTACGCATTTTGGGTGTATAATAATATGGTAGTTTTGAATGTACTGAATTCCATTCAGAAGAGAGTCTTTGCCCTTCCGGCAGGGAGAAATTTTCGATAGCCCAGATTCTCGAAGCTCTTCAATCGACTTAGGTTCAGCGCAGTCAGCTTTGATTCGCACCTTTCTGTAGCCCATGTCGATGATCTTCTTCGCTAGTTTTTGGTTTGTCATTCCCCTCTCGTACAGCTCATCAAACACCCACAACGTTCCGTTATTCACGAGACCACAAAACAAAGCGGCCGGGTCCGCAGAGAAGCCAAAGTCAAGGCCAAACACCGACTTTGTGCCCTTCATTTCTGAAATCTCCTGTACGTCAAAGGCTTTCTCTTCCCAATTTTCGTAAATAACCCCTTCCGATACACCCCATTCGCCCAGTCCGGCAACTCGGTATCGTTTCGGATTGTTTATTCGCATTTTTTCAAAAATCATGCGGTCGGCCTCGTCTAGCCATTCGTTGCATTTGTAGTTTGTTGTAATAGCTAGAGTATCGTCATTTTTATTGTCAAAAAATCTTTTCTTTAACCATGAATGCTCATTCCATGGGTTGAAACTCAGCGTAATCTGTTTGAATAATCCCGTTTCAGGGGGTAGGGCGCCTCGAATCGATTCATCCAGCATGTCAAAGTCACTTTCGCTCGTGATTTCATACGCCTCTTCGATCCATGCCCAGCACAAATACCCGGTAGACACTGTAATGGATGCGATCTTTTGAGAGTCGTCTAAACCTCGGAAATAAATCTTTTGCCCAGTAGGAACATAGGACGCTTCCAGAGGGCTTTCTGTAAACTTCCAGAACTTTTGAACACCCAAACGGTTTACAGCCCACTTGATTTCTGCAAAACACGAATCATGTAAAGTCCTGGCAACCTTTCGGATTACCACGGCATTCGCCAGAGGATATTGCATCATTCTCACCACAAGGTTGAGAGCAATCGTTTTGGATTTCTTAGAAGCTCGGCTGCCTTTTACAACTCGATAACGTCCCTTGTAATTCCAAAACGTCCCGTACCCTTTTCCAACTACGTCCGGGAGATATATTAACTTTCGATCTTCTGCTTCCATAAAAGCCTCCCGCGTGCGTATAGCAGCCAGAAATTTTAAAGCCCCGTCATGCGCGATAAGCCGGTATTTATTTGAGGGGAGACAGGGCCCCGCCGGGTTCATCCGGGGAAGGGGGGTATCTTCCATTTTTGAGAAAGTATTGAAGCCCCTTAGAATTTACATTTCAGGGTTGTGAGAATTTAAAAGAATTTCATTCATTTGAGTGAATAAACATGCATACAACCCCGGTATTTCGATGAATATCGATGTATACGATTGCATATTGTCCAAAATGCTCATTTTGTATAATTCATAGAGCTAGCCAGACCCCTTTACATGCACAATCGTTGCATATATTCATTGAACCCCCGTGTTTCGCCTCATTATTCATGGATTTTTGTGTTTTTATTCACTCTCTAAAGCTCAAATATCCATGATCTATCCGAGTAAAAAGAAAAAGGATACTCAAAACAAGGCTCTAAAATTGGATTTTTGACCCTCTGAATATCCTTAAATTCTGTAATTATTCCATGTTTTAGTCTGAAAGCTGTAAATCCCCTGTTATTACTACTGGAACATCATCAAAAGAAACACGTTCTGAAAACATCGCGTAGCTTTTACCCAGCAATTCAGCCGCTCTGTTAACGTCTCTGAGTGTAGCGGGGATCTTTACAATCTTGGGCTCATCGGTTACCTCGGTTACGGTCTTACCGTCTTTGTCCTTATACTTGCGTGTTACTCTGCTTTGTGCTACTACGTACTCAAGCTCTTTCCTTCTCAGGATCCTCGTTAAGGTTTGGGCGACTTCCGTTTTGTCTGCTATGAGACGATCTTCAAGCCCATCCTCTTCCTTTTCCTTTATGTAGGCTTCCAGCTCTTTGTACATTCTTTGTCCGGAGGATTTTTTCCATCCCGCTCTTTCCGCAGCCAGAGACTTGTTACGGCAGTTAAGGTATTCGAGCACAAACACCCTTTTCCTTTTTTCCAAGTGCTCAAATGGGATCTTGTCTCCGATATACTGCTTAGATGGTATTGGATTTTCCTCCTTTTTACAAAAATAAGCCCATCACAAGGTTTTATCTCCTTGCAATGGGCTTTCAGAACATTTTATCCTATTTCAATTATATCACACTTGTTTTTCTTTTGCAAGTGTTTTTTGAAAAATTTTTACAAATTCCGTGCTTACGCTTCTTTTATATAGTCACCAAACTCTTCCAGAGCTATGTCCGTTGCTTTGTCGTCCTTCATATCTCCTAGCCATTCCACGGCTTCATATCCATACGCCGGATCGATCCTCTCATCTTCAGTGTCATAAAAAAAGTAATTCCCGTTGGCTGTCTTATAAAGTTTTATTGATGCTGCATCGTTCCACTTGCGCTCATACAGCACCTCTGCTTTTTCCGTGTCATACAGCCACCCATCGATAATTCTTCTCATTTTTTGTCCCCCTTTATGCCTCTTTTACATATTCCGAAAACTCCGAAATTGCCAAATCTATTGCCTCTTCAGTATTCCTGACAGCAAGCCAGTTCACGGCTTTTCGGCCTCCCGTAGGTTCGATGAACCCTCTATTTTTATCGTTCCCGGCATAGAAATAAATATAGAAAAAGTAATTTCCGTTTTGTGTTTTGCATAGCCTGGTTATGCTGTAATTTGCTCCTTCTTTGTGCTCGTAAAGCACTTTTGCCTTATCCGTATCATAAAGCAACCCGTTGATAATTTTTCTCATTTCTATCACCTTTTGTTTTTCTGATTTTTATGGGACGGAAGCGGGATTTGCGTTAAACCCGCCAGAACGTTTTAATCGTTGATCTGGTTTAAAACCTCATCTATTGATTTGATAAGCTTCGATGCGGTTCCTTTATCAATTTCGCCGTTCTCAAGCATATGCTTGCACCCGCTCAGCATGCAGATATTTAGCCCATCGGTTCTTCCACTTTCGAGACCTTCGTAAAGCTTGCGATATTCTCGGTTTTCGCACTCGTAAATGTTGATGTCCGATTCGATATCTCGAAACATTGCTTCAGCATCTTTAACGTAGTTCTTTACGGTGCGAACTACGATCTTCTGAGCTTTCATCGCAAAATTATTTGCAATGATTGAAATCTCGATCGCCGTTCTAAGATTCGTCTTCTGTTCTTCATTGATTTTCATTTTGAGTTCCTCCTTTAAACGCCCTTATAGAAGCGATTTCCCCTTTTTTTGTTCATGTAATATTCGCTCTGGCAAAATGAAACCATGTCTTGAGCCTCTCCGAGAGCATCTGCGGCTTCTTTCAGGTACTTCGTTTCGGATTTGATGCAATCTTTTTCGTATGCCAGAGACAAGCTCTGCAAATGCTTTACAATCTCTTTTCTCGCTTCCGCGATCAAGCCGATTGCTTTATCTAGTCTTTCGTTGTAAATCCCCATGTTAATCACCTTTCTGGCCTGCCATCATCAGCACCGGGAGGCCGTTCCCGGCGGACGCCCCGAAAGGCGTTTCGGCTGTTCAGATTTTAAACTTTGCTCCTGCTAATACCATCGATGCCAGAATAACATTCGTTTCGGCTTCTCCAAATTGCATCCGATTTCTGAGCAGGTAATGCATTTGGGCCATCGAGAGCTCCCCGTCAAAATAGGCTGTCATTTTTCTTTCTTTTTCCTTTTCGATAACTTCTTTTGCGGATTTCTTAGTCGCGTATTTCATGTTAGAATCACCTTTCACCTTTATCTTGTGATTCTATTTTATCATAGTATTTATACTATGTCAAGGGCTTTCAGACTATTTTTTTAATTTTTCTTGATATTTTAATTTACAAGTTTCGATGTCCACTCCGTTCTCTTCAGCGTATTCTGTAATCAGTTCCCTTAAGGTCTCACTAATTCCTTTCCCTGATAATTTACACGCCTCCTTGAATGCTTCAAATTCCCATGCATACGCAAAAAATGCGCAGGACTTATATCCGGATTTCTTCTTCCATTTATCCTGTGCTTCGTACATGATCATGCTCCTTCTATTTCATATTTAGCTCCAAGTTTAGCCAGGTATTCAATTGATACTGATAGCCGTTTATGATTCAGTTCAGTTCCCACAAACGGCCTCCCTGACTTATAGGCATTTACCGCGACTAGCCCTCGTCCCATGCACAGATCTCCGATGCACTGATATGTTTCGTGCTGGCACACCCATTTAATGATATCCTCTTCATCCATATCGTCGAGGTGAGGAGGCTTTCCGCGTTTCCAACCCCTAACGACGTAGCAGCGGTTATCTCGTTTGTGGTAGTAGCTCGAGTTGTAAAACGTGACTTTTTTATATAGCTTCCGCATTTCAACCACAAAATCGGCCAGGTGTTCTTTTCCGATTTCTAGGTAGCACACCTCCGGGCTGATTCCTTTGATGCATGCAAAAAGTCGCGCATAAAAGTCTTCATATGTTTCCGCTGGCGGCATCATGTCTGCCTTTGTGTAAAAAGAGGTCATGTTACCTTTATTCCACGGTGGATCTACAAATAGCAGATCCGCTTGTCGCATAAAATCCGGAAGGGGAGAGAAGATGTTATTGACCATCAAGCAGCTTCCGTCAGGGAAGACAGCTCTTCCTTTCTCAATCGGATGCCGCAAATATGCGTCGCCATAGTTCCACTTATGCGTCATCAGGTACCTCCACCATGCCCCAGGATTTAGAATAGTTTTGGTTTTTAAACAGTTCGGCAATACCGGTGATTTGTTTGAGACGGTAAACCTCTTCCATGTCCATACCGAGGTTCTTGCTGATCTCCTCGTCGGATGCGCCCTGTTCAATCAGAGATTTGACGAGGTCGCCCATCAAATCCACCTGGTGGACGCCGCGAGCGCGGTTAAACTGCACGGTTGCCTCCATGCGCTGCGTCATATCATGATCTAATACAACAATCGGGATCTGATCTGCCTCCAAATAGTCGCGGAAGATGAGGTAGCGATGGAAGCCGTCGATGACGATGTACTTGTCTACGTCTGCGTCGTAAATCGTCACGACCGGAAAGCAGAACCCATTGTTTAGGATTGACTGCAGCAGCAGCTGCATGTTGTTGTCACTTACGTGATTTGGATTATAGGTGTTGGCTTGCACTTTGTCGATTGGCACAACGATAGGGTGCATGCAGGGGAGTTTTACAGTTCCCTTCTTCGTTTTGATTTCATCAATCACAACAAATTCCTCCATTTCTGCAGCGTCTTCTCGCGCGGATCTTCCGTATTTTTTACTGGCAGATTATTCTCATAATCGTTCAAAATCAGCTGCCGGCACTCCTGCCGCGCAACGTAATTGTTGTTTAGGTAGCGAGAAAACCGCTTTTTGAAGATCTCCTTTTTGCGTGGATCCGGATAAGTCTCCAGCAGAAAATCTCTATATTCCATCCAGTTCTTATAATTCTTCGGCAGCTTTCTGCATCGCAAAAGCTTGGGGTCTTTTCCGTACAGATGGCCGACTTCAATGCCTTCAATTCGTTTGAGCAGCTTGTCGTACGTCTTCGGCTCGAACTCTGGAAGCTCGACAAGTGCTTTGAATGATTTTTCGTGAATCAGGGAAGACACGCGGATTTCCTGCAGATGCATGCCTTTCTTCCATTCGTAATCGTAGATCTTCGAGTATCTTATCTTATTATCGTAGATAAATAACCAAATATCATGGAAGTTCCAGTCGTAGAGGGGATAGAAGCTTGCGCTTCCTTCTGCACGCGATATCTTTGTCGCCCAATAACAATCTTTGTATCCTGGAAATTTGGCCACCGCGCGAAACCGATTCATGCTTTCCGTCGCTCTCAGGCCCACTAAAAAAGCCGTGTGCGGCCGCGACGCTTGAAAATTGTCCAGCACATCATAAAACCCAAATCCCTTTTCTTTGTCTCGGATCGTCTGGTGGTCACGATCCCACGGAATGTGCTGAATAGAGTATGGTACCTTAGGCCGCATCCAGATTTTATGCTTTCCTGGCTCCCAGCAGATCAGCTGCCCCTCCTTGTAAGATGTCGAGTTTGTCAGGTGGAAGGGAAACTGAAACCACAGGCGCGTGGTATTCTCTGGGTACAGATTCATCAGCCACGTTACCTGGTCGATTGTGGACTGATAAACTACCTCTTCATCGAGAAAGAAGATCCCGATTTTCCGGTTCCTTCTCCGCGCTTCCTGCAGGGCCAACCAGCACAATACCGTGCTGTCTTTCCCGCCGCTTATAGATACGATAATATTTTCGAATTCGTCGAAAATATAGGAGATTCTCTCCCGAACAGCGACGTCAACGGTTTTCTGAAAATACACCTGCTTCAGCATAAAATCCCTCCAATCTCTCCTTCCACTCATTGAAAAACCGAATGTAAACCTCGTCCACACTTAAACCCGTTGACAAAAACGTGATCTTTGACTGCCCAGTCCTCCGGAAAAAGTCGTTCATGTCCAGACGTCTGTGCTGCCAGTCCAGCAGTTCATACGTCACGCCGCGCTTTACGTTTGGATAGGTTGTTACGTTCTTCATGCGGTAACGCGCGTTTCGTGCCACGTACCGCTTTTCCGGAAGGATGTATGGCTTTTTCCACTTTCCGCAATAGATGTGCAGCTGACGCGGAATTGTGTCTGGGCTTTTGTTTCCGATAGAATCGAAAAGTTCGTTTTTCTTTTTCTCGTATGCTTCCTCTGCGCCTGCTGGCAGCTCGATTGTATCTACAGTGAGCTCCAGATGCGGATTGACTGCTTTGACATCCTCTTCGTAGAGAAATTCCTTCGAGAAGGAAGATCCCTTGTGCTTCGACTTCGTGTCAAAATCCAAAAGGATCATGAAGTCGGAGACGTCCTCCACAAACGGGAAGTACTCGAAGATGATCTGATGCCCGCACTGGTTGAGATAATGCCGCAAGCAGTTATAGGTTAAATCCGAACGGTTCCTTGTCCGCATGAACTCGTTTACCACGAGGAGATAGCCCTTATCGATTTCTTCCAGCAGGGGATAGAAAGTGCGGTACATGATGACTTCCTTGTATTCTATCTGCCGGATGGGGATTTCCCCGTATTCAGGGATCTTCAGCATGTATTTCTCCTGCGTAAAGGTATCGCCTGTTTTTTCGACGTTCAGCGTGTCTGTTGCCGACGTTATCCCGTTATTGTCCTTTTCAATTGGTTTCCCTGGCATGTCCATCAAAAACTTCTGCGGCGAAAACACGACGATTTCCTTCACGTCGTGGCTTTTCACGTACTTAATGATTTCATTTTTCTTTTGTTCCTCTGATAGCCCTAACCTTATCAAAGTTTTCATCTCCTTCGTCCATACCATCCAGCCATTGCATAAAGTTCTTTTTATGCATGTGTTTCTTAAACTCGTCGGCGAGGCTGGCTTTTCTCCATACGCAATCTAAGATACGCTCATCAATCGTTTTCCACGCATAAATGTCTACTATGTTCACGTCCTGCTCTTGCCCCACTCGATGGAGCCGGTCTTCGGCCTGTTCTCGCGTGGCGTAGTCCCAGTCGTTATTGTAAAACACTTCGTTGTGGCAGTACTGCAAGTTCAAACCGAAGCCCGCACATGCTTTGTTTGCAACAAAAAACTGCGTGTCTCCAGCAAACCGCTCTTTTTCTTTCTCACGCTTTTTGCGGCTGACATCTCCATAGTACACAGCGGGCTTGAATCCGTATTCCAGCTCAATCACTTTTGCAATATCCTCAATCTCGTGCGTAAACTGGCACCATACCACCGCCTTCTCGTGCTTGCGATAAAAGTCCTGCAGCACGTCCAGCAGCTTTTCTATTCTAGGATTGTCCATGGGATCTTCAAATAGGGGATAGGTAACCATCGGCATAACCTGCGCCGGCGTGGCAATAAATCTTCCGGACGTGATCTGCTGCAGCGCGTTAAACGTACGATAAATGAGGGGAGAGTCCG
>ERZ1090864.248-NODE-248-length-30374-cov-15.156503_pt1 | contig 30374 bp, 32 predicted proteins | sample MGYA00478479_ERZ1090864 | MGnify/ENA primary metagenome ERZ1090864 (study PRJEB33644, sample SAMEA5815743) | chicken gut metagenome | biome: Chicken; feature: Gastrointestinal Tract; material: Caecum | place: Ireland | collected 2019-01-01 | study: A study of the...
TCGGCTATTCGCAGATAACAGGACAATAAGAACGAGTATCATCTGAAAAATGATGAGTTTTTTGTTGTACGCTTTTTTGCGGATAGTGACAGGGGCTGCCTTGCGGGAGAAGGCAGTCTGTTTAGGCTGCTTTTTGATATACAGGGAAAGTCTCTTTGATTCGTGGGCATGACTGCGTCCGGAGAAACAGAGCGCACAGCAGGATAACTCATCATTATGGGAGTTATCTTTTTTTATTGGCTCGTCGGGTTGTCCTGGCATAGATTACAGAGAGCCGATAGTCTGGTCACATTTGCAGGAATATCGGTTCACGCAGCAAAGAAATGACTATGTAAGGAGAAGAAAAACAATGAATCGGGAGAACAAGAGACGAAAATACGAAAAAGGATATTATAAAACTCATCCATGCACAGACAGTTTCACATGTAAAGTATGCGGCAGGCCGGTAGTATCTGCCGGCGCGGGAAGCAGCCACAGGAACCATTGTCCGAACTGCCTTTCCAGCCTTCATGTGGATATCGAGCCCGGAGACCGGGAGTCTGACTGCGGTGAGATCATGGAGCCGGTAGCCGTGTGGGTGAGGAAAAACGGAGAGTGGGCCATCATCCACAGATGCCGCAGATGCGGGATGCTGAGCTCTAATCGTGTGGCGGCGGATAACAATCCGATGAAACTGATGTCCATTGCTATGAAGCCGGTGTGCCTGCCGCCGTTCCCGCTGGAGAGGATCGAGGAGATGACACAGCTTATGGCAGGAGATGGAAGCCTGAAATTCTAAACAGTGTGGAAGGCGCTATTGAGAACCCGATCTGAGGCAGATGCCCGGACCGGGTTCTCAATGTTAAGATCAGGAAAAATAATTGGCTGTCTTATGGACATGGCGGCAGGGAAAATGATACACTGAGGGAAACGAGAACAGGCGGAAGAGTATTTCCCAGATGAGGACATCCACCGGAAGTGATCTTTCGCTTTACTTTAGCGGGTGCCGGGAGAGCAGGAGGAAGAGAAATGGAAAAGGGAATTATTATCTGGCAGTCAAAATATGGATCTACAGAGAAATATGTAGAATGGCTGAAAGAAGAGACTGACTTTGACGCAGTCCAGACAGCCAGGGCGAAGATCGATATGGTGAAAGAGTACGACATCATTATCCTGTGCGGCGGGATCTATGCGTCAGGGATAGCAGGACTGTCTTTTCTGAGAAAAAACCACAGCCAGCTAAGTAATAAGAGAACTGCCATATTCTGTGTAGGGGCTTCTCCGTTTGATGAGAAGGCGTTTGAAGAGATCAGGGAGCATAATCTGAAAGAGAGTCTGAAAGGAATCCCGGTATTTTATGGAAGAGGGGCATGGGATGAGGAAAGAATGACCTTCAAGGACCGTACACTCTGCCGGATACTGCAAAAGGCAGTGGCAAAAAAGGATCCGGCTGAGTATGAGCCGTGGATGGCTGCGCTTATGTGTGCGGTCGGACAGAAATGCGACTGGACGGACAAGGAGTACCTAAATCCGTTATTGGAGTTTGTTCGGGGATAATGTAAAGGGATGACTATGTAGACACCTGATCTGATACAGTGATACAATATGATCGGAAAGGATGAGGCTTATGGCAAAAAATAATGACAAGACCAATGTTATGCGGATACTGGATCAGAAAAAGATAAATTATATCAGTCACAACTATCTTGATACCGGAGCAGTGAGCGGCATGGAGGTCGCGGAGGCGCTGGGGGAAGATCCTGACATGGTGTTTAAGACGCTGGTCACAGTAGGAAAGTCGAAGGCAAATTATGTGTTCGTGGTGCCTGTGAATAAAGAGCTGAACTTAAAAAAAGCTGCGCAGAGCGTAGGGGAGAAGAGCGTCGAAATGATCAAGTCAAAAGAACTGCTTCCTCTGACCGGGTACATTCATGGGGGCTGCTCGCCCATCGGGATGAAGAAGCAGTTTCAGACTGTTATTGATAAGAGCGCGAAGGAGCGGGAGAGGATCATTTTCAGCGGAGGAAAGATCGGATACCAGGTGGAGATGGCTCTGAAGGATCTTGAGAAAGTGATCTGCTTCCAATTGGAGGAGGTTGCCGAATGAATTATAGAAAGCTGGAAAAAAATATAATAGATGTGATAAAAGAACAGCAGGCGAAGCTGGGGTATATGAAAGAAAAAGTACGGCTTTACTATCCGTTGAGCTCGCTGAACCATTTCTTCGGGACAGAGGAAAGTGAGGAAGGAATGAGGAAGGTGCTGGAAGGCTTCTGTGCCTGCGTCAGGGACAGGCTGGGTGATGTGGAAGTGGCGGAAAAGGATGGGCGTTTCTGCTTCCTGATCCCGGAGACAGGTGCCGAATATGTACACAATCTGACCGGGGAGAATGATTTTATCACAGAACTTGTCAATATGGTCCGGGAACACGGATGCACGATCGGGCAGATCATTGAATTGTTCCGGTCATATTCAGACAGAGTGTGTTTTAAAGAGACGGACAACGGAGAGTTTGATTATCTGATCCGGTTTGAGGATGACCTTCAGGATGAGTATGTGTACTGTTTCAAGGATGAGGGATGTTACATGACTTATCACCGGTTCCTGCGGGAAGATTATGAAGAATTCGGTTTCGAAAGCCAGGATGGAGAGGAAGAGTAAAATGGTGATATATTTCTCAGGTACAGGCAACAGCCGTTATGCGGCGGAAGTGATCGCTTCGGAACTGGGCGACGAGATACAGGATGCAGGAGCATATATCAAGGCAGGGGAAAGGGGAATCTTTTCTTCGGAAAGACCATGGGTGTTCGTGGCCCCGACATACTGCTGGCAGATGCCCAGGCTGTTTGCGGAATTTATCAGAAAGTCCAGGTTTTCCGGGACAAGAAATGCTTATTTTGTCCTGACCTGCGGGGCGGAGACGGGCAATGCCAGGGCAAAGACCGCCGGGGTCTGCAAAGAGAAGGGATTTATTTATAAAGGACTACTGGAAGTGGTCATGCCGGAAAATTATGTGGCTCTGTTTTCCGTGCCGGAGGAATCCGAGTGCCGCAGGCTGACAGAAAACGCTGTGCGGCGATTGAAGGACAGTGTCAGGTATATCAGAGAGGGCAAGAGTTTCCCTTCTGTAAAAGCGGGCATTCTGGACCGGATCAAGAGCAGCAGTCTCTTAAACGCAGGATTCTATGGATTTGCGGTAAAGGCAAAAAAATTCTATGCTACGGATGAGTGTATTTCCTGCGGAAAATGTGTAAAGAGCTGCATGCTGAATAATATCCGTCTGATCAATGGAAAACCGGAATGGGGGAAGCGCTGTACGCACTGCATGGCTTGCATCTCAGTCTGTCCTACAGAGGCGGTCCAGTACGGAAAACACACGGCCGGGAAGAGAAGATATCTGTGTCATGAGAAGGCGACAGAGATCTTTTAAAAACAGAAAGATGGAGAAGCATTTCATGGATGTATATTTTTGGAAAGAATTTCTGGGATGACAGGAAGGAGGGAACTCCTCTGAATAAGATTCCGGTGCATGATCTGGCTGCGGGTGTCCTGCTGACGTAGGGAAACAAAAATCTGTGTATCCCTGCGGTCTATGTGGGAGAGGAGGGGGCTGTCCTTGATCTGTGTATGCGCGTATCTCTTCCGGATATCTCGGCGTATATGGAGAAATGGAAGAAGAGCTCCGTGTGTCAGCAGATATCAGATGATATCAGTTAAAGCTGCACAGAGAGCATCCGGTGGGCGTTGCAGCGCAGCCCCCGAGTGCGGTTTCCCTGTATTCGTTGGGAAGGCGCTTGCCAACCTCATACATGGCGTCCAGCATCTCATCAAAGGGAATGGGCTGACGGATGCCGGCAAGGCTGAGTTCTGCCGCTGTGAGCGCGTTTGCCGCTCCGGCGGCGTTTCTGCCCTGGCAGGGACATTCGACGAGACCGCCTATGGGATCACAGACAAGCCCCAGCATATTCATGAGCACTGTGGAGGCTGCGTGCAGACATTGCTGCGGCGTTCCTCCCATGAGTTCCGCCGCTGCGGACGCAGCCATGGACGCGGCAACCCCTGTCTCTGCCTGGCAGCCTCCCACAGCCCCTGAAACAGTGGCGTTGCGCATAGCAAGATACCCCACCGCTCCGGCATTGAACAGGGCACAGATCACCGCGTCGTCTGTCAGTCCGCGGGTCTCCTGAAGGGCGAGCAGTACTCCCGGCACGATGCCGGAAGAGCCGGCAGTCGGCGCGGCCACGATAAGTCCCATAGCTGAACTGTTCTCGATGACTGCCATTGCATAAGTAAGGGCCCGGCTCAGCGTGTCCCCGCAGATGCTCCTTCCCGCTGTCCGCTGCTCTGAGAGGCGTTTTGCCTCCCCTCCGATGAGACCGCCTATGGATTTCTTTGGGGAACGGATGGGTGCGGCAGCGGAATTTTTCATGATGTTCCATGTCCGGTGCATCTGGTCCAGGACTTCTTCTTTTGCCCTGTCTGTTTCCATGACTTCACGCAGGAGCATGATATCAGAGAGGGCGCATTTTTCTTTTTCACATAATTCAAGCAGCTCTTTTCCGTTCTTAAAATTCATCTGGGACCTCCTTCTTGTCGGGACTGAATGAGTATCACATCATGGACGTATGGGTTCTGCCGGATCTGGTTCGCCGCATCTTCGGGCAGGATACCGTCCGACTCCACGATACTGTAAGCAACGCTTCCTTTTTCCTCCCGGTACAGTTTCATATAGGCGATATTGACCTTTTTTTCACTCAGGCAGCTTGTGATGTGGGCGATCACTCCGGGCTTGTCCTGCTGAATGACAATGAGGGTGCTGTATTCCCCTGTGAAATCCACCTCTACCTGATCGATCCGGGTGATGCGGACTTTTCCTCCGCCGATGGATTCTCCGCGCACAAGGAGAGTGCGTCCATTGTCATCTGCCATACGGATATCCACGGTGTTGGGATGGATGTCATTTTCCGTGAGGTTGGTCAGAAACCGGAAGGACAGCCCCTCCTTTTCTGCGATGGCGAAAGAATTCCGGATCCTGGCATCATCAGGCGAATAGCCCATGACGCCTCCGAGAAGAGCCCGGTCCGTGCCGTGGCCTTTATAAGTTCTGGCAAAAGAGCCGTAAAGGGTAAATTCCACGCTCTTCAGATCACCCGGAAACATTTTTCGCGCCAGAAGAGCGATGGCGGTGGCTCCGGCCGTATGGGAGCTGGACGGTCCGATCATGTTCGGACCGAGCACGTCAAAGACACTGATAAAGGACATAAATACAGTTCCTCCTGTTGGAAATTTGAGGCGTCTGCCGGAAACATCCCCGCAGACTGCTACCAATATAGTATATCACGTTTTTTTGTGTTATACTGACTTTATTAAGCGAAAAATACCATGGAGGGCGTTATGGCTGAAACGGAGCGGAAGATAAGAGTCTTTAGTTTTACCCGGACAGGGACAAGGCTGAATGAAAAAGTATGCGGTTTGCTGCGGAACAGGGGAAAAGAGTGCGCCGGATATACTGTGAAAAAATACGCGGGAGGAAGTCTCTCTTCCCTTCCCGGCGATATCAGAGCCTTTGCGGGTGAGGACTGGGGCAGATATGATCTTATATTTATCGGCGCTGCGGGGATTGCGGTGCGGTACATTGCCCCATGGATCAAAGATAAGTTTACGGACCCGGCGGTCTTAGTGATGGATGAAAAGGGGACATATGTGATCCCGCTGCTGTCCGGACATGTTGGCGGAGCCGTGCGCCTTGCCGGGGAGCTGGCGTTAGAGATGGGCGCTGAGGCAGTGCTTACAACGGCAACGGATGTGCAGGGGAAGTTCGCGGTAGATGTGTTTGCTGAAAAAAGCGGGCTGTGCCTGACAGACCGGGAAGAAGCGCGGGCCGTATCAGCGGCGGTGCTGGAGGGGGAGAGGATCGCTCTCTTTCTGGAATACCGGGAGTGTCATATCATGGGGGAAATCCCTCGTGAGATCCACCTGTGTGAAACATGGGAGGAAGCAGCATCCTATCCTCACCGGATTCTTGTATCAGACAGGTCCGGGCCGGCGGGGGAGGGAACTCTCCTCCTGCGGCCTAAGAATGTAGTGGCCGGGATCGGCTGCCGCAGAGGGATATCAGAAGAAGTGCTCGAGTCCGGGCTGAGAGCTGCTCTGGCAGAGCAGGGTCTTGTGATAGGACAGGTGAAGGCGGTGGCGAGCGTTGATCTGAAAAAGAGGGAACCTGCTCTGATCGCTCTGGCAGAAAAGTACAGGATCCCTTTCAAAGTATATCCTGCAGAAGAGCTGGAGAAGATCCGGGAAGTCACGTCCCGGTCTGAGTTTGTGGAGCGGACGGCTGGGGTGGACAATGTATGCGAGCGGGCAGCCCTCACCTGCGGCAGAGGAGGAAAACTGATCCAGGGGAAACGGATCGTAGAATCCATGACCAGCGCTTTGGTCAGGCTTCCGGTGACGCTGGATTTCAGATAAGAGACAAGGAGAAGAGCATGAAGGCAGACGGCAGGATACAGAAAAATACAGAACCGGACATCCTTATTTTTGCGGGGACGACGGAAGGCAGAGAGCTGGCGCAATACGCGGAAAAGATCAGCGCGGGATGCTATGTAAGCACGGCAACAGAATACGGAAAGGAACTCCTGGAAGGGCTTTCAGGAGTCCGTCCGGTGTCGGGGCGAATGGATGAAGAACAGATCGGACAGTTCTTAAAGGACAAAAAAATCCGTCTGGTGATCGATGCGACCCATCCCTTTGCCCGTGTCGCGACAGAGAATATCCGCTCCGCCTGTGCCGGGATGGGAGTGCGGTATGTGCGCTGCCTGCGGGAACAGGGGATGGATCCCGGAAAAAAGGCGGAAGAAGGACCGGCTGACAGACAGCCCGGCGGGAAGCAGATGGTCGTGGTGGATTCGGTCAGTCAGGCGGTGGAGTACCTGCAAGGGACCACAGGTAATATCCTGATCTCTACAGGAAGCAAGGAACTGCATTTGTATACCGTCCTTGACGGATACAGGGACCGGTGCTTTGCCAGGGTTCTTTCTACAGCGGAGGCGGTGGAAGAGAGCGTGAAGCTGGGATTTCAGGGGCGGCATCTGATCGCCATGCAGGGTCCCTTTTCCAGGGAAATGAACCTTGCTGTCCTGCATCAGACCGGCGCGGCATATTTTGTGACCAAAGAGTCGGGAAAGGCGGGAGGATTTGAAGAGAAGCTTGCGGCTGCAGAGCACGCCGGAGCTGTGCTCGTGGTGATCGGCCGCCCTGACGAGACCGGGGAGAGCGTGGAGCGGGTCAAAGAGATCATCCGGCAGAGGTGTACCGGCCAAAGAGAGTAGAAAAATAAAAAAGATGAAGAGAAAACCGTGGAATAGATTGTATGATGAACAAGCCTGTGATAAAATGAAAAAATCAGTCGGGAGACTGTCTTGTGAAAAACATGAACAGGAGAAAGGAAGAGCAGAGATGGCACGAGGGATGATCCATATTTACTGTGGGGACGGAAAAGGGAAGACCACAGCCGCGACCGGGCTTGCGGTGCGCGCTGCGGGTTGTGGGATGAAGGTCTTATTTGCCCGCTTCCTCAAAAATGAGAATTCCGGGGAGCTGAGTATCCTGGATTCGGTCCCTGAGATCGAGGTGCTCCACCTGGAGCGGTCATATGGCTTTTTTAACACTCTGACAGACGAGGAGAAAGAAGAGGTCCGGCAGATGTACGGCCAGTTGTGGGATCTCATCAAGGAAAAAATCTCAGGCGGACAGTTTCAGATGCTTGTTATTGATGAATTTATGGCGGCATACAGGTACGGACTGATCGGCAGGGAAGAGGCGCTTGATCTTCTGACAGGAAAACCGGAAGCGCTGGAGCTTGTCCTGACCGGGAGAAATCCTGGACCTGAGTTGACCGAACTGGCAGATTATGTATCAGAGATACGCAAAGTAAAACATCCTTTTGACCATGGCATCATGGCAAGAAGGGGAATCGAATATTAAATAGATATCCAGATCCGGCATACATTTAAAAGGTACGAGGAAGTCAGGTGAGAATCCTGCGCAATACCCGTTGCTGTATTGGCGGAGCGGCATTCCATTCTGTCCGGAGGGCAGAGGTCACTGCGGAGTTATCCGTGGGAAGGCGGAGTGTGCGCGATGAGGCCTGAGCCAGAATATTCGCTTTTAAATGGATCTGAGAGGTTACGGGGATATGACCGGGGTATGCTGCAGACTTCTTTCCTGTTTTGCGGCGCCTGGTAGTATTTCAGAAAAGCTGCAAAAGGAGAGAGGAGAAAATGAAGAAACAAGAGAAAATCTTAGTGAAGGCATCCGTCGCGATCGCCTTCCTGTTTGCTGTCACGCCGACAGTGAACGCGATGCATATCATGGAGGGCTACCTGCCAGCGGGTTACTGCGTGGCATGGGGACTCATCTGCCTGCCGTTTCTGGCCGCAGGCTTTATTTCCCTGAAAAACAAGATAAAAACAAACCGAAAGAACCTGACGCTGATCGCAATGTCAGGAGCATTTATATTTGTGATCTCATCGCTGAAGATTCCTTCCGTCACCGGGAGCTGTTCCCATATGACAGGAACAGGCCTTGGAGCGATCCTGTTCGGACCGGCCTCCGTCAGCGTACTGGGGATCATCGCTCTGCTCTTTCAGGCAGTCCTGCTGGCGCACGGCGGGCTGACTACTCTGGGAGCAAATACGTTTTCCATGGCAGTGGCAGGACCGATCATCGCATTCGGCATATACAGGCTGTGCGGGAAGCTGAACGTGAACCGCAAGGCATCGGTTTTTCTGGCCGCGTTCCTGGGGGATGTTTTTACATACTGCGTTACATCCGTCCAGCTTGCGCTTGCCTATCCGTCAGAGGTGGGAGGGACGGCCGCGTCCGCTGTGAAATTCCTGGGTGTGTTCGCGCCCACACAGCTTCCTCTGGCAGTGATCGAGGGCATCCTGACCGTGGTGATCGTGATCGGCCTTGAGGCATATGCCGTGCCGGAACTGAGGAACATTGGCTTCCTCAGAGGAAGGGAGGCGGAGTAAGATGACGAAGAATACCAGGATCGTTGTCCTCCTTCTGGCCATTGCCGTGCTGATCGCCGCTATTCCGCTGTTCGCCTTAAAGAACGCAGAGTTCGGAGGCTCGGATGACGCCGGAAGTGTTATGATAGAAGAGATCGAAGGGGACTATGCCCCATGGTTCACACCGGTGCTTGAGACCGCGATCGGCGGGGAACTCCCGGGAGAGGTGGAAAGCCTGATCTTCTGTATACAGACCGGGATCGGAGTGGGTATCATCGCGTTTTTCATGGGACGCTTTGTTGAGCGGAAGAAGTGGCAGAAAGACACCGGGATGGGAAGCGCCGATGACAGGAAAGGAAAGCAATGATCGTTATTGACAGACTCTGTTACCAGTCAAAACTCAGATATATAAATGCGTCAGCGAAGTTCGTGTATGCCGTTCTGACCCTGATCTTGTGCATTGCCAGCCGGTCCGCTGCGGCTGCGGCTGTGGTGTTTTTTGTAAATATTTATCTGACCGTGGCAAAAGGGGGAATCCCCTTTGCCCGGTATGTGAAGTTCCTCCTCGTCCCTGCCGTTTTTCTGGCGGCGAGTACGGCCGCTATAGTGGTGAACCTGTCAAGGACGCCTCTGGACGCGTTCGCCATTCCGCTGGGAGAATGGTATCTCACAGGGAGCGTCTCATCTGTACTGGAGGGACTGCGCCTCTGCGGAAAGGCATTGGCGGCAGTGACCTGTCTGTATTTTCTGTCATTGAGCACGGTCATGACAGAGATACTGGGAGTGCTCAAAAAGCTGCGTGTACCCGGGCTGGTCATTGAACTGATGATGCTCATCTATCGGTTTATCTTCCTTATGGTGGAGACAGCTTCGGCCATCACAACTTCCCAGAATTCGCGCCTGGGAAACCGGGATTACCGGACCAGGCTCCGGTCTTTCGGAGGCATGGCTTCCGCCCTGCTCGTCCGCTCCCTGAAGCGCTCGGGCACACTGTACGATGCCATGGAGGCAAGATGCTACGATGGGGAACTGAAGGTACTTTCAGAAGACCGTCCGGCAGGAAAGAAAGAGCTCCTCTGTATCGCGGGATATGAGCTGCTCCTGCTGGGCATGGCAATATGGAGCTGGATGAGATGAGAGCAGAGAAGGAATGGATGGTGGAGGCGGAAGGAGTCTCCTACACATATGAAGGAAATGAAAGAAAAGCGCTGGATAAGGTCAGCCTGAAACTGGGCAGAGGACGGAAGATCGCTTTCATGGGCGGGAACGGCTCGGGCAAATCCACCTTCTTCCTCTGCATGAATGGGATTCTTAAGCCGCAGGAAGGAAAAGTTCTGATCGGCGGTTCTCCAGTTGAATATACGAGAAAAGGACTTTTGGAAGTAAGACAGAAAGTGGGAATCGTTTTCCAGGAGCCGGACGACCAGCTCTTTTCGGCAAGCGTGTTCCAGGAAATCTCTTTCGGGATCCTGAATCTGGGAGTGGATGAAGAGAGAGCAAGAAACGAGGTGGAACAGGTTATCCGTAAGCTGGGTATCACCCCCTTCCGCGACCGGCCCGCCCACGCGCTGAGCGGAGGACAGAAGAAACTGGTGGCCATCGCGGATATCCTTGTCATGCATCCTGAAGTGCTCATCCTGGATGAGCCGGCGGCGTCCCTGGACCCGAAGCACCGCAATCTGGTGCGCTCCATTGTGGAGGGGCTGTCGGAGAAAGGGATGACCATCCTCATGGCGACCCATGATGTGGATTACGCCTATGCGTGGGCGGATGAGATCGTGCTCCTCCACGAGGGGAAAGTGCTCAGGCAGGGAACGCCCCTGCAGGTCTGCGCGGATGAAAGGGCGATGGAGCAGGCGAACCTGGAACCGCCTGCGGTGATGCGGCTGTACCGGCGGCTGGTCCAGAGGGGAATCCTGTCCCCGGAAGAAGGGCCGCCGAAGACGATCGAAGATCTGGAGAGGAGGATTTAAGGATGGAGAAAGGAATTCTGGTGGTAAGCTTTGGGACCAGTCATCTGGATACTATGGAAAAGACGATACAGGTGCTGGAAAATGAGATCGCGGAAGCGTTTCCGGAGTACAGGGTTTATCGTGCCTTTACAAGCGGGATGATCCTGCGGAAATTAAAGCGGGAAAAAGGGCTTGAGATCGATACGGTGGAACGAGCGCTGGAGAGGATGGCATGTGACGGTATCCGCGGTGTGGTGATCCAGCCGACTCATATCATAAATGGAATCGAGAATGATCGGATGCTGGAGGATGTGAAAAAGCAGGAAGATCGGTTCGAATGGATCCGGATCGGAAAGCCCCTGCTGAGCAGTGCGGATGATTATAAAAAGGCAGTCCATGCGGTGATGGCGGAGACAGAGTCTGTCCCGGGGGAAGTCCTTGCCCTGATGGGGCATGGGACAGACCATCACGCCAATGCGGCTTATCCAATGCTGGAGTATACCTTCCATATCCTTGGATACGGACAGGTACTGGTAGGAACCGTAGAGGGCTTTCCGGACCTGAACAATGTGATGACCAAGCTCAAGATATGCGGGGCGGAAAAAGTGGCGCTCATGCCTTTTATGCTTGTGGCGGGAGACCATGCAAAAAATGACATGGCAGGCGAACAGGACTCCTGGAAAAGCGAGATGGAAAATGCGGGATATGAGGTGCGCGTGATCTTAAAAGGCCTGGGAGAACTGAAAGGGATCCGCAGGATCTTTGAAGAACATATCCGGGAAGCCGCCGGATAAAGGGGTGTGAGGGATCCGCGGAAATCTGTGCGGATGCGCGGCAGAGCCGCAGCGGTCCAAGAGAGGTGAGATCATGATAAAAAATGCTGCTGAAAAACATGACGGCGCGGACAGCGCCGGACGGAAAACATATGATATCGGGCGGACCCGCTCCGGCCTCCGCATGGGATTTACCACCGGGAGCTGTGCGGCGGCAGCGGCAAAGGCAGCGGCGCAGATGTTATTGTCCGGGGAGGAGATCCGTCAGGTGCGCCTTATGACCCCAAAAGGCGTGGAGCTGTATCTGGATGTGGAGGACATCAGCCGCTCTCCCGGCTCTGTGCGCTGTGGGGTAAGAAAGTACAGCGGGGATGACCCGGATGTGACGGATGGGCTGCTGGTGTGCGCGGAAGTGGAGCCTGGGGGACAGTTTTCGGACGAAGACAATGAGGTCCGCATTGCAGGAGGTCCCGGCGTGGGCCGCGTCACCAGACCGGGGCTGGAACAGGCGGTGGGAGATGCAGCCGTAAATAAGGTCCCCAGACGGATGATCCGGGAAGCGGTCCGTGAAGTTTGTGAAAAATACGGATACAAAGGAGGCGTCCGTGTGACGCTCACTATCCCCGGGGGAGAAGAGACTGCGAAGAAGACCTTCAATCCCAGGCTGGGGATCCAGGGCGGGCTGTCCATCCTCGGCACCACCGGTATCGTGGAGCCAATGAGTGAGAAAGCCCTGACGGACACGATTTATCTGGAGATGAAGGTGCTGAGGGACAACGGATATCATTTTGGTTGTGTGACACCGGGGAATTACGGAAGCGATTTCCTTAAAAACGAGATGGATATGGACTTGTCACTGGCAGTCAAATGCAGCAACTATATAGGTGAGACCGTTGATGACGCCTCACTGCTGGGCATGAAGGGAATCCTGCTCATCGGGCATGTGGGAAAACTGATAAAACTGGCGGCGGGGGTGATGAATACGCACTCCAGGCAGGCGGACTGCCGGATGGAAGTGCTGGCGGCACACGCGGCGATGGCGGGGGCGGACCGCGATACAGTCACACGGCTCATGGGATGCACCAACACCACAGAGGCAGTCCTCATCTTAAAAGAGAGAGAGCTGCTCGTGCCGGTCATGCGTACGGTGATGGAGCGGATCGATGAAGCCCTCAGGAGACGCGCCGGGGAGAACCTCTCTGTCGGGGCGGTGATGTTTTCAACAGAAGAAGGCATCCTGGGAAAGACAAAAGAGGCGGATGCCCTGCTGGAGAAGATCCGCAGGGAGCATTTAAAAGTGTGCGGTGATACCGTTAAGGATACGGTATGATCTGGAAGGAGAGGACTAGTAAAATGCGTGGAAGATTTACAGGAATCGGAGTGGGACCGGGAGATTCGGAACTATTGACGTTAAAGGCGGTAAGACTGATCCGGGAGTGTCATGTGGCTGCAGTTCCGATATCGGATCCCGGACTGGGAGAGCCGGTCTATGAGGAGGCATCCGGCGACAGTGGGTACGCCGGGTATCTGGAAAAATGCACCGCATATCAGATCGCGCTCCAGGCTGTTCCTGAGCTGACGGAGAAAGCAAAGCTTTTCCTGCCAATGCCTATGATCAAGGACAAGGCAGTGCTGAAGGAGATCCATGACCGGGACGCCGCGGCAGCGGAAGACATCCTGAACAGAGGCAGGGACATCGTGTTCCTGACGCTGGGAGATCCTACGGTATATTCCACTTGCATGTATGTACATAAAAGGCTTGCCCGGAATGGGCATTCCACGGCTCTTGTGCCGGGTATCCCTTCCTTCTGCGCGGCTGCGGCCCGGCTGGATATGCCGCTGGCGGAGAACCGGGAGGAGATCCATATCCTGCCGGCTTCCTATGGGATCGAGGAAAGCCTTCATCTTGCAGGGACAAAAATACTCATGAAAGCGGGCAGGAAGATGCCGGAGGTAAGGAAGCTGCTGATAGAGGAAGAGATGGATGTAAAGATGGTGCAGAACTGCGGGATGAAAGATGAACAGATCTTCAGCAGTGCGGAAGAAATACCGGAGCAGGCAGGTTATTACTCTCTGCTCATCGTGAAAGAAGGGAAAGGAGGAGAAAAGAGATGATCACATTCGCAGGCGCGGGTCCCGGCGCAGAGGACCTGATCACAGTGCGGGGACAGCGGCTTTTACAGGAGGCGGATATCGTTATCTATGCGGGCTCCCTGGTGAACCCGGGACTTCTCTCGCTGTGCAGAGAAGACTGCCGGGTGTACAACAGCGCGGTCATGACACTGGAGGAAGTGCTGGATGTGATGACAGCAGGGCATGAGGAAGGAAAACAGATCGTACGCCTCCATACCGGAGACCCCTGCCTCTACAGCGCCATCCGGGAGCAGATGGACGCGCTGAAAGAGAGGAACATCCCTTATGAGGTCTGCCCGGGCGTCAGCTCCTTCTGCGGAGCGGCGGCGGCACTGGAGGCAGAGTACACGCTTCCGGGAATATCCCAGTCTGTGGTGATCACCAGGATGGCAGGGCGCACCCCGGTTCCGGACAAAGAGTCCATCGCCTCTTTTGCGTCTCATCAGGCGACCATGGTAGTTTTTCTGAGCACAGGGATGCTCAGGGAACTTTCGGCGGAGCTGATCCGCGGAGGATATCCGGCGGACACCCCGGCGGCTGTCGTGTATAAGGCTACATGGCCGGAAGAAAAAGTGCTGCGCTGTACAGTGGAGACGCTGGAGGAGACTGCCGGGAGGGAGAACGTCACAAAGACGGCGCTGATCGTGGTGGGGCGGATCCTGGGGGACGGATATGAACGGTCCAGACTCTATGATCCTTCCTTTGCGACTGAGTTCCGCAGGGCGTCACACCCAAAAGCACCAGTAAGTGGACAGAATGATGACTGAGAAAAGGAGAACAGCAATGAGCAGGATTTATGTGACCGGGCTGGGGCCAGGGGCAAAGGAGCAGATGAGCATACGCGCCAGAAATGTCCTTGAACACTGCCCGGTGATCATCGGTTATACAGTATACATTGACCTGATCCGGGAGCAGTTCCCGGAAAAACAGTATTTAAGCACCCCCATGCGCAAAGAGGCGGACCGCTGCCGCATGGCTTTTGAGGAGGCAGAAAAAGGAAAGGACGTGGCAATGGTGTGCAGCGGGGATGCCGGAATCTACGGAATGGCAGGGCTGATCTGTGAGATCGGCAAGGATTACCCCCAGGTGGAGATCGAGATCGTACCGGGGATCACAGCGGCGTCCGGAGGGGCAGCCCTCCTGGGAGCGCCCCTGATGCATGACTTCGCGGTGATCAGTCTGAGCGACCTGCTGACGCCCTGGGAGACTATTGAGAAGCGTCTGCGCGCTGCCGCGGAGGCGGATTTCGTCATCTGTCTGTACAATCCGTCCAGCCGGAAGCGTTCAGATTACTTGGAGAAAGCCTGTGAGATGATCCTGGGATCCAGGAATCCGGAAACCGTGTGCGGGATCGCCCGGAATATCGGAAGAGATGGGGAGTCCTGTCAGATCCTTACGCTGGAACAGTTGAAAGACACGCAGGTGGATATGTTCTCCACCGTGTTTATCGGAAATTCAAAGACCATGGAGTTAAACGGACGCATGGTCACGCCGAGAGGGTATAAAGATGTGTGAGAAGAAGCAGAAAATTTCCCTGATAGGGATCGGGATGGGGGCGTCCGTGACCATGACCGCCCAGGCTGAGGCGGCGGTCAGGAGCGCGGATTGTCTGATCGGAGCAGAGCGGATGCTGGAAGCAGTCCGGGATATGGAGACGGCGGCGGGAAAGCCGACGCTGGCAGAGTACAGGGGAGAGAAGATCCTCTCTTATATCCGGTCACATCCTGAGTACCGGAATATCGCGGTCCTTCTTTCCGGGGACACGGGATTTCACAGCGGGGCAAAAACGCTGGAAAATCTGGTGGACAGAGAGCTGCCGGAGTGCGAGACGCAGATGATACCGGGGATCGCTTCCGTGGCATACCTGGCGGCAAGGGTGAAGACATCCTGGGAGGACGCGGCTTTAGTCAGTCTCCATGGGAAGGAGGAGGATTTTATCCGGACGGTGAGCCGGAACAGGAAGACCTTCCTTCTCCTGGGCGGAAAAGACGCTGGGAGGCGGGCGCTGGAACGGTTAAGAGAATATGAGATGGATGAGATTATTCTCCATGTGGGAACCAGGCTTTCTTATCCGGATGAGCGGATCCTGTCAGGGACGATACGAGATCTGTCAGAGACAGACATGGAGGGTCTGAGCGTGGCTCTCGCGGAGAATCCGGCTCCGGACATGTCCGTCTGCTGTCATGTGCCGGACGAGGAGTTTATCCGGGGCAATGTGCCCATGACAAAAGAGGAGGTCCGGGCGGTCAGCATTGCGGAGCTGAGACTGACAAAAAATGCTGTGGTCTATGATATCGGAGCGGGGACAGGATCCGTATCCGTGGAGGCGGCCTTGTCAGGTGACGATATTCGTGTCTACGCAGTGGAGAAAAATCCGGAGGCTGTCTCTTTGATTCGTCAGAACCGGAAGAAATTCCGGACAGATGGGATCCGGATCATCAGCGGAACAGCGCCCGAGGCGCTGAAAAGCCTGGAAGCGCCTACCCATGTGTTTATTGGCGGAAGCTCCGGAAGCCTGAAAGAAATCCTGAGGGCGGTCCTTGACAAGTCTCCGGAGGTCCGCATCGTCCTCAATGCCATCTCTCTGGAGACGGTGAGCGAAGCCATGGAAGCAGTGACAGAAGGGCTGCTCATGGACGCCCGCATCACCCAGATCATGGCGTCCCGGGCCCGGAAGCTGGGCAGATACCATATGATGACAGCACAGAATCCGGTGTATATCGTTTCGGCAGGAGGAAGGAGTGACGTCTGATGCGCGTTCCCGGAATATTGCTCGCCGCCCCGGCAAGCGGCAGCGGAAAGACAGCGGCAGCCTGCGCCCTCATGTCAGCTTTTAAAGGAAGAGGGCTCACAGTGCGGGCGTGCAAGTGCGGGCCCGACTATATTGATCCCATGTTCCACCGGGTAGTGCTGGGGGTGGATTCCCGGAATCTGGATCTGTTCTTTTCCGGTGGGGAAGAGCTCCGGGCAGGCTATGCAGACCATGTGTCAGGTGCAGATCTGGCGGTGACAGAGGGGGTCATGGGATATTATGATGGCATGTCCATGGACTCGGATGCGGCAAGCTCCTATGATGTGTCCCGGACGCTGGGGCTTCCGGTGATCCTGGTGCTCCCCTGCGGGGGGGCTTCCCTGTCCCTCTCCGCAGTGGCAAAAGGCATGGTGGAATACCGCCCGGACAGCCGGATCCGAGGGATCCTGCTGAACCGGGTATCCGGTATGCTCTACCCGCGGCTGAAGTCCATGCTGGAGCGGGAACTGCGGAAGATGGGGCATGAGATCCCTGTGGTGGGATATATGCCGGAGGATGAAGCGTTTTCTTTTGAAAGCCGGCATCTGGGGCTGGTCACGCCCCAGGAGCTGGACAGTGTAAAGGAACAGACGCGCCGGGCCGGAGAGCTACTCGCACAGACTGTTGATCTGGATCTTATTTTGGGGATTGCAGAAGAAGAGGCAGCTCCGGGCGCGGAAGAAGAGAAGGAGCCGTATGGTGAAAAATGGGAGGCCTTGAAGGAGAGCGGAGGAGAAGGAAAGACGCGGACAGAAGGGGGAAAATCTTCCGGCACGGAAATCCGCATCGGCGTTGCCAGGGACCGGGCGTTTTGTTTTTACTACAAGGAGAATATGGAGCTTCTTGAAAAAATGGGATGCAGTCTGATCCCCTTCAGTCCCCTTTCAGACCCGGAGCTGCCAGGAGAGCTGGATGGCCTGATCCTTGGCGGAGGGTATCCGGAGCTCTATGCCCGGCAGCTTTCGGAAAACCGGGGCATGCGGGAATCCGTGTGGGAGGCAGTCCGCCTTGGCATGCCATGTCTCGCCGAGTGCGGAGGATTCATGTATCTGCATGAAGAGATGGAGGATGGAGAAGGAAACGCATACCCCATGGCAGGCGTCATTCCCGGCAGGACATTTCCCGCCGGAAAGCTGGTCCGCTTCGGGTACATCAATGTGAGTGCTGCCGATGAGGGAGATCCTGCTTCGGATGGGAAGGATGCCCGGCTCAACGGACCGCAGGTCCAGACTAAGGAACCCCAGGCTCAGGGCCAATGGTATCTCCGGCCGGGAGAGAGCATCCGCGGACATGAGTTCCATTACTGGGACAGCACGGACAGCGGGCATGGGTGCGAGGCAGTGAAGCCGGACGGACGCAGGAGATGGAAATGTATCCATGCAGAAGGGAATCTCTTTGCCGGATATCCCCATCTGTATCTGCCGTCCCTGCCTGTCTTTGCAGAGCGGTTCGTCAAAAGGTGCGCAGAGAGAAGAAGGGGCGGTTCAGGAGGTAAGGAAGATGAAGCTGAAAGAAGCATTGGATGAGATCCGGCCTGCGGACCGGAAGAGCATGGAAGAGGCAAAACAGAGATGGAAGACCGTAGGAAAGCCTTTGTTCAGCCTGGGAAAGCTGGAGGACGCGGTAATCCGCATGGCCGGGATCAAAGGGACCTCATCTTACACACTGGAGAAAAAGGCGCTTGTGATCCTCTGTGCGGACAATGGGGTCGTGGAAGAGGGTGTGACCCAGACCGGGCAGGAAGTCACTGCCATCGTCACAGAGAATTTTACCCGGAATGCCGCGAGCGTCTGCATGATGGCAGAAGTGGCTGGAGCAGATGTATTCCCTGTGGACATCGGCGTTGCCAGGGATGTGGCCCATGTGACAAGGCAGGAATATAAGGTGGCATACGGCACGAAGAACATGACCCGGGAGCCCGCGATGACAAGGGAAGAGGCAGAACGCGCCATCCTCACCGGAATCCGGATCGTACAGGAACTGGCGGACAGAGGTTATGATATCATTGCGACCGGGGAGATGGGAATCGGGAACACCACCACAAGCAGCGCGGTAGTGTCCGTGCTCCTTGGGCGTGATCCTGAGGATGTGACCGGAAGAGGAGCAGGACTTACCACAGCGGGACTGCGCCGCAAGCTGGACGCCATCAGGAGGGCGGTCCGGGTCAATGGGCCTGATCCGGAAGATGCCCTGGATGTGATGGCAAAAGTTGGCGGACTGGATATTGCGGGACTTACCGGAATATTTCTCGGAGGCGCTATCTGTCATATCCCGGTCGTCATCGATGGATTTATTTCCTCAGCGGCGGCGCTCTGTGCAGCGCGGATGGCTCCGGCAGCAGTGGATCATATGATGCCGTCTCACCGTTCCGGCGAACCGGCGGGAGGCATGGTGCTGGAGACGCTGGGTCTCTCACCGTTCATTGACTGCAGGATGTCCCTGGGTGAGGGGAGCGGCTCGGTGGCTGTGCTCCCCCTTCTTGAAATGGGGCTGGAAGTATACAGGAAGATGAGTACGTTCGATGAGATCCGGGTGGAGCAGTATGAAGAGCTGAAATAGGAAAACAGACGGGAGAATAGAGAGATGCGGTTTTTAAGTTCGCTGGCAGTAGCTCTGTCGATGTATTCAAAAATCCCTGTCCCCACGGTGGACTGGAACGAAAAAAATATGAAGCATGCGATGTGTTTTTTTCCGGTGGTGGGCGTGGTGACCGGGGCGCTGGAGTATGCGGCGGGGTATGTGCTCCTGACAGATACAGAGTGCGGCAGCTTCTTTTTCGCGGTGGTCATGACGCTGATCCCCATTCTGGTGACAGGCGGGATCCACATGGACGGATTTGCGGATACCATGGATGCCATCAGTTCCTACGGAGACAGAGAGAAAAAGCTTGCAGTCTTAAAAGACCCGCATACCGGGGCGTTTGCCGTAATATGGCTGTGCGCGTACTTTCTTGTGAACGCGGCGCTCTGGAGCGAGGCGGATCTGTCCGTCCTTCCCGCAGCGGCGCTCATGTTCCCGCTTTCCAGGGCTTTGAGCGGTATTTCTGTGGTGAGCTTTACGGCGGCAAAGGACAGCGGGATCCTGCGGACGTTCCAGGATGGGGCGCAGAGGCGGAGAGTGCGCATCGTCCTTCTCCTTTGGGCGGCAGTCTGCGGGGGCGGGATGGTATGGCTCTCCCCGCTGCCCGGAGGTCTTGCGCTGGCGGCGGCGCTCCTTGTATTTCTGCATTATTTCTGTCTTAGCAGGAAGCAGTTCGGGGGAATCACAGGGGATCTTGCCGGCTATTTCCTTCAGGTATGCGAGCTTGCCATGCTGGCGGCCCTGATCCTTGTGGGAGGGTGTCTATGGAAGTGATCTTTATCCGGCACCTGCCCACGCCGGGAAATGAAAAGAGACAATACATCGGCAGGACAGATGAACCGCTTTCTGACCGGGCGGTAACCATCTTCAGAAAACAGCAGGAAGGTTCGGACGCGGTCCTTTATCCGGATATCCAATGCCTGACGGCAAGCCCCATGGAGCGGTGCGTCCGGACAGCGGAACTGATCTGGCCGGGAGTTCCGGTGGGGACAGAGCCTCTGCTCCGCGAGTGTGATTTCGGGAGATTTGAAGGCAAGACTTATGAAGGACTGAAAGACGAGCCTGCCTATATCAGATGGCTGGAATCCGGCGGCATGAGCCCATTTCCGGAAGGTGAGTCCCGGGAGGCTTTTCGGGACCGGTGCGAGGCAGGGGCAAGGAAATGGATCCGGCGCTGGATGGAAGAAGGAGTAAACCGCGCGGCGTTTGTGGTCCATGGGGGAACTATCATGGCAGTCCTCTCCCGGATGGCGGAGGGGGAGCACTCGTTTTATGACTGGCAGACAGAAAACGGCCGGGGATATTTGGTGAAGTCTTTGGAAAAAGAGTGGAAGGCCGGGACAGAGATCCTGCGGGATATCAGGAAGATCTGACAGAAGATCGGATAAAGGAGAGGAAAAGATGCTCATGTCACTTGCAGCCTGCGCGGCGGGAATACTACTGGATCTGCTTTTTGGAGACCCGGTCTGGCTGTACCATCCGGTACGGCTTATCGGGAGCTGGATCTCCTGGGCGGAGAGACAGTTGAGGAAAATGTGCGGCGAACATCTGACTGCCGCGGGAGGCGTGCTGTGGATCCTGACCGCGGCGCTGGCATTCCTGCTCCCTTTTGGCCTGCTCTCTCTTGCAGGGGGGATCCATCCGGCGCTCCGGTTCCTGCTGGAGACATTCTGGTGCTTCCAGATCCTGGCGGCGCGATGCCTGGCATCCGAGAGCAGAAAGGTGTATGACCGGCTGAAAGCCCGGGATCTTCCGGGGGCGAGAAAGGCGGTCTCCATGATCGTGGGCAGGGAAACACAGGAGCTGACGGAAGAAGGGGTCACGAAGGCGGCCGTGGAGACTGTGGCGGAGAATGCTTCTGATGGGGTGACTGCCCCTCTGCTTTATCTGCTGCTCGGCGGGGCTCCGCTGGGCTTTCTGTACAAGGCGGTCAATACGATGGACTCCATGCTGGGCTATAAAAATGACCAGTACTTGTATTTTGGCAGGATTCCGGCAAAAATGGACGATGCATTTAATTATATCCCGGCGCGCGTCACGGCGGTCCTCATGACAGCGGCGGCGTTTCTCACCAGGCTGGATGGGAAGAACGCGTGGAAGATCTACCGCCGGGACCGGAGGAAACACGCAAGTCCCAACGCGGCCCAGACAGAATCCGTGTGCGCGGGTGCCCTGGGCATACGGCTCGCCGGGGATGCAGTCTATTTCGGTAAACTCTATAAAAAAGAATTTATCGGGGACGCCCTGCGCTGCATCGAGCCGGAGGATATCATAAGGGCAGAAAGGCTCATGTACGCCACGGAGATCCTGACCTTCATCCTGTGCGGAGGGATAAAGCTTGCGGTGATCCTGCTGCTCTGATAAAGCCATGACAGGACCCGGACAGAGAGGAAACGAGGGGATGGAGCAGGGAAGAAATAGAAACAAAAAGGAGAAGGACATGGAGCACGGACACGGAGGAGATATTTATACATATAAAGGCATGCTGGATTTTTCAGTCAATGTAAATCCGTTCGGACCGTCGGAAGCTGTGCTTGAGGCGGCGAAGTGTGGAGTGGATAAATGCTGTGCTTATCCGGACAGCCAATGCCGTGACCTGAAGGCCGCCCTGTCAGAAAAGCTGGGTATTCCCGGGCAGTTTATCCTGCCCGGGAATGGGGCGGCGGAGCTGATCTTCTCCATTGTGACAGCCGAAAAACCCAAAAAAGCGCTCATCCCCATCCCCGCTTTTTCTGAATATGAGCAGGCTCTCCGAACGGTGGACTGCCGGATCCGATATCATCTGCTGGAAGAAAAAGAAAATTTCCGACTGACGGAGCGGTTCCTTGACGATCTGACAGAAGATCTGGACATGGTGTTTCTCTGCTCCCCTTCGAACCCGGCAGGGCAGGTGATCCCGGAACAACTCCTGCGCGGGATCCTGGACCGCTGTCGGGAGAAGGAAATCCGGATTGTGCTGGATGAGTGTTTCATAGAATTTACAGACCGGGAAAAGAGATTCTGCGCGGAAAAGTTGTTCCGGGATTTACCATGCCTCTTTGCAGTGAGGGCATTTACCAAAATGAATGCCATCCCCGGACTGCGGCTCGGCTATGGGATCACTTCTGACACAGGACTGCTGGAGAGGATGCGCATGGCGCGTCAGCCCTGGAGCGTCTCTATCCCGGCCCAGGAGGCGGGGATGGCCGCGCTCTCTGAGGCGGAGGAACGAAAAGCGGATAAGACGAGAGCGCTGATCCGGGCGGAGCGGGCACGCATGGAAGAGATGCTTGTGGGGCTTGGATTACGCGTGATCCCTTCAGAGGCAAATTTTATCCTGATGTACAGCAGCGTGGATCTGGCGGAAGGGCTGAAGGAGAAGGGTATTTTGATCCGGGACTGCGGAAACTACAGGGGGCTTGAAAAAGGATGGTACCGGACTGCCGTGAGGCTGCCGGAGGAGAACGATCTGCTGGTGAAAGCTCTCCGGGAGATCATTGAAAGGAGGACGCACGGATGGCAAGGCCGATCATGATACAGGGGACCATGTCGAACGTGGGAAAGAGCATCCTGGTGGGAGGACTTTGCCGCGTGCTGAGGCAGGACGGAGTGAAAGCGGCTCCCTTTAAGTCTCAGAACATGGCGCTGAATTCGTATATTACCCGGGATGGGCTGGAGATGGGACGAGCGCAGGTCATGCAGGCGGAAGCAGCGGGCATCGAACCGGATGTATGCATGAATCCCATCCTGCTCAAACCCACCAATGACACCGGTTCTCAGGTGATCATAAACGGAAAGCCTGTGGGAGTAATGTCCGCTGTAGAATATTACCGCCGCAAAAGGGACTATATCCCTGTGGTCATGGATGCCTATACAAAACTTTCCTCCCGATATGACGTGATCGTCATTGAGGGGGCCGGAAGCCCTGCGGAGATCAATCTGAAACAGGATGATATCGTGAACATGGGGATGGCGGAGATGGCGGACGCGCCGGTGCTCCTTGCGGGAGATATCGACCGGGGCGGGGTGTTTGCCCAGATCGCGGGAACGGTCATGCTGCTGGAAGAGGAGGAACGTCAGCGCATCAAAGGGACCATCATCAATAAATTCCGGGGGGATATCTCCATCTTAAAGCCGGGACTGACGATGCTGGAGGAGCGGACAGGGATTCCGGTGCTGGGAGTCGTGCCCTATTTCTGTCTGGATATTGACGAGGAGGACAGTCTGACCGAGCGGTTCCGCAGAAAGGACAGCGCCGGGCTTGTGGACATTGCCGTTATCCGCCTTCCGAGGATCTCCAACTTTACGGATTTTGCGCCTCTGGAATCGCTGGAAGAGGTGTCTGTCAGGTATATTGGTTCCCCGGCGGAATTCGGGGAACCGGACGCGGTGTTCCTGCCGGGCAGCAAAAATACGATCCGGGACCTGCTCTGGATGCGCCAGAACGGTCTGGAGGCTAAGATCCTCCGGTTCGCGGACCGGGGCGGTCTTGTATTTGGCATCTGCGGGGGCTATCAGATGCTGGGACAGGAGATCTCAGATCCGGACGGCACAGAGCAGAAAGGGACCGTAACAGGTATGGGACTTCTGCCTGTGAGAACCGTGTTCCGGCAGGAAAAGAAAAGGACAAGGGCAGAGGGCAGTTTTCTGCACCTGGAAGGTCTTTTAAAAGAACTGTCCGGAGTGCCCTTTACCGGATATGAGATCCATATGGGTGAAAGTGTACTCCAGGAAGGAGGCAGGCCGTTTGCCGCGGTTTCAGAGGAAACCGGGACCGGAGATGGGACAGGAGGGGGCCGTGCCCACCGGGACGGCGCCTGCCACGGAAATGTGTACGGATGCTATGTCCATGGGATTTTTGACGGCCCGGAGGCGGCGGGAGGATTTTTGTCGGCCCTGCTGAAAAAGAAAGGATACGACCCGGCACAGCTCTGGGCAAGAGACTGGAAGGCGTATAAAGAGGAACAGTATGACAGGCTGGCTGACATTATCCGTGAAAATGTGGATATGGAGGCGGTCTATCGGATCATAGAGAAGGGAAATGATGCACCATGTATACTGTAATACGGATCGGGAGCAGGGAGAGCGCTCTTGCGGTAAAACAGGCGGAAATCATAAAGGGACTGCTGGAAAAAGAAGCCCCCGGGATAAAGGCAGAGATCGTGACCATGAAGACTGCCGGGGATAGGATATTGGACAAAAGCCTGGAAAAGATCGGAGGAAAAGGGCTGTTTGTGAAAGAACTTGACCACGCCTTAGCGGAAGGGCGGATTGACCTTGCAGTTCACAGTCTGAAGGATATGCCAATGGAGGAGAGAGAAGATCTTCCTGTCCTTTTGTACAGCAGGCGGGAGGACCCAAGAGACGCGCTTCTTCTGAAAAAAGGACTTGGCGGGCTCCCGGAGTCTCCGGTCATCGGAACATCCAGCCGGAGGAGGACGCTTCAGATGGAGGCGCTGTATCCGGGATGTACGTTCCGGGGCATCCGTGGGAATGTACAGACCCGGATGCGCAGGCTGGAGACAGAGGGCTATGATGGGACGATCCTGGCGGCAGCCGGTCTGAAGCGCCTGGGATTGGAGAGGGAGATCTTCCGGTACTTTTCCGTGGAGGAGATGGTTCCCGCCGCAGGACAGGGCATCCTTGCCGTCCAGGGAAGACAGGGAGAGACGTATGAGTGGATGGAGCGTCTGGACTGTCCTCAGAGCCGGGCCGCGGCGCAGGCGGAGCGCCAGTTTATCCGTGCAGTGGACGGAGGCTGCACCTCTCCCTGCGCGGCATATGCCCGGGTAAATGGAAATGAGCTGAAGCTGGACGGACTGTATTTCGATGAAAAGACCGGACAGTATGTAAAAGGATCGGTGTGTACGGACATGGCCCATGCAGTCCATGCCGGGGAGAAACTGGCACAGGAACTGATGCGGCGTATTTAGGAAGGGGACAGGGTAATGGAAACTATGCAAAAAGAAGAAAAGGGGAAGGTATGGCTTGCGGGCGCAGGTCCCGGGGATGCGGCCCTTCTCACGCTGAAGACGGCGGAATTGATGGAAAGCGCGGATGTGGTCGTGTACGATGCCCTGATCAGCGCGGAAATCTTGAGCAGGATACCGGAGGACAAACAGGTGATCTATGTTGGAAAGCACGCGGGAAATCATCCGGTTCCCCAGGAGGAGATCAACCGGATCCTTGTGCGGGAGGCGAAAAAAGGAAAACAGGTCCTCCGGCTAAAAGGCGGAGATCCCTTTGTGTTCGGAAGGGGCGGTGAGGAGCTGGAAATCCTCCTTCAGGAAGACATTCCCTTTGAGGTGGTCCCCGGAGTGACTTCCGCAGCGGCGGTCCCCGCCTACGCCGGGATCCCTGTGACTCACCGGGACTATGCATCTTCGTTTCATGTGATTACCGGACACGCGAGAAAAGGCGGCAAGGTGGAACTGGATTTTCCGGCGCTTGTCAGAGTGAAGGGGACTTTAGTGTTCCTCATGGGACTTTCCTCCATGGAGCGTATCTTAAATGGACTGACAGAGGCAGGGATGGACCCGGACATGCCGGCTGCTGTCCTGGAGAATGGGACTTCTGCCGGGCAGAGGAGAGTGACAGCAACAGTGGGCACCTTGAAAGAAGCGTCAGACCGCGCGGGCATCAGTCCCCCTGCCATCATCCTTGTGGGAAGAGTGTGCGGTCTTTCCGGGCAGATGCACTGGGCGGAAGACCGCGTGCTCGGCGGGAGACAGTTCCTGATCACAAGACCGAGACAGAGCAGTTCTTCCCTTGCGGGGCGGCTCCGGGCGCTGGGCGCCCAGGTCATTGAAATGCCGGCGATCCGCACGGAGCCCATCTGTCCGAACGAGAAGCTGAAAAAAGCCCTGGAAGTGTTTGGGACGAACACAGGTCAGGAGTGGCTTGTCTTTATCAGTCCTGTGGGAGTGGATATCTTTTTCAGCCAGCTCATGGAACTGGGGACGGATATCAGAAAGCTCTCTGCCAGGGGAGCGGATGTGGGCATCGCCGCTATCGGTCCAGGGACGGCTTCTGCCCTGGAAAGGCGAGGCCTTGTCCCGGACCTTATGCCGGAAGTGTACAGCGCGGCCGCTTTGGGAAAGGAGCTTGCCCAGGCAGCGGCAGAAGGCAGCCGCATTACCGTGGCACGGGCGGAGAAAGGCTCGGAAGAACTTCTGCCGCCTCTTCTTGCCGCAGGGCTGAAGGTGGAGGACATCCCCCTCTACCGGACCCTGTATGAGACCCATCCATTCCTTCAGGAGAAGATCCGGGAGATGCTGGAAAACGGAGAGATTGACGCCGTGACCTTTACAAGCGCGTCTACGGTCAGAGGGTTTACAGGGGTGATAAAGGATGTGGACTATGGGAAGATCCGGGCGGTCTGCATCGGAGAACAGACCGCCGCGGAGGCGGAGAAACATGGGATGCAGGTCCGGGTGGCAGACCGGGCGTCCATGGATGCAATGACAAAAAAGGTCGTAGAGTTGTTCGGGAAAGAAATGCAGCGGTAAAACAGAGAAATACAGAGCAGTCAGGAAAGGAGGGCAGGGTGATGCCTGGATATACATTCAAACGTCTGGCGACAGGGCTGGTCTCCCTGTTCGTCCTTGCCACCGTCACCTTTTTTCTCGTCCGTCTCATACCGGGCAGCCCCTTCCAGAACGGAGGGGTGTCAGACCAGGTCGTGGAGGCGGTGGAGGAAGAATACGGATTGAACGAGCCGCTTTTCGACCAGTATCTGACCTATATGGAGAAGCTCGTTCAGGGCGATCTGGGCGTTTCTTACCAGGAACCAGGTACAACAGTGGCTGAGATCATCGGGAGGACATGGCCGGTCACGGTATCGCTTGGGCTGACCGCCCTTTTGACGGCGGCGGTACTGGGAACGGTACTGGGGATCTTAAGAGGGGTGTCAAAGAGAAGGATTGTCCGGGAGGGGATCGGGGCAGGGGGGATGCTCCTGGCTGGTATCCCGAATTTTGCCGCTGCGTTGCTGCTGCTCTTTGTGTTCAGCGTAAAGCTTGGATGGCTTCCCTCGGCAGGGCTTCTGACCCCGGCGCATTATGTGCTTCCGGTGCTGTCGCTTGCCCTCTATCCCGCGGGTGTCATTTCCCGGTTGATGGGAAATGCGCTTGCCGAGGAAATGGGAAAGCAGTATGTGCTGTTCGCGCGTGCGAAGGGACTGGGAAGCGGCAGGATCATTTTTACCCATGCCCTTAAAAACGCATGGATCCCTGTCCTGAACTATGTGGGTCCCGCGTCTGCATTCCTGCTTACCGGGAGCTTTGCTGTGGAGAGTATTTTCACCATTCCGGGGCTTGGGCGTGAGTTTGTCAGTTCCATCACGAACAGGGACTATACGCTGATCCTGGGACTGACTGTGTTCATGGGGGCAGTCGTGATCGTGGTAAACCTGGCAACGGATCTTGTCTGCGCGTGGATGGATCCCAGAGTGCGGCGCTCCTACAGTGATAAATAGCAGCGAAATACAACGAGAGAGGAGGCGGAATCCGTGAAGGGCGGGAAATACATGGCACAGCTTATGAGAGACAACAGGCAGGCGCTTGCGGGGTGCGTCATTCTTGGCGTGTGGGCCCTGCTGGCTGTTCTTGTGCCGTTGTTCTGGCCGTGGTCTTATTCGGAGCAGAACGCAGAGCTCCAAAATCAGGCCATGTCCCTGACGCATCTGTTTGGGACAGATAAGTTCGGAAGAGATATCTTTGCCCGGGTGTGGTATGGGGCGGGGATCAGCCTCCTGATCGGGGCTGTCAGCGCGCTTATCAACGGCTGTCTGGGAGCGGTCTACGGCGCGGCAGCAGGATATGCAGGGAAATATGCGGATATGGTCATGATGCGCATTGCGGATATTATTGCCTCGGTTCCGTCCATGCTCTATGTGATCCTCATCACGCTTGCGGCGGGAGCCGGGGCCGGGAGCATCATTGTGGGGCTGTGCGTGGCAGGGTGGATCGACATGGCCCGGATCGTCCGGGGAGAGATCCAGCGACTGAAGGAGACAGATTTTGCGGCTGCGGCAAGGATGGAGGGACTGTCTCCCATGCGGATTCTGTGCCGCCATCTGCTCCCAAATGCGGCGGGCCCCATCCTTGTAAACCTGATCTTCCTTGTTCCCCAGGCGATATTTACAGAAGCGTTCTTAAGCTTTCTGGGAGTCGGGCTTTCCGCTCCCTCCGCAAGTCTCGGGACCATCATCCAGGAGGCGCGCAGTCAGATGCTGTTGTATCCCAATCAAATGATCTGTCCGCTGCTTGTGCTGTGTGTGATGCTCCTCGCTCTTAACGCAGTGGGAACAGCGGCGGAGAGACAGCTTCGGAGAGGAAAGAGCCTATGAGAGTGTTGGACGTACAGAATCTAAGCGTACAATATCATACAGGGAACGGAAGGAAAAAAGCTCTGGATGAGGTCAGTTTTTCCGTGGAGCGGGGAGAGACTGTCGGCATCGTGGGGGAGTCCGGTTCAGGAAAGAGCACTGCCATGCTGGCAGTGATGGGGCTTTTGCCGGAAAATGCGGAGGTTACGTCAGATGAGATATCCGTCTGCGGGCGCCAGGCGAGCCCGGAGCGGGATATCGCCATGGTCCTGCAGGATTCTCTTAGCTGTCTGAATCCCACGGTGAAGATCGGCCGTCAGATCACAGAGACGATCCGTGCCCATAAGAAGTGTACGAGACAGGAGGCCAGGGAGCGAGCGGAGGAACTCCTGGATATGGCAGGGATCCGTGATCCGAAGCTCCGGATGGGGCAGTATCCTTTTGAGCTTTCCGGCGGGATGCGTCAGCGGACTGCCATTGCGATCGCCCTTGCGTGTGAACCGAAGCTGATCATCGCAGACGAACCGACCACGGCTCTGGACGCGGCGGTCCAGGCACAGATCCTCCGGCTCCTGAAGCGGATCGTGAGGGATACGGACGCCTCTCTTCTCGTAGTCAGCCATGATATGGGGGTGATCGCGGCGCTGTGCGGCAGAGTCTTTGTGATGCAGTCGGGACGGATCGTTGAACAGGGGGCAGCGGAAGAGATTTTCTATTCCCCGCAGCAGGAATATACGAAAAAGCTCCTCCGGGACGCAAAAGGAAGCGAGTATTTTCCCGCAGGCGGAAGGGATGGGGAAGTCCTGCTGCGCCTGGAGCATGTAACCAAAGTGTTTGGCACAAGGGATGGGATCCGGGACATATCCTTTGATATCCGAAAGGGGGAGGTCTATGCCCTGGCAGGGGACAGCGGGAGCGGCAAGACGACTCTGGCAAGGATCCTCACCGGCATCCTGAAACCGGACAGCGGCGTTATCTTCTATAAAGGAGAAAAGCTGGAGACAGCGGCCTCAGCCGGGGCATGGCGGGGAAAGATCCAGATGGTGTTTCAGGACCCTTATGGATCTCTCAATCCATGTCTTACCGCAGGATGTGCCTTGAGTGAAGCGCTTAAGGCACAAGGGAGGATGACCGCCAAGGAACGGTGGAAGAAAGTGGAAGAGATGCTCTCCCTGGTGGGGCTTTCCAGTGAGGATGCGGACCGTTATTCGGAGGAATTTTCCGGGGGAGAGAGACAGCGGATCGGCATTGCGAGGGCGCTGATATCAGAGCCGGAGCTTCTGATCTGCGACGAGGCGCTGTCTGCCCTGGATGCTGCTGCCAGAGCCCAGATCCTGGAACTGCTCCTTTCGATCCAGAGGAAGAGAGGGATCGCCTGTCTGTTTATCTCCCATGACCTGGCTCTGATTCGGAAGATCAGCAGCAGGATCAGCGTCCTCTATGGTGGGCGGATGGCAGAGTCCGGAGAGACAAAAGAAGTCTGTTCCGATCCATGGCATCCTTATACAAAACTGCTTCTGAACGCAGTGCCCCGGCCGGACCTTCCGAACGCAAGGAAAGCCCGCCCTGTTTTGCCGGCAGAGACCGTGCGGAGGAAGGAAAGAGAAAAGGGATGTCCTTTTGGTGAGCTGTGCGGTCATGCCATGGAGTGCTGCTGTTCCGAGGCGCCCGGGCTCTATTCCTTTGGCAGGAGAAAAATCGCCTGTTTCCTGTATTCAGAAGAACACACCGGGAGACGGACGAAAGGATACCGGATGACATCTCAGATTTAAAGAAAAAGGTTAAGATAAAAAGACTAACTATTAAAAGTCAAGTCTAAAATGGAGATTTTATGAATGAATTGCA
>ERZ1090864.253-NODE-253-length-30005-cov-11.011419_pt1 | contig 30005 bp, 21 predicted proteins | sample MGYA00478479_ERZ1090864 | MGnify/ENA primary metagenome ERZ1090864 (study PRJEB33644, sample SAMEA5815743) | chicken gut metagenome | biome: Chicken; feature: Gastrointestinal Tract; material: Caecum | place: Ireland | collected 2019-01-01 | study: A study of the...
GCCTGTCCTTCAGCTTCTCTTGCTTCACATGCCGCCTCATAATCCGCCTGCATCTGGGCAAATGCTTCTTCCTGCTCGGCTGCTGCCAGCTCGATCTCATCTTTATGCGCCTCCACATACTCGCTGCCGGCCATGGCTCTCTGATACAGATCCAGGATATTGGTATTTCCTGCAACAGCACCCGGCTGGTAGGAAGCAATATTCGTACCATTCGACAGGTATCCCTGTATCGCTGTCTGCAGACTGTCGATCAGCCCCTGCATCTCTCCCTGTACAGATGTAAGTTCACTGCTCTCATAGCTTTCGATCTTCTGAGCAAATTCGTTTAATTCGCGTTTTAGTCCGTCCATCGTATCTTTCAGATTAAAGATAGATGGATTTTTCAGATAGATCAGATCGGAGACACTGCTCACACTGCTGTCAATACTGTCGGAAATGTTCTGAAGTTTTTCTGATTCATCCCTCAGTTTTTTCTTTACATCCTGTAATGCTTCCTGCGGGATGTTAGCGTAAATATTTCCGTCAATGTCGTAATAGCCATTTTTATACAGAAGATATCTGGACTGATAAACCTGAAGAGTCTGCTGTACGAAACAGATCATCAGTCCGTGGACTTCCTGAAGATATGCCTTGGCCGATTCCGCGCTCGTTCCCTGAAAGCTCTCCATATCTACAAGTCTGGTGTACTCCTCTGACCAGTCTGCCAGTTCATTATACCACCCGCTGATCCTGTTGCATATCAGCAAATACAGTTGATCCATGGCACTGTATTTGATCACATAATCTTTTCCGCTCATAATTCTTTCACTCCATTGCTATTTCCACAGATTTGTCAGCAGTTGATCTACTTTAAGCATACTTGTTCCTATTTTACCGATCGCATCAATATCTTTTCGCATCAGCTCCTGGTAATTCAGCATAATGGACTGAAGCTGCGCATACTGTTCCAGATACTCCTCAAACACCGAGGATCTCTCCCCCTGAGACTCCCAGCCCTCAAAAGCTGTATTGATCTGGTTTGCTGCTCTCCGCATCGATATCAAAGCTCCGACAAAAGCCACCTCGTTTATACCGATCATTTTCATCATAAATAAGAAGCACCTCCCGCCTTAATTGCAAAGTGTCCGGATCTTATTGATCAGGGAATTGATGGCAGATACGATTCCGAGTATATCTCCGTTAAGTCTGAGATTGTCATTCTGCAGTCTCGTGATCTCATCGCAGACCGCATCCAGGACTTCATCGATACGGTCGACATAGGTCTTATATCCGGGTACGATCGTACTGTTAAATTCATTTACTGTCTTGTCTCTCTTATCCCCGATCCATTCCGTAAACTCACCGGCGCTCTCAGCATAATCCTTCAGGAAGTCATATCTGCTTTTTGCTGTATCCTTCTGTGTCTCCAGATTATTCTTTACGGCTTTCAGCCGTCTGATCTTCTCATCATTCTCACGGCATATATTTTCCTTTTCTTCTTTCAGCCTTTCATATCCGGACTTTTCATTGCGGGCATTCTGCAGTTCTCTTGCTTTTCTCTGCTCGTCATTTGTGTTCCCCACGCTCCTGCCTCCTCTGTCTGTTCCATTCCTCGGTATCAATGCGCTCGAATGCCGAATTCTCATACCACTCGTTGATGTTATCGACCATCATCTTATCATCGTCATCCGTATATCCTGTAAAGACAACCTTCGCGATATCCTTGTGGTTAAAATACAGGATCTGGTCTCCTATGATCCCCTGCGGATACAGGCTCCCGCCATAATCAAAATAGCCGGCCGGCGTCGTGGTCGCTGTCACCAGCCCGCGCGCATTAATAACGATCTTCTGTACGCCTCCCCGTAATATCACGATACTTCCCAGCGGAAGATACTCGATCCTTTCTTTTTCTTTCATAAATGGATCATTCCTTTCTCAATTTCTTTCACGACCCGCTCTCAGAGCGTATATCTTCTAAATAATATTTATCTTTCTTCTGACTGTCCGTCAGTTATTTTCAAAAACATATTCGGAGTATCCCCGGCGCTTTCTGTGCGCCGGGGCCTTCTGACAAACTTCCAGTATCGGCTGGCGTCTCCCGTTCCGGAAACTAGCCTCTGAACTGGCTTGCAATGCTGGAATCTGTCTCTTCCACGATCCTTGCTGTGGAATCAAGGGCAGCAGCGATCTCTCTGATGAGCTCTTCTGCTTTCTGGAAGCCCGGCTTGAGTTCCTGGTAACGTGCAGCGTAAGACTCGCTTGCAGCACCTTCCCACTCTCCCTGAAGTGCGGAAAGCAGGGAATCCATCTTGGAGATAACACCGTTTACGGTATCTGCCTCCGAGCGGTACTCGTTTGCCCTCTGTCTCATCTGATCCGGAGTGATTCTGATCTGGTTTGCCATTTTGTTTTCCTCCTCTTTGGAAATTTATTTATATATCCGGTCTCCCGGGTATATACAAAACTTATGCGCCCTGATCCGGCGCGGCGAGCGGTGTCTTGAGTTTCATGCACTCGTTGTCTTTGATGTAATACCCGTCGCCCGTCTCGATCGGTTTCTTGAACTTTCTTGCCACTGCAAGCGGCATGTCATATATCTTCATATTGGAAATGTCGTCAAAATACATCATGTGGTGCTGGTCGCGGATATTCTTGAATATCTCCGGAGCACTGTACGGTATCGGCACATTCTCAACTGCCGAAATGATGATGCACACGTTCAGGTTTTTATACCTGCCGGTAATATTCTTATATGCTTCCATTGCCTCCCTGTCATTGCAGACGGCAACAGCCGCATCGTAGCTGTCGATCACCAGCATAAGGAGCGGAGACTTCGCGAGTACTTCGTCATCCCCTGCTGCCAAGGCGTCATACCGCTCTTTTAACTGTTCCTCGATCTCTTTCACAAACCGGAGCGCATCATCTGTAAGGATGCTGTAGCCGCATGTATATTTCTTGTCCTTTAAGGCTGCCAGTCGCTTGCCGATACTGTCTGATATGTACAGCTTCATCTGTTCCGGATACATCGTATCCAGCATATCGATCATATATCTCATCCAGTTGTGGCGGCCGGCGCCCTCTCTGCCGGTAATGGCAAGGACCCCGATGGACGCCAGGTCAAGCACATGCGGCATGACCGTCTCGTAATCGAGTCCGGCTGCCACCGCAAATCTCTGCCGCATCATGCTCTGGAATTCTGTCCTCATATACTGCTCGTTCAGCACCGCAGGGATGAGCGGGATGCGGACTGCCGCCATGCTGCCGCAGGATGCGTTTGTCTGCGCGATGTATTCCCGGATCTTCTGTGCTCTCTCGAACTCTTTCTCCCCGGGGAATGCAAGATAGCACTGGCACTCCAGATGCCGCTTCTCGATCTCCACGAAGCAGCGCCCCGGTATATTGTCAAGTCTCTGGCTGCAGTGCTCGAACAATGCTCCATACTCACTCGAATCATTGCAGAATGTCGCGATACGCACGGAGAAGTTAGACAGATATTTATATCCGATCCCTGCTGTCTGTGCGTTCGCTATGACGATGCTGATCCCCACTGTGATGCCTTCCCGGCACAGGTTCAGCAGTTCATCGTCATCCTGGAAATACAGCTCTTTGAGCGCCGTCAGGTTGTCGATGATCAGCACGATCTGCGGCAGGTCTGTGCGTCCCGCCTCCCGATATGCTGTGAACGAGCTGACTCCGACAGAGATCAGGCGTTCTTTTCTCTCTTCCATCTCCGTCCTGAGAAGTTTGAACAGGTTCTTGAGCTTCTCATCCTCCGAAGCGCAGACAACGCCTCCCACATGGTTCAGGCTGTCGAAATTCTTCAGCACCATGGATGCGAAGTCAAGGACATAGATGGATACTTCCTCCGGCGTATATCTGGACGACAGACTGCGGATGATGTTCTGCAGGATATTCGTCTTGCCGGTCTGTGAGGAGCCGATGATGATCGTGTTCTGGCTTCCCACGTCCACAGAATAGACTCCCTGATACTGGTTGTCCGGATCGTCATAAATACCGAGATCCGCATAGAATCCGCCGTCTCCCGCCGCCGCTGTCTCCTGTAATGCAAAATCAATATGCTCGCTCAGGGCAGGCAGACAGATGTCCGGCAGTTTATCCAGATGAACCTTTTCGCAGTAATCATGGACATACTTCACGATCGCGTCGAGCTGGGTAAGGCTGCCTCTGCCGCTCTTATCCTTCTTCTGTACATATACCGGCGTCTTCTTTCCCGCATCCGGCACCTGCCATATGGTAAACTCTCTGGCATTGCCACTGTCAGACACCGCCGGCGCCCCGCTGTATGCGGACTGGAACAGCTCGAAGATCTCGTTGTTCCCCACCTGCAGATATGCCCGGCCCGGCTCCTTGATCTCCGCCGCCAGCGGGGATTTGAGCACTTCGTTACTGTCTTCCCTGCTCTGTACTTTCAGGCAGAGCTTAAATCTTGAGTTACTCCAGATCTGCTCGTTGACCTGTCCTGCCGGTTTCTGCGTGGCAAGGATCAGATGCACACCCAGGCTTCGCCCGATACGCGCCGCCGAGATCAGCTCTTTCATAAATTCCGGCTGTTCCGCCTTTAACTCCGCGAATTCATCTACAATGATGATCAGATGCGGCAGCGGTTCCTTCACCTCTCCCGCCTGATACTTTCTGATATATTTATCGATATGGTTCACTTCCGCGTCCGCGAAAAGTCTCTGCCGCTTCTGGAGCTCCGCCTTGATGGACTTCAGGGAACGGTTGATCGCTTTCCCGTCGATATTCGTGATCGCTCCGAGCAGATGGGGAAGTTCCTCGAACTGGTTCACCATACCGCCGCCCTTGAAGTCGATGATCATAAATCCCACTTCATACGGATGGAACAGTGTTGCCATGGAGAGGATATAGGTCTGCAGGATCTCGGACTTACCGGAACCTGTCGTACCTGCCACAAGACCATGGGGGCCGTGCGCCTTATCGTGCAGATCCAGACTTATGATCCCTGTCTTGGACACGCCGACCGGAGCTGCCATGGACCGGAACACGTGGGAAGTCTTCCACCGGGCTCCCAGATCGATATCGTCTGCCGTCAGGATCCCCATCATCTCAAACATGCTGATACTCTTGGTAAGAGAGCTCTCCAGCGAGATCTCTTCCGTGTACACCGGCGCCAGGATATCCACGACCCGGCGCGCCTGTCTGTCGCTGATATGCGGATAAAGGAATACATTCATCCGGGAGCGGTCCTGCGCATCGATCAGCACGCCCTGCTGTGCGTCAAGGATATTGACAAGCGCCGAGCATCCCACCGGGATCTCCGAGCGGTCGTTCCCGAAGAAGACGAACGTCACTCCCAGGTCTTTTGCATTTTCCACGAACTTTGATACCGGATGATTCTTAAAGCCATATTCATTATAGAAAAATACGATGATGTGATTGTCATACGACTTATTCTGTTCTCTTACCGTCAGTTCCTTATACAGATACTCAAAGATCAGGTTCTTGCTCTCGTCATCGCCCACGATCGCCCTCGTATCCGTCTGTTCGCAGTATACATTCGGGAGGAATCTCAGCCAGTGCACTCTGTCCTTATGCTTCTCCTCAACAACGAAGAAAAGCCGCACATCCGAAAAATACTGACGGGTCACCAGGTCGACAATGATATTTTTGAACAGTTCGAACCGGTACTGCTCCTGCCCTGTGATCCCCAGCGCGTTCATAGTCTTCAGGTCACATACGACAGGCACGCCCTGGACGTATTTATACGCTTCGCTGATCTGCTCCGGCATAAGCTGCAGGTCATCCTCGATCTCCAGGCGCTCCTGCTTCTTATACTTGACCGGACGTCTGGACTCCACAGCCCCGCTTCCAAGCCTCACACACAGGAAATCCTCGTCTTCCGGGACACGGTCAAACAGATCCGGCGAGAAACTCTCCAGGCGCTGTTTCTCGATATCCTGGGATACATAGATCTCCTCCAGGGATTTCAGTTCGCCTGCGCGGCACTGTTCGATCTCCGCTGTCTTTTTCTCTATGTAGGCGTTATATTTTACGATCCTCTCTTCTGATTTTTCTTTGAAGTCTTTCTTCCCCTCCCGGACGCCCATGACCGCCGTGATGATCGCGATCACGCCGGAGATCAGGGAGAAGAGGATCATCGTGCCGCCCATAAATGCCATAGCGCCCGCCGCGATCAGGATCCCGAGAGACGGAAATATCCGCATGAACAGATTGTTCTTCGGTTTCTGCGGTTTCTCGGGCGGATCCAGTATCTCGATCTCATCCTCGCACACAGCCGTCTTAAGCCTTGTATTGCGGCTGAATCCCGGATAGTTCTTATGTTCCGGCACATCGTTGAAAGAGAGACCTGAGATCCCCATGTCCCCGCGGATCTCCGTCCATATCTTCCCGTTCTTATAGTAGAAGAAATAATCCGATACAGAGAAGAAGTCCCCGCTTTTGATCTCTTCTCTCATCTCTGCTTTCTTCCCGTTATGATATACGCCGTACAGCGTCCGCTCGGTCTGGAGCATCAGAGAATCATTCTGACGGTAAAGGAGCAGAGACTCATTGACCGTATACTGGCTGCGCAGGATAATATTACATCCGTTTCCCGAACCGATCCGCACAGACTGCGCCGCTCCCAGGTCGATGATCCTCTCATATTTCCTGCGCCCGCTCTCAAAGTCGATCAGGAACTCCATCCGGAATACGAGATTATCGGAATCCTGATACTTTACTTCCAGAGAATCTCCGTGTGCAAGCTCCGCTGTCATGAGCTTCCGCACGTCGCCCCATGACAGATACAGATTATCCGAACACAGGACAGACCATTTCCCGTTTCTCCGGATAAATGCAAGCTCGATCCTGCCGAAGAACAGATCCTTGTAGAGACGCACGCCGCAGTCGATGCCTGTCCCGACTTTCAGTTCTTCCATGTCCGCCGTCAGCTCGATCTCTTTGTAAAGATTTTTGTTGGATATAATGACCTTATATCTGTTATCCATACTGCTGTACTCCTATTCCGTGAAATTAATGATGCTCCCTGTGCGGATGCCGGATTCCCTGAGCGTCCTGTTGCCTCTCAGAAGAGCTACCGGCCGCTCCGCTTTCAGATAACAGTTTTTGATATCCGTCGTATCGATCCCCAGTTCATATGCCGTATTGAGCGCATTTACCAGTTCATTCGCCGTAATGTCCAGAGGGACTTCCAGGTCGACGGAAGTATTCTTTTTTACGATGTTGAATATGATGATCGCTTTCTCACTGTCCATTCTCTTTCCCTCTCTGTCACATGATCAGAAACGCTGTCTTCTGTATCCCGCTGTCATGGGCCAGCCTGTCCGCCGTGATATCCTCTCCCTCAGGAAAATGTCCGACGTACTCATTTACCTGAAACCTGACGGCAGTCTCGGACGACGTCAGGTAATTCTCTGCATCTTTCCGGAAATCATTGCAGACGAACAGATACTTGTCACTGCCGATCCCGTTGATATTAGACGCCATCGCATCGGTGGCGAGTACGGAGGTCTTCGTCTGTTTCGTCACGATGACCACTTTGTCCGCCTCTCCGATCAGAGCCGCTTTCTCTTCGTCAAACACCGGATCCGCATCGATAATGATAAAGTCGTATTCATTTGTCTTCTTCGCGGACGCCGCGATCTTCCGGTATACGGAATAGTGCAGTCCCAGAGACATGAGCGGTGCTTTAAACGGAGGCAGATAGCTGAACTCCTCTCTCCGGATGACATGCCGGATCTCCTGGTAGACAGACGCCTGCGGATCCGCCAGCCTCATATATACGTCCGGGGCGGAAACAGGCCCTTTATTCTCCAGCCGGTACTGGAATGTCTGCAGCCTTTCCGCGTTGATATAGAGCACTTTCTTGTAATTTCTCGTCAGGCACCCTGCGAGCCCCATCGCCACAGTCGTCTTTCCCGCTCCCCCGCATGCCGAGCAGACAAGCACTGTCTGACACGCCTTTTTCGTATGGATCTTCGTGTTCAGCACATCGGAGCTCTTCCCGACGATCTCATTAAAGATCTCCCTAAGGCTTGTATATTTGAAAAGCCTGTTGATGGAAAGTTCCTCTGTCGTCCCTTCTTCGTACTGCTCTGCCATGACAAAGATATATCCGATATCATGGCGGCGGAGCGCCCCGCTGTAGAGCCTGTCTGACACGATCAGGATATCCGCTTTCTGCGGACTTGCAAAAAGCTGTTCAAAGTAAGACTGATCCGTGATGATCTCCAGTTCCGTCTCATCCGGGAACTCTTCGGCAAATTTCGCCTGAAGAGGAATGATGTAGTTGATATCTGTGTCTGCTATAATGATCCTCGGTTTTGCCACTTCCCTGTTCTCCTTATCTGATGATCACCTGAAAATCCGTATCTGCCAGCCTGACCACGTCTCCGTTCTTCAACGGATATGCCCGCTCCGGGGTCAGGCGTTCCTGATTGATATATGTGCCGTTGGCACTTTTCAGGTCCGTGATCTCATATCCGCCGTTCTTTCTGCTGACCTTGCAGTGAAGCCGGCTGATCATCCGGTTAAATGTCACCGCCCCGTCCACCGCCGAGACTTTCTTGCCTATGATAAACTCGTCTTTTGTGACTTTAAGCTCTGTGCGCGGCGCATTCATGGTCACCAGATACATGGTCTGTTCTTCCGCCTTTTCAGGCACGGGCTGGGCAGGCTCTCTGCGGATCGTACCGCCGCGCAGACGGACAGCCGTCTCTTCCAGAGTGAGGGTGCCGTCTGACAGATCTTCGGACAGGCGCTTAAGTTCCGGAGTATATTTATCCACTCTGCTGTCGATCGCTTTGATCAGTCCCGCCCTCAGCTCATTCTCAAACTCCGTTTCGTCCGGAAAGAGCGGCGGCTCCACCGGCAGATAGGCAAGCCGTACTTTGTACGTAGCTGTATCGATATAGATTTTTTCAAATGAGAGATCCAGATTGCTGCATGTGAGGAATCCGTTATTCTTCACCTCGCAGACAGCATCCAGCAGATTCCCGGCCGCAGCCAGGAATCTGTCCGCGCTCAGGACCGGGGCAAGCGCGGAGAAGGCTTTATAACTGTCAGTCATATAGTACAGCTCGGTCTTTCCGTTGTAAGTCATTTTCATACTGCGCAGAAAGCATCCCCCGGTCTGGCTCTGCAGCACCTTGTATTCTGTTGTGAGGAAACGACTGTTATCGTTCAATATATATGCAAAATTCATTCCGCATTTCATTTCCGTAAATATTTTGTTGTCTGTAGATGCGTCCATCTGTCTTTTCCTCTCTTCCTCAAAAGTATCCGGCTGCGGGCAGCCCGCGCGCTCTATTTGCTGCCTTCCACAAGGTCGTCTTCATCGCCGGCCCTGTTCAGGATATTCAGCTCGCCGTGATCCAGCTCAAAGACTTCCCATATATTCTCGACGCCGGCTCCCGGCGCTACCGTGATCACTTCCGGCTGTGCCCGTCCCGGCAGATATACCTTGACAGTAGCCCCGTACTCCTGCAGTGTATTGGTAAGCCTGTAATCCACTACCGTATACCGGTACACGCCATTCAGGTCGTACAGAGTGATCGTCTCCGGCCCGTATCCGTTGGTATCGTCTACATCAAGCTCTGCAATCGTCTCCCCGCCGGATGACGCTGTCTTTCTGTAATAACTTACGAATACGCTTCCTCCGTTATCGCTGTCACCGATCAGGTAGGAATCCAGATCCTGCGGCTCCGCTCCCCACTCGAGGACGATACGCGCCGAGCCTGCTGCCAGCTCCGGTGAAATAATGAACTGCTCGCCGCTGTAGTTTCTGTCTTCTTCCATCTCAAACTCAAAGGTCTCCACGACATAACCATCCGCCGTGATCGTCACATCATAGACATCCGGATCAAGCTCCACGGAAAACGCTCCTTTTCTGTCCGTTGACGCCTCTTCGGTATGCGCTGAGTGTTCCTGCCCTGTAAATACAAGCTCTGCATCCGGCACTCCTTCACCTGTCATAGCATCGACCACCACTCCGCTCAGGACGCCCTTTGTGCTCCTGTTCTTGTTTGCATCCGGAAGAAGCACCTCATTCCATGCATTTACAGACTGGATCGTTCCGGATGCATCTGTCTCGATGTTGATGATGACTGAACCTGTCCGAAGCTGTACATAAGTCCGCTCTGCATCGGTGACCGGTTCGACAGTCACACTTGAGATCGACTGGAGCCGCTCAAGTGTGACCGGGGCTGCAAAGTTATCAAAAATGATATCCAGAGAATCCAGCTCCAGCTTCTCCGGCATTCCCGTCTCATCCGGACGGTTTTTCCTGTCATCTACGATCGTGTCGTCTTCCGGAGTATCGGAATAGTACAGTGTCGCGGAAAGATCGTCATGGACGACTTTGACTTCGCCTTTTGCCACTTTTACAATATCCGGCCACGCACCGTACTCGTCAGAATAATCGCTGTATGTAAAGTTCTCCAGCCTCTGGAGGAAAGCGGTATTCCACCCGAACTCTCCCCGTCTCTTCTCCATCGTCTCCTTATCCTGTTCCTGGTCAAACCGGTTCACCAGCAGAGAACCATCGTTAATGCCGTTCAGCATATCCAGTATCGTCGGCGCCTTTGAGTAGGTGTATCCTCTTTCAAGAGTTGCTTTCGCCTGTGATACCTTCCCCTGGTTCAGATACACGTCCGCCAGTCCCAGATACGCTTCTTCTTCCTCCGGTACTGCTTCGATTGCATTCTCATATGCCACGATCGCGTCTTCATACTGTGCCGCCGCCGCATATTTTTCCGCCGATGCTATCTCTTCCTTATAAGTCTCCTGACTGAGTCCCCTGCGGATCAGCAATATCCCCGCGACTACCGCGGCGACCAGAAGTACGCCGCAGATGATCAGAAGCACGATCGTTTTCTTAGACTTTTTCTCTCCCATACGCTCTCCTCCCTCAGCCCTACAGCTGCCTGATACTGTCCCGGATTCCCTTCTTTTTCTTCGCCAGGATCCGATAAACGATGATAAATCCGGCGATCGCCGCCAGTATTACCAACACTCCTGCTATTGTCAGAATAATGCCTGCCATCTGTATCCTCACTCCCGTTCTTCCATAATGCGAATCAGCTCTTCCATGTCCCCGTCTTCCTTTCCGCCCGGCCCATAGGCATCGCGGGCGTTATCATAGCAGAATCCCGCCTCCGACGGTATCTCGTTATCTCCATCCAGAGCCGCCTCATCCAGATAGTTGTAACACATCCACATGGGGATCCTGTAATCATCCGGCCATCGCTTTTGCATCTCCCGCAGCCGGTCGGTACTGATCCCGTATCTTCCCAGTGCTCTCAGGACAAGCGCCCGGTTCAGAAGATCCTCATAGGAAGCGTCCTCTTCGCCGCACAGCCTCTCATATACAGTAAGCGCCTGCTCAAAAAAGGTCCGCTGCTCTACATCAGATGCGGCTTCATTGCCCGCATTAAATGCCGTCTGCCCTGCCTTCCGCAGCAGATTTCTATCCCCGCTGATATCCGCCGCCGTACTGAGCGCGCCGAACGCATCTCCATACCGGCCCAGTCCGACACAGATATCTGCTTTCAGGTCACAGACCGCGGCGGTCAGGTCACTGTCCGTACTGAGATCCATCGCCGCATCTGCTTTTGCAAGCGCTTCTTCCATGTCCCCTGAAGCAAAAGCCGACTCCGCTTCAATGAAGCTGCCCTCTGCCGGGTCAAGGACTGCCTTCGGATACTGCTGCTGCAGAGCATTGATATCCGGAACTTCTCCGCTCCTTGTGAGCACCGCCATATAATCCCGCAGGTAAAGGGAGCTGTCCGGCACCGCCTTAAGGGCATCCTGATAATACTCTGCCGCTGTCGGGTACTGTCCCTGACGGTAATAGCTCTCGGCAATGATATAGAGGACATCCCCTTTCTCCTCCGGATGCGCATCCATATAGCCCTGCATCATGAAGTCATTGAGCATGTCTGTCCCTGCCGTTATCACAGCGGACTCCTCTCCGGCTTCTGAGGCGGTATAGAGTTCCGAATAACGATCCTGCCATGCATCCCTCTGCCAGACTCCGATCCCTCCGTAGATCATAAGTATCCCTGCTGCCAGGCACACGCCGCCAAGCAGCCCGGACAGGATCTGAAGCCTCCCCAGATTCCTGTACTCCGGATCCAGCCTCTCCAGGTTGTCCAGCGCGTTCTTCATCTGCTGCGCCGACTTAAACCTCCTCGCCGGATTAAATTCCGTTGCCCTGCTGACCGCCGCTTTCAGTCCCTCGCTGTATGGGATATCCAGATCCATGATAGGATACGGCACGCCGGTCTGCGGCTCCGGAAGATATCCGGTCATCATCCGGTAGAATACCGCGCCCAGGCTGTAGATATCCATCCTCGGATCCGGCACGAACCTGCCGCCCCCGCTGTACAGGATATCCATCGCAGCCTGATACTGCTCCGGCGCGGCATAGTGGGGACTTAAGCCCTGGAGCTTTCCCCCTTCCGTGCCATCCAGAGAGATATTGAAGTCGATCAGACAGACATTTCCCTCGGGCGTGATCATGATATTGCCCGGCTTAATGTCGCTGTGCAGGATCGGCGGATCCTGTGTGTGCAGATACGCAAGCACCTCGCAGAGCTGCTTCAGCCACAGGAGCACCGTCTGCTCCGGGAACTGGTACTGATTGTCCAGATAGTACTGCAGGTCATAGCCCGGGATATAATCCATCACCGTATAGATCCCGCCGCCAGCCTCCAGGAAATCATAGACCTGCGGAAGATAGGTGTGGCGGAGACGCTTCAGGATATCCGCCTCCCCCCGCACATTGATCCGCCCTGTGTAGTTTTCCTTGATCCGCTTGATCACGATCTGCTTGCGGAGCCGGAGATGCCAGCCGAGATAGATCACTCCCGTGCCGCCTTTTCCGATCTCCCGGACGATCTGATACATACCGTCGATGACGTCGCCGTTCTGAAGCATATTCTCCCTCCGGAATCAACTGTTAAAAAGCAGGCTGCCTAAATATTTCTATTCAGACAGCCTTGCTTCCTTTCTCTTTACTTACTTGCCTGTTCTTCGTCTTTCTTTCTCTTGAAGATCAGGAAGAACCAAAGCAGTCCTCCCGCGTTCACTACAACTCCTGCGATCGTTCCTACAAGGAGCGGTGTGTTGCTGTAGAACTGTACGAACAGATTAGAGGTCAGCAGTACTCTGGTGATCTCCGCCTCTGCCGTATTGCCGGCTGCATCTGTCGCAACCGCCCTGATATCCTGTCTGGAGTTTGAGCTGTTCATCGTGTAGGTCAGCTCTCCTCCCGCCGCCTGGATGTCCTTAGCGTCAAAGGTCTGCGCCGGCTCGTCATTGTTTCCTACGTATACGCCGACATCTCCCATTGCGATATTATCCGCTGCGTTTACAGTGATGTTTCTCGTATTTGCACGGTACTGTTCACCGTTCTCAATGCCTGTGATAACGACGGTCGGGGCAGTCTTGTCGATCGCGAACTCGATGTCACATCCTTTAGCACGGCTGTTACCCACATTTGTCGCGCGGTCTTCGGAATCGATCGTTACAGTATAGTTCCCTTCTTTCTCAAAATTCTCTTTGTTGATCGTGTAGTCATACTGTTTCCATGAAACCTCTGATCCGCTTGCCTTTACCTCATAGTCCGTTCCGGCCTCAAGATCCACAAGCTCTCCGTCGCGTCCGTAGGAAATGCCGTTAAATACAAGGCTGTCCACATTGATCTCGGTCACGACAAGATCCTGCTCTTCGTTGGTGTAATACTTGTCAACCAGTTTCTGTGTGTCATCAGACAGTACGAATACGGAACCAAATCTGTTGACGGAGAAGATCACGGAATCTTCCGTCTCATTTCCGGCGCGGTCTGTGATCACTGCTGTCATCGTGTAGAGATCGTCATTCTCTTTTATGCGCTCGAAGTCTGCCATCTTGATGCTCTCGCCGTTCGGGATGGATGAGCGGTCGGCGTTCAATGCCACCTCTCCGTTATTTGCGCCTTCCAGCGTGATCTCCACTCCGTTCTCTGTGTAGTTGTTGTCGCTGTAACGCACGCCCGGCGCCACTACACCGTTGTTTGCCGACTTGTCTTCGATATCGAAGAACTCAAGCTCCGGAGCCGTCTGGTCAACGGTAAATCTGTCCTGCTCATAATCAGCCGCTGCATTTCCTGCGAGGTCTGTGTAGTCTACGTCAAATGTGTAATCCGCATCCGCTGAGAATGTCACGCTCGCCGTGTGCACGTCTCCTCTTGTGCTCCATCCGCCAAGTCCCGGTGCCGCTACTCCTCTGCCTTCCAGTGAAGCCGTGATCGCTGTATTGACGTCTGCTGCATTGAAGTTATGCTCTGTGATAGTGATCGTCGCTGTACGGTCTGCGTTGAAGTATCCCGGCTCGGCATCGTTGTTGTTGTCATAAGATACCTGGATCGTCGGATCTGTCTGGTCGATCGTGAAGTCATCTACTCTTGTGTAGTTTGAATCATTTCCGGCCAGGTCTGTCGTGTTCAGCGTAAAGGTGTAATCACCGTCCGCCGCAAATGTCACGGTACATGTATGTGTCGCGCTGTCCGATACGACGGAGTCTTCGCTGTGGCTCCATCCGCTGATGGACGGCTGTGTTCCGTCTGTGTTCGTGATGTTGAATCTCACTGCCGACGGATCGAAGTTACGCTCTGTCACTGTGACTGTCGCTGTACGGGTTGCGTTATAGTAGCGGTCGTTCTGCGGGCTGTTCAGGTCGTAGGTAACATCGATGGTCGGTTCGGTAACGTCGATCTTGAGCTCTGTTACCTCACTGTCATACTGGTTGCCTGAGAAGTCAACCGCGTGTACCTGTACTTTTACATCATTGCTGTTAAACTGATCCGCATCAATGGTGATATCTCCGCTCCATGTGCGGTGTCCCTGAACTCTGTCAGCCGAATTATCTGCCAGCTCTCTTTCAAGGCTGTTCGTTACATTTCCTGTTGAGTGAACATCATACCAGATACGCTCGATACCTGAATATGTGCCGCCGTTCACCGGATCTTCCACGCTGATGTGGAGTCTTACATCTTCGTTGTAGATGCCGTTACTTGCAGCGTTTCTGTTTGCCTCGGTGATCGTAATCCTAGGCTCGGTTGCATCAGCCACCGCACCATTCGTCGGATAGATATATGTAATATTTCCTGCATAGTCTGTAATCTTCTCATAGACTACGAACTGCTCATCCGGTGATACGTTAAAGCTTCCGCTGCGCTCTGCCTTTTCTCCTGATATACCGAGATTTCTCCAGTTAAGTCCTGCCATATCCGCATTCTGTGAAATTGGATCCGGAGTCTTATAGTACCCTATGCTTGCTACACCTGAAATACCGTCGCCACTGTCAAGTGTTACCTCATATGATGAGTTGCGGAAAATATTAAATGTGATCGCCTGCCATACTGTACTCCATATGCTGCCCTCTTTATCAAGGCTGATAGCACCTTCCGGCGAATCTGTCTCCGGCTTGTCAACTGTAAAGTATGTGCTGTCATACGTTGCCGGATTTCCTGCAAGATCGGTGTATGTGAAAGTAAATGTATAGTTTGCGTCTATGTCAAAAACGAAGTTGCTGTTGGTTCTGGCATATCCATTTGTGCCCCAGTTTGTATCAGAAGCATCCTGAGCAATTGCAAGATAGTCCTCAATTTCAATTGAAGCATCTCGTGAATCTACGCCCTGTGTTCTGTCAAATGTAAACTGATCTGCCGCAAAAGACTTATCTGTTCCGTCTTCCAGCCAGAAGTTCTTCTCTTCAATCGTAACAGATGCTGTAACAGCCTGTGTGCTGTACGCTCTCTGTCCGTCCGGAAGAAGCTCGCTCTTCGGACTGAATGTGCTTCCGCCTGTCGTATATTCTGCACTGATAACAGGAGCGGTGCGGTCGATAACAAATTCTTTTTGGATAATACCGCTAGTAGATGGATAATTCACACTGCTCTCTGTTCTTCCTGATAGATCTTCCACATGGGGAACGATATAATATTCATTATCCTCATCGAATGTCAGTGTAAGTGTATTTGTTCGATTGTTGGTGTATGTTGTCTTATCATTCTTTTCCTCGCTATCCGTAATCGTCTCTCCGACTTTGATATTGTACGGTTCTAATTTAAGCTGATCTAATGTTACATCTTCAGCAAGAGCCATACTCTCGATATCCGGACCAGCCTTGACATCGAAAGTCACTCCGTCAACGTCAAAGTTCTTCTCCTGATACTCGATCGTCATCTCTCTTACTGTTTTGAAGTACTTATCATTCTTAACATCAGCATCATTATTGTAAGACACTGTAATCTCCGGGGCTGTCGCGTCGATCATCAGATTCTGACTTGCTGTATAATCATTTCCAGCCTGATCGTATGCAGTAACCTCTATCCTGAGATTATTGCTATCATAATCTTTACTTACAGTCTCATTGATCGTGTACTCTGTCAGATTTTCTGCAATCTCACTTAACGTATATCCTTCTTCTTTCGTGTAGTCAACTTTCAGTTCGTCAATCTGATACTCTTTGTTTTCTAATTCTTTGTCACCATCATATACTTTGACTACTGCTTTCTCAAGACCGGAAGATACATCACCGTCTGTCAATGTCACCTTATAATCTACATCACCTTTGTAGTATACGTTCGAATCAATTGGAGTTCCGTCTTCCTGTGTGATTGTAATGCCCGGCTCTGTCACATCCAGGACAAGTCCGTTTGAAGAATAGACTGCCGTATTTCCTACATTGTCACTCACTTTGACAAGTACGATGTAATTTCCTTTTACATTCTCAAGCTCACCGTTGTCTCCAGTAATAACAGGAATAGAAGCACCCGATCCTTCTGTCCAAGTAACCCCTTCAATTGCTGTCGGCAAAGTTTCCTTTGTCAATTCGGCATCGGAAGTAACTTTATATACATAGTAACTCCAGTCTCTCACACCGCTCTGTTCTACCTTTGAGATTTCATCAAAAGCGGTCTCTGTTCTGTCATCAGATGCTGTCACATCATCTATAGAATATGCTGTCTTCTGATAGTTATTAAATGTAATCGCTCCAAGCCATGTGTCGGATACCTGTGTCTTTCCTGCCCAGTCGCCGAACGTGAAATTAGGCTCTGTTCTATCGACTGTAAAGTTATATTCAAACGCGTCTGTCCTGTTAAGATTAAGCCAGCCGCCCCTCAACTGGATTGTTGCATGCACCTGCTCGGTTCCCTGTATGCTTTCTGTATTAAAGCCCTCTTCACAAAGATTATAGTCTCTGCGATTTACTTCCAGAACGACCTCGTCAAAGTATTTTGCAAGATTGTTATTTGTAATAGTTGCTTTCAGTGTTCCTCCGCTGATCCAGATATAATTATCAGCTTTATACAGGATTCCATTCTCTACGTTAAAAGTGATACCATTAATAATATCATTTAAAGTAAATCCTGGTTTTTCTACTGTAAGCGTACCTAACTGAGTGGTATCAGTCGTACACTTAAAGTGGTAATTCTGTGTATCCGTAATTGTAGTCACATCCGGTATGATTTCAGAATTATGTGTACCTACATTGTACCTATCATCTTTCACTGTCGCACGGAATGCAGACATGTCTACATTATCACCTGATACAATACCTGTGGTTTCGTCTGCCGCAACCGCTGTGATCATGTTCTCCGCTTTTCTCAGCGCATCTTTGATATCTTCGCCATATTTGATGATGAAGTCCTCTGTTGCAAGATAAACTGTCCTTTTAACAATTGTTACACTTGCATCAATCTCTGTCCCTTCATATCCTGTGACCTCGATCCGATCCTTTATAGATATCGGTGAACCATCTTTTGCTGTTGCAGTGATAGCATCAATCGCACTGATTGTAACTTTATTGTACAGTGTTTCGCTAGCATCTTTGCCCGAAATGTCACCTGTGATAGTCACAGTCAGCCCTTTTGTAGTATCCAGATCACCCGTATATATGCCTAATCCTTCTAACGTACTCTGGTTGATTGGAGCTGTAACCTGAATTTTTGTTGTGCCGTCATAAATCCTGTCCGTTATAGGATTTGCTGTCAGATTCAGGCTTTCAATATCTACCGGCATCTGTGAGTATACATAATAATTTTTTTCAGACTCAAGATAGTTATCTTTCTTCTCTGCTTTAACAGTAATGTAAGCCGCTCCATTTCCAACTACAATTACATTTCCGTTGTTATCAACTGTAAGGATATCGGCATTTGAAGATGTATAAGAAAGCTTTCTTCCATGCACTACCGTCTCATCTACCGGAATCTGGAATGATACCTCTTCTTCAGAATCATCATTCGCATCCTTTGTTACCAGTTTCGGAGCATCCGCACTGTTTCCATCTGTAAACGCTACTTCATAGGTTCTGTTCAGTCCGTTCAACTCAGCTTCAGCGTTGGATCCATTATATTTCTTATCGCCTGAATACACGGCAGTAAATTCAACATCACCGATCAGATTGTCCGCTTCAGCATAAGTCCATGTTGCACTTCCATTTGATACGTTCTCACTCTCGCTTGTTTCGTTTACGCTAAATGTCACTGTTCCTGTCGCATCTGTTGCGAGTCCTGATACAGTACATGTCACGGAAGCCACATCATTATTCTGCTTCGGATTTTTCGTCAGTATCAGGGTAATAGACGTATCTATTTTCGTCGGGTTGACCGTGATCGCATTTGAAGTCTTGCCATTGTAGGAAGCTGTAATTTGAGCAGAACCTGCACCTACGGCTTTGACCTTTCCGCTCTGATCTACTTTTGCCACTTCGTTATTGCTTGATTGCCATGTATAGTTTGCTCCCACCACTGCATTTTCCACAGAAAATACAGCCGTATCACCTACATGTACGATTCCTTTGTCCGCTTCAATCTGGATATCAGCCATTGACAATTTGATTTCTATCGGCTTATCTTCATCCGCTGCCGGAGCCTCAAACTCGCCTTTCTCGACCTCATATCCTGTTTTTGTCACTTCATACTTATATTGTGTTCTTTCTTTCAACGGTAGTGTGGTCTTGTCATCGTCATTTGGTATCGTAAGTTTTCCTACTTCTTGATCCGTCTGATCTTTTACAGTAATTGTCCAATCACTGAGTTCTTGGCGAGAACGGTCGTCTGTCACCTTAAATGAGACATCCACATCATCCCCCGGCGCCGCTTCCGCCGTCAGCGCCGCGTTCGGCATCATCCATGTGACGACCATTACCGCCGCGAGCAACAGCGCGCATATCCTTTCTTTCCAGCTTCTTGTACTCTTTCTCATATCTCAATCCTCTCCTTTTTCAAGCTGTACTGTTTTATCCTTTGGTTTATAGTTCCATATATATTGATAGACATTTCCATTCAACAGGAAATGTGCATAGATCCCTGCCAGTGCCAGCAGCAAAAATGCTACTGCCACGATCTGATCCACTGTCACGTTTACAATGCAATAAACCGTTCCGATCAGACCGATGATCAGCACAGCGTCCATGACCTGTGCCGGCCGGTTGCTGAAGAAGCAGAGGGGGGACGGCAGCTTTCGCTTCGTCTTCTCTGTCCGCTTCTTTTTATATTGAAGGTACAGCAGGATATACCCGGCGATCCCGGCGATCATCCCCAGCCAGAACATCACCCCGGCTGCGTACCCCGCACCGTTCAGATTGCCGTCCCCGTCCAGTGCGAACGGGATCAGCACCGGGCTTAGCGCCGATACGGCGAATGCCGCCAGCACTCCTGCAAACCCTTTCTTCATCAAGTTCATATATTGATCATCTTCCTCCCTGTCACATGCTGCTGCAGCATGCTTGTTCTGTACTAATGTAAGACCGTCCGGGCAGTTTACCCTAGATCCGCTCCTCCGTATGGATCAGCATCATATCTTTTATGATCTCAAACCTTCCGGAATACGGTTTCTTCTGTTTCTCCTCCTGCATCGCCTGTTCCAGTTCCGGCGTAAGGAGCATCGTCTCGCCCTGTGCGCCGTACAGCGGTACAGGCGCATCATTGTCAGCAGAGCCGCCGTTGTTCAGGATCTCGGTCTTCTCATCGGCACTGCTGTCCTGCATTCCGGCAGCATTCCCGCCAAGAAGCATTGTCTCTTCGCTGCCTCCGTTCAGAAGTGTCGTCTCCTCCGAGCCGTCTCCATTCAGAAGCGTCGTCTCCTCTGAACCATCGGGCAGGAGCTCCGTCTTCTCGTCTTCCCGGCTTGCACTGCCTGTCCCGGCGCTGTAGCCGCCGCCCGTATTCAGGCTTCCGCCGCCCTGCGCCTGCACATGCTGCACATGCGGCTGTGCCTGCGATGCGCCGGTATGCATCTTTTCGGTAGGATCACCACCTGTCGCCATCTCGCCGGTAGGCGGATAGATGATCGGCGGGATGCTGCCACTCGGCGTCTTATAGAGGTCGCCGGTGGATTCCGGTATAAATGTATCCTGCCTGAGTTTCCCTGTCTGGGCGTTTTCTTCTTCCATCTGCCGGATCGTACGCTTCTCAGCGCGCCCGGTCAGATAATCGAATACTCTGCGTATCTTAAATAAGAAGAAGAGAAGCACGCTTAAAGCTGCGAACAGGATTGTCAGGATAAGAAATATGATAAAACCTGTGTGATAAAGCGTGATAAGCTGTTCAGTTTCCTGCATCTGTTTCCCCTCCTGTCTAGCCTGCCTGAGAGCTGAATGCCGCATTTACCTGTGTTTCTGCTTCTTCTATGCTCTCAAGTATATCGTTTTTCGTGGCAGATACATCATCCGTTGCAAACCCGCTCATCAGCGTGCTGCGGATATTCTGCAGCTCATCCATCATCTCCCGCTCTGTCACTCCCGCCTGACGGAAGTTCAGTGCATTCTTATAGATCTGGTAAACCATCTCTTTATACATGACAAGAGCCGTCTGCTCATTATCGATAGCGGTCAGGTCTCCCGACGTAAGCTCTACCATATCAGCCCAGTAATCTGCATAGGACACTTCACTGTCGCCGGCCAGATCTCTTGTATCCAGTCCCTGGGAATATCCCGCGATCTTGGCAAACCGTTTTGCCCTCTCTACTTTATTCGGCTCCAGGCTGCCGCTTTCTGCCGCCGTCTCAAACCAGGACCGGGACATCGGCTTATTTCCTTCTTCGCCGTAATAATAGAAGTAGGCCAGTCCCATCTGGAAAGAGAACTCGTCATATGCCTCCTGATTACTCTCAAGATAACTCTCATTCGTCCGGCTGCCGCTTCCCGTATAGCCGAGGATCTCTTTCATCTGGACGTCTTCTTCCTGCGTAAAGAGACCGCCGTCCCCGGTTCCCGTTCCATCGATGAACACATCGAGAAGGCTCAGCCACGCATCTCCTCTGGACGGGTCGAGATTGATCGCATCCCGGTAATAATCCACTTTTTCTTCCTGCGTGGCGGCGTTAGACGCTGCCCTGAGGTAACCGTCGTAGCTGTTCTTTATCGTCGAATTCTCTGCAAATTTAAAGCCAAGACACCCGATCAGCGATACCGCCGTCAGGGAACATGCCGCGAGGAACGTCCCCCATTTGCGTTTCTGCTGTTTCCTGTATTCGATATCCAGCTCGTCAAAATGCTCCAGCGCATACATCAGCTCCGCACAGGACTGATACCTGTCGTTCGGGTTCCTCTGCGTACACTTTGTAACGATCGCCTCGAGCCCGGATGAAAGCGCCGGATTCCACTGGCGGATCGGATACATCTCGTAGGGCGGGAGACTGGGGTTATGCCCGGTCAGTAAGTGATACATCGTAGCGCCCAGATTGTAGATATCCGTCCTTGCATCCGTCTGGCCGTGCCCGCCGTACTGCTCGGGCGCCGCATAGCCCTGCGTACCCAGGCACTTCGTATCCTCGATGCTCTGCTCCTTGAACTCGCGGGCCGTACCGAAGTCTATGATCATGATCTTGCCGTCCGGCTTGAGCATGACGTTTGAAGGTTTTAAGTCTCTGTAAATGATGGGCGGCTTTCTGGAGTGGAGATATCCCAGCACATCGCAGATCTGCTTCGCCCATTCCACAACGCGTTCCTGTGGCTGCGCGCCCTCTTTCTTAAGCCAGTGGTCCAGTGTCCTTCCCTCGATATAATCCATGACGATGAGAAATGTATCGTCACAGTCGATCACATCGATGATGCTCGGAAGATGCGGATGATTGAGCCGTTTCAGGATATCCGTTTCGGCGATCAGTCCCTGCTTTACGACCTCATAGTCTTTCGTACCGTCTTTTCTGACCTCTTTGATCGCCCACTGCTTGTTGGCTCTCTCGTTCATCGCCAGATAGACAACGCTCATGCCGCCCTGTCCGATCTTATTCAAGATTTTATATTTACCGTCTACTATTGATCCTATTTCCAGCATATATCTATCCTCTAACACGTCTTCAGGAGGATAACGGATATATTGTCTTTCTCCTGACGTGATTTATTCAATTCCGTAAAATAGACCGCAGCATTCTGCAGATCTTTTTCTTCTTTTATCTTGTCGGGAGCCATAAGCTTTACAAACTCTTCCTCCGCGATCACATGACGGAATCCGTCCGAACATATCATATAGACTTCTTCCGGTCCGTAAGTTCCGTGTTCAAATTCCGGGATAATGACCTCGCTCGCCCCAATGCACTGGAGCAGTACATTTCTCTGTGGATGCGCCTTCGCTTCCTCGGGAGTCATCCGTCCCATATCAATCTCTTTCTGTACAAATGTCTGATCCTTTGTCAGCCGGCTGATGGTCTGCCCTTTCAGCCTGTAGACTCTGGAGTCCCCGATATTTAATATGTAATACCTTCCTTCCGCGAACAGGATCATCGCCGCCGTCGTTCCAAGCGCCGCGTGAAACTGCTGTCCGTATGCCGAAATCCTCGAATTCACATCGAGTATCAGCCTGTTCAGATCATTTTCCATCTCAATCCGATCGATCCCGTCCGCAGTCCTCTTCTCGTACAGGAATACCGGAAATCTGTTTTCGAACCAATCTGAAAAAGCCCTGACCAGAGCGGCGCTGGCGACCTCGCCTTTCGCGAGACCGCCCATACCGTCACAGACCGCGGCAAAGAAAACTTTGCCGTGGTCCGTGATCGCCTCTTTGATCAAGACAGAATCCTGATTTGTATTCTTTTTTATCCCTTTATCTGTATGTACAGCACTCAGAAATTCCATCTTTTTCCACCCGTTTATCTGTTATGATACATGAAATTCAAACTCTTCATCTGAAAGCTTGAGCGTAGACCTGTCTGTCAACAACGTCTCCTGATACGGGCTGAGCTGTACGCCGTTTACAAATGTGAAGTTGCTGGACTTCTGATCTGCCGCATAGTAGTCAGAGCCCTTCTTCATGATAACTACGTGGTATCTGCTGACCGATGTATTATCGGAGATGCAGTAGTTGACTCTTCTTCTCTCTTTACCGATCGCAAAGTTCTGTGATGTGATCGGGATCTTCTCGCCGTTCTTCTTGCGGATCAGGTAAGCGCCGCCCATGCCGCCTCCAAGAAGCGTGGTCTCTCCTGCTCCGGAATCAAGGAGCGTCGTCTCTCCTGCTCCGTCGTCCTGCGGCATTGTCGGATATCCGCCCGGCTGTACCGGAGATACCGGCGGTGTGTTCGGCTGTACCGGCTGTACCGGCGGCGTCACTTTCTGCTGTACCGGCGGAACCTGTTTTGCTTTTTTCTTCTTATTACCGTTTACCACGACAATGATGATCACTACGACAACGATCACGATCACTACGATAGCGATGATACCGCCGATCAGGAACCAGTTCGGTCCTTCTGCCGTCTCTTCATCATCTATATCATCTGGTTTTGGGGTAGGAGTCAGTCCGCTCTGTGCTGCAGAGAGATCATTGATCGCTGACTCGATCGCTGCGGAATCCGGACTGCCTGCCGCTACACTCTCTGCATCAGCGATAGCGTCCTGGAATGCCTTTACGCTCTCTTCTGTGTATCCGTCAAGGCTGAGTGCCTTTGCCGTATCGATCTTGGACTGAAGATCTTCTACTGTCAGCTCCGTCGGTTCTGTACCGCCGCCGGTGCTTCCGCCTGTAGCTCCCGTATACGGGATTCCCCATGTATCAAGGATCTCTTTGATCACATTGATCTGGATCGAATAATTCTTCTGATCTACTATAAACTCATTAATACCTACAACTTCTCCCGCATCATTGACGAGCGGACCGCCTGAATTACCCTCGTCAAGCTGGGATGTATGCTCGATGATATCTACGCTTCCCGTCACAGTCACCTTGGACACAATTCCCGACGAGATCGACACATCGTCTTTTGTATTGAAGTTCTTGTTAGAAATCGAATCTGCCGGGAAACCATAAGCAAATACATCATCTCTCTGCTGAACCGCATCGCTGTCGCCAAGTACAAGCGGTTCCCTGCCATAGATCTTCTCTGACAGATGAAGCGCAGCGAAATCCAGCACATCACTCTGCGCGTTCTCATGAACCGTTGCTTCTACGTTCGTATCTCTGTTTGCAAAGACATACAGCTTCAGATGCGGGTCGTTATCCGCAAGCTCATCCAGACCTTCACCGTCCATAACAAGTTCACGGATCGTATAGACCACATCCGGATCCGGATCCATGTCCGTATCCAGATCGAAGATATGTTTGTTTGTAATTACGTACTCCTCATTAATAAGGAAACACGTCCCTGCAGTATAGTATGACCGCACTCCTTCATCATCGACATATGCGAGCATCACCTGCAGGATACCGTTCGCCGGATCCTCCGTAGTTGCTGTTACTGCGGTGCCGGCTTCATCGCCTTCTGCTGCCTGCACGGGCAGGGCCATCCCTATCACCATGCACATTGCCGCCATAAGTACCAGCAGTTTTTTGATAAACTTTTTGCCCATACTTTAGCCCTCCTGTAAAATGTAATATTTTGTCATTCTGTGTCTATTTTACGGATTTCCACCCTTGTCTCTCAATATGTGTCGCCTTTTGTGGTCACGTTTTTTTCACACATTTTATAGATTTTTTATACTCTTTTGCATATAATGTAGTTTGTTTTAGTTTGCCTATCGGGAGGGGGAGACTTTTTCGCCTTTGTATACCCCCCCCCAGGTATTTTGGGGCGATCGGCCGCTGTCCGGATGACAACGGCTTCTTATATCTGCTGTGAAGGGGGATAACTATGTCGGAATTTTCATATGTTCTTTCCAGGCATGTTCACGGAAAAAATATAAAAACATATGCACTGGCACAATACTGCGGTCTTGACCGCTCGAATATGTACAAGATCATAAACGGCAAGAGAAAACCGACTTCTCTTGAAATGGTCCATAAGATGGCACGGTTCATGCACCTTTCTCCTGCTGAAGAACAGGAACTGGAAGAGGCATATCAGATCACGGTGACCGGCTATGATAACTACTACCGGCGCAGGGATGTTATGAATTTCTTTTCAGAATTCACACTCTCCACGGCGGCTCTTCCTTCCTTTAAATATGGAGAGGATCAGCCCGCCAGTGGTCAGGAGACCGCACTGCTTGCTTCTCCGGCTGAGGTCAGACAGGCTCTCTTCCGTATGATATCATCGGAAATGAGCCGGCAGACAGACGGACACATCCAGCTTCTGGTCCAGCCTGACGCCTCTTTCCTGATCGACCTGATCCATGCAGGGAGCCAGCCTGATGCAGAAATACATATCGAGCATATCATCTGTCTGAACAATAATTCAGAGACAACGCAGTCGCAGAAAAACTATAACCTGAACTGTCTGAAGCAGATCCTGCCTTTGTACGGAAGCTGCCCGCATTACGAATGTTTCTACTATTATGATGACATCTCATCCAGGACCGGAAAGCTTACACTGTTCCCATACATGGTCATCACATCCGAATGCGTATGCCTTCTGACTGCCGGACTGGACAGAGGCTGTGTCATGCGTTCTGACGCTTCGCACAGGATGTTCTCGGATATGTTTGCCGATTACCGCAAGGCGTCGACCGTCCTGCTCAAACAGATCAGCAATGTCGCAGAGCAGTTGGATTATGCCCAGAGCCTTCTCCGGGAATGCGGCCCGGGCTACTGCTTTCAGATGACCCCCTGCTTCACGCCTTTTATCACACTGTCTATGGCTGAAAAATATATTACTATTGACTCTCCGTTCCGCCCGGCTTTTATCGATCGTTTTCAAGGGTACATCAGGGAAATGAATGTCTGGCAGGAGCAGGGGAAGACCGCATGCATCTTCTCATACGACGGTGTCAGGCATTTTCTGGAGACCGGAAGGATCGGGGAATATCCGCAGGATGTGTACCTGCCCTTTGATATGCATGACAGGATCAGCCTGATCCGGAAACTGATCCTGTCATGCAGGAATGGACATTATCGGATGCTGAATGAATTGATCGGAAATCCGGAGCACGAACTGTATCTGTTTGTCAATCAGCAGAACGGGTATCTGATGTTTTCATCACCTTATACCCGGCAGCCAGTCTATCTCAATATCGAGGAGCCGGGCCTGCTCTTTACTTTCTATGATTTCTGTGAAAACCTGAAAGAAGATATGTTTTATACACCGGAAGAGACCGAAACTATACTCAATGGACTAATTGGAAGATAAAAACTGACAGAATACTTTAAGGAGACAGAGGGCTGCCGCACTGGAATTTTCATTCCCTGTGCGGCAGCCCCCTGTCTCCTTCTTATTTTTGAAAATACGCCACGATCAGATCCACCATCCTGCTGTAACTCCGCACTCCGTCCGCCTGTCCGTTTACCTTAAGATATGTATCATTGATTCTGTCCGCTGTCTCGGATATCCTGCCCTCATACGCATCCCAAAAAGCACTGTCCGCCTCCAGGTCCGGTCCCGCCTCTTCTGCGAGAAGCGGCCTCACCTCCCGCCAACTCTCATGATCCGCCCGGTACAGTGCATTCATGCAGTACACCCATCCTGAAAGATATCCGCTGTATTGGAAATCCGTCCGTTCTGACCCGATACAGGCAAGAAATGCGATGAAATTCGCTTCCTCTTCCTGCATGAACCCTCTCAGGTGTGAGAGCTCATGACAGGCGGTGAACGGGATATTATACGCTGTCATATCCCCATTATAATTTGCTTCCACTGTAAATGGCGAATAGATCCCGGTCAGTCCCTGATAAGACAGGATCTCTGATACCAGCAGCTTCTTTGGCTGCGGGTAGTATCCTTCTAACGCAGGGAATTCCTCTGCCAGATCACGCATCGCCTCGACAGCGCCCTCTCCTTCCGGCGCTTCCAGAGTCATCACGCCGCTGCTGCCGCGGTCCACCTCACCGGAAAGGGCATTCACTTCTTCCGTCAGCCACAGGCACACATCCTTCAGCTCCTGTGCCGTATACCGGTATGTGACGATCCCTTCCTCCTCGGAAAAGGATCTTCTGTGGTAATTGATCCCGCAGCATATGGTATAGAGAAATGCCAGGATACCCGCGGCGAGAAGGATGCAGGAGAGCCAGGACGCGGCGGCCTGCGCTGCGGTATGCTCTGCATTCTGTGCTGCGGTCTGTTCTGTACTCCGTGCCGCGGCCCGCGCTGCTCTTGCCCGCCGTACCGCCTGTACAGCCATACCTGCCAGCGACAGGAGAAATGCTGATATAAGTATATACAGCCCGATCTCTGATACTGAAAAAGGAAAGATCCCCCAAAGCCGCCCGGCGGTATCCACAAAGACAGGGTATATATTTTCTGCATACCACTCCGCGAACTGCGGCCTGGCTGCTGCAAGTGCCATCAGTCCCGCGCTGAGCGCCAGAAGGATCACTGCCGCCGCCAGCCTGGGCCTCAGGCTCCGCAGGCGGGCCGGCCCGGGAGCTGCTGGTTTTTGTCTGTTAAACTGTATCTTCATCCGCTGTACCTTCCGCTTCTGACTTTCTGACTTCATGCTTCTTTTGTACAGACGGCCCCTCCGCCTGTATGGATGTAAACGGTCATGCTTATTATACCGTCTTTCCGATAAGGGGGCAATGTACGATATTTGCTTGTGGATAAACATTGACTTAAGATTATTTTTAGGATAAGATAATTTAGATTAAGTGAATATTTTTTCGCATTGACACTTTCACTACATAATTATTGTTATGTTGTTTCTTCAAGCAGTCTTATTTTTTCCATATTTTTCCGCCACTCACCTAGCCCTTCCGCCGCATACATCCTCGTTACTTCCAGACTGCTGTGTCCCAATATATCCGCCAGATCGATCAGATTCTTAGTCTCTCTGTAAAATGTTCTTGCAAACAGATGGCGCAGATTATGTGGAAATACTTTTTTCAGTCCGATCCCCGCTTTTTCCGCCACTTTTTTCATTTCTTTCCATATATTTGACCGATCCTTCGTCATCCCTGTCCGAGTACGGAAGATCACCCCGCTGCGGATTTTTTCTTTTCCTATATATAAGATCAGTTTTTTCCTGAGGATCTCCGGCAGGATCACAATACGGTACTTCCCTTTGTTCCATACTTTGATCAAGCCGGACCGTATATTTTCTACACGGAAAAATTTCAGTTCGCTCACCCGGATCCCGGTCGCGCACATTGTCTCCATGATCATAGCTGTCTGCTCTTTTCCATATTGACGGGCTGTCCGCACCAGTTTTTGAAATTCTTTCCTGCTGAGTTCCCTCTCTGTCCGCAGTACATCCAGCCTCTGTATCCTGATCCTTTTCAGCCGCAGCCTGCCTGCTTCCATAAAGATCAGGAACTGATTTAACGCAGCCAGCATAGAGTTTGCACTGCTCACCGTATAGTTGCATACCATCCATTCCTTATACTGAAGAAGCTTCTCTTTATCCAGCGATTCGTCTGTACCTGCATATTCCATAAATTTTCTTACGTCCCTGAGATATTTCTCTATTGTCGCTCTGCTATTTTCCCGTTCCATAAGATATTCCCTGAATTCTTCCACGTCCTTTTCATTAATGCTGAAAGTTTTCTTCTCCACCTGATGATCCTCCTGTTAATGTTTTCTATTATTATTACCACCTCTTTTCAGGGTATAGACCGGATTGTAATTATGGAAACTCTATTCAAAAATGCCGGATAAAATAAAGGCAGGAATGATTCTTACAAAACACTCCTGCCCCTGTGTATAACGATCTTTTTCCCGACAGTTCATTCTTCAATTATCGCTTTCTCTGTACTATCCCCTGGTCCACACATGTACTACATCTGACCCCGGGCTGCACAGCTCGATCTGGCTCTTGTCTTCATTCAGAGTATACGCAAACTCCAGTGACCCTCCGGGCACAACAAGCTTCAGAAGAAGCGTTCCTTCTGCATCCTGCACCACACTGAACGTTCCCTCTGTATCCTGGTCGGAACCTTTGACTGTCACACTGTTATCCTCTCCGAACACATAACTGTTTCCGCTCTCGTCTTTCCACTCCCCCACGATCCCTGCCGCGCGCTCATCTTCCATATCCAGGAATTCAAGGTCAGCAGGAACAAGCCGGATATCTTCCCCGTTATTGAGTGACGCGAGGTCAAGCCCGTATCCTGTCTCATCAGATGAGAGCGCATACAGCTCCGACTCATCCGCGCTGTCCAACGTGATCTCCAGAGTGATATTGTTATCTTCATCAAATCCACATTCAAACGTAAAAGGCTCCTCATTCTTCGTGCCTGTTCCGTCCGATCTCATTGTGTAGACATCGTTTTTTCCATCTACTTTCCATGTCTTTATCAGCAGGTTCCTGACCGCTTCGCTGGGTGCGATCAGTCCTTCCTGGCCTGCCTCCTGCATATCCTCTGCATACTGGTCCACTTCCTCCGTGATCGAAGCCGCGGTCTTATCCTTTTCTCCGCACCCTGACATACAGATTGCCGCTGCCAGAGCCAGGATCAATAACTTCTTTTTCATAACTGTCCATCTCCAATACGTGATTAATGATCTTTTACAATTGTACACTATTCTTTAAAGTGCGTACAGTTCTTTTCACATGTATGCAAAAAAAGGATCCGCTTTTATACCTCATAAAAACGAATCCTTCTTTATTATCTTCCATTTGAAAATGGAGAATACGAGAGTCGAACTCGTGACCTCCTGCTTGCAAGGCAGGCGCTC
>ERZ1090864.254-NODE-254-length-29984-cov-8.075545_pt1 | contig 29984 bp, 15 predicted proteins | sample MGYA00478479_ERZ1090864 | MGnify/ENA primary metagenome ERZ1090864 (study PRJEB33644, sample SAMEA5815743) | chicken gut metagenome | biome: Chicken; feature: Gastrointestinal Tract; material: Caecum | place: Ireland | collected 2019-01-01 | study: A study of the...
TTGTCTCCGTCTTGTTTGTCAGGAGTCAAAAATCGGTATTAACCGACAGCCCCTTGAAAAAGAAGAGAACTGGATCAACAGATACATTCGGCAGGAATGGAGATTAAAACGGATTAGTTTTCTTCGATATGAATTCATTTCTAAAAAAACTGACACCGCACTAAGACCAGGTGAAACCGAGCCGGATGAGAACGCATTTCTTGTCCGCTGCGACGCGCGAAGCTTTAAAACCAGAACGGATTTCCAGGAATATATTACATTTCTTCTGGACGCCGGATGGAGACACATCAAAGGAGACTGGAAGCAGGATACTCACTATTTTGAGCGGATCAGCCCCAATGCATCAGAAGAGCTTTTCTCCGATGATGCCTCAAAAGCCGCCCGCTATATGCGGCAGGCAAAAATATGGCTTGCCTCGCTCTTTGTATTGGCCGCCTGTTCCTTTTCCTGCTTTTTGTCAATGCCATTTCACCTTCAGGATCTGCTCAATATAAAAGCACAGTATCTGACGCCCGGGCTCTGGCAGATGGAAGGGATCGAGTTCTGGTCTGCACTGATTTTTGAAACACCGTTTGCACTGATAAGGAGCGGCGCATTGAACCTTTTAATACTGGCTCTTGCACTGTTTACCCTTGTTCTTCTGCTTTACTGCATAGCAAGAGCATACGCTTTGTCCCGAAAGGTAAAGTAAATCGGTAAAGTAAATCAAATGCCGGTAGCATCCTGGCATGGACTCTCGATGTCACGCCTTCTGCTGCCGGCATTTTCTGGCTTTTCCCTTACTTTCTATCTTCTTTTTCGTTCTCTTTTATTCGTCTTCCCGATATCCGAAGTTCTTCATCAGGTAATCGCTGTCTCTCCAGTTTTTCTGCACCTTTACCCACAGCTTTAAGTTGACCCGGCAGTCCAGCAGGCGCTCGATCTCATATCTCGCCGTACTGCCGATCTTCTTGAGCATAGCGCCCTGCTTCCCGATGATGATCCCTTTGTGGGAATCCCGTTCGCAGATGATCGTGGCGTCAATGTGCATGACTTTTCGCTCCATCTTCATGCGGTCGATGGCGACCGCGATCCCGTGGGGGATTTCTTCATTCAGGCAGTGCAGCGCCTTTTCCCGGATCAGCTCCGCCACGATCTGCCGCTCCGGCTGGTCAGTAACCGTATCCTCGTCATAGAACTGCGGGCCATAAGGCAGGTATTTCATGATCACCTTCACCAGCTCATCCGTATTGTCTCCGCTTCTCGCAGACACGGGCACGATCTCAGCGAAATCATATTCCTTCCGGTACATGTCGATCGCCGGGAGCAATTCCTCCTTTTTCACCATGTCGATCTTGTTGATGACAAGGATGACAGGCGTTTTCACCTTCTTCAGCTGGTCAATGATATGCCGCTCGCCCGCGCCGATAAACGTAGACGGTTCTACCAGCCAGAGCACCACATCCACCTCGTTCAGTGAACGTTCGGCAATGTTCACCATATATTCTCCCAGCTTGTTTTTCGCTTTATGGATGCCCGGCGTGTCCACAAACACAATCTGCCCCTCTTCTGTTGTCAGGACCGTCTGGATCCGGTTGCGGGTCGTCTGCGGCTTATTAGACGTGATCGCGATCTTCTGCCCGATCAGATGATTCATTAATGTAGATTTTCCCACGTTCGGCCTGCCGATCAGTGTGACAAAGCCGGATTTGTACTTTTCGTTCATAGCATCTCCTTTTGTGCAAGGGGTCAGACCCCTTTTCGGTAAGCTGTCAGACAATTAGCTTAATGTCCTCACTTCCCCAAACATTTCTCTGCATTCTTCGATTTTTTCTTCGCTTCCGATGACGCAGATCTGTTCCGCGTCCAGCATTGCCCTGAGCACTTTTGAAAGCGCACGGATGTCGCTCTGTCCTGCTGTCAGGATCTGTTCTCTTTCTTCCCGTATCATTTCTTCTGTCACGTGGTTCATGTACAGGTTCATGGAGCGGCTGCCTTTTGCCGCCGGGTTCATGGGGCGGTCGATATTGCTGATGGTGCCGATGATGAATTTGTTCATGTCGCGGTCATCTACATTGAAATTCTCCAGGTAGTCCACAACGCCCTCATAAATCTCCATGGTTTTCTCCAGATTCGGGTCACGGTAGGAGATCAGGTATCCCTCTCCGATGCGGTTGAAATTACTCATGCAGCCGTAGGCGCCGCCTTTGACGCGGATGTTCTGCCAGAGGTAATCATAGCTTAAGATCACTTTCAGGATCTGCAGCGCCCCGGTGTATTCCGCGCCGCCGTCGATGAAATTACCGGCTCTTGCAACGTACTGTACTTTGGAAGAGGTCTTAAATCCCTCATTGCGCTTCCTGCAGTGGATCACGCACGCAGTCTCCGGATCTACGTCTGCTGCCGCCTGCAAGTCTCCTGTCCGGGCACCTTCTCCCGCGTGCACACCTTCTCCCGCCTGCACGCCTTCTCCTGTCCGTAAACCTGCTGCCGCCTCTGTCCCGGAGTGGTCATTCAGGCTGTCCCTCACCGCGCCGAACGCCGCCAGCATCGGTTCCAGCCCCTGCTCCGCGGACGTGTAGCTGACCATCAGGTTGTCCGCGCGGAAGATCTTCGCGGAAATTTCTTTCAGGTTCCGGATCAGCTCTTCCTTATGTCCGTCGAAATCTTCTTCGATCGCTTTCACCACTTCATAAAATCCGATGCCGTCCGTATCGTCCTTGAACTTGGCGATGGGCGACGTGTATGACAGGGCGCGCAGCGCAGCCGTCGTATGCCCCGAGGAGAGGAAGGACATCTGGAGCCTGGACCGGAGCATGGCGATGATTTCTTTTAACCGCTTTTCGTCATCCAGCTTTAACTCCATCAGGATTTCCCGCATCATAGAGAAGAGCACGTCCATCTTCGGGTACAGCGCCTTTCCCTTCATCTCAAACGTGGCGCGGAATTCTTTTTCTTTTACCTTTGTAACATCCGGGTACAGCTCCAGTGATGTGCCGATCCCGCCGGTGTGGACGTTGATCTCGTTAAACAGCGCGCCGTATTCATAATTCGTTGTGTCAATGATGCCGAGCACGCTCTGGAGGATGCCCACATAGGGAAGCTTGTCTTCCGCAATGCCGGACAGGTCGAACATGAGCGTCGCGTATCCGATGCCGTTCGTCTCCACATTGTGATGCACCATCTTCACTCCGTCCGCATCCATCTCCGTATTATAGATTGGCGCGGTCTCTCTGGAAATGTCCTCTCTCCTGAGCACCGGGATCTTCGCCAGGTCCTCCGGCGCGGACTCCTCTTCCTGATATGCTTCCAGGTCTTCCGTTGCCTGCACGAGAGCTTCCACCTCTTCTGCGGACAGGCTCTCTTTATACGCTTTCAGCCTGTCTGCCAGCTCCTTGTCCATACGGGCGGTACGCCCTTTTTCCGGGCGGATGATCACCACAGCTCCGTGCGGGTTGTCCAGCAGATATGTGCGGATCAGCCCCTCAAAGTAACCGGTATCCACCTGCTCTTTTAAGAATTCAAAAGTCGGGATCGCTTCCATATGGATAAATGGCTTCTCTTCATCATAGAGCCAGCTGTCAAAGAGCTGGAGCCCGTACATCAGCCCCCTCGGGTAATTGCCGAAATCCGCCTCACGGAAACGGAATTCATAGTAATTGATCCCCGCGCGCAGCGCCTTCTGATCGATGCCGTTGTCCGCGATCCCCCGCAGTGTCTCTTCGATCACACGGATAAAATCTTCTTTCTGCTCCATGTTCGCATTCTTCGAGATCACAGAGAAGATCGGCTGATAGACCCCATTGTCATAAGAGCCCATGATATCCTTTCCGATCCCCGCATCAAGGAGCGCTTTTTTCAGAGGAGCGCCGGGCGCTGACAGGAGCGCATAATCCAGGATCTGGAACGCCAGATACAGCTTTTCATCCAGAGAAGTACCGATCACCTTATTGTACGAAAGGTAGGTATTATCCGCCTCATTTTCATCGCTTGCTATGGAATATTCCTGGACGATCTCCTTCATCTCTGTGAATGGCTCCTGATACCGGATCTGGGAATCCACCTGGATCTGGTCAAAGTCTGACAGATATTTCTCATCCAGCCACCGCAGCTTTTCTTCCATATCCATGTCCCCGTAGAGATAGATATAGCTGTTGGACGGATGATAATATTTCCTGTGGAAATCAAGGAACTGCTCATAGGTCAGCTCCGGGATCACCTCAGGATCACCGCCGGACTCATTTGCATAGGAAGTATCCGGGAAAAGAGAGTTCAGGATCACCCGGTCCAGCACGCCCTCCGGCGAGGAGAACGCTCCCTTCATCTCATTGTAGACCACGCCGCTGATCTCCAGGTCCGCGTCCGCGCTGTCCAGCTTATAGCTCCAGCCCTCCTGGCGGAATGTCTTGTCGCTCTGATAGATGTTCGGATAAAACACCGCATCCATATACACATGCATCAGGTTCTGGAAATCCTTGTCATTGCAGCTTGCCACCGGGTACACGGTCTTATCCGGGTAAGTCATGGCATTTAAAAATGTGTTCAGTGAACCTTTCACCAGCTCCACGAACGGATCCTTCACCGGGAACTCCCTTGACCCACAGAGCACAGAATGCTCCATGATATGCGGCACTCCCGTGCTGTCTGAGGGCGGTGTCCGGAAGCCGATGGCAAACACCTTGTTCTCGTCGTCATTTTCCATAAGAAGGACTCTTGCCCCGCTCTTTTTGTGCCGCAGCAGCACGCCGCGGGATTTCAGGTCCGCAAGGTCCTTATCCTGTATCACTTCATAGGATGTAAGGTCATATATGCTCATATCCAAATCTCCTTGTTCTTTTTCTGCTCACAGGATGCCGTTCAGGATCCGCTCTGCCCCGTGCATATCCGGATCTCTTCCACGCATCGCTCTATTAGTATAGCACTATCTTCACATGTTTAAAAGACGAGCATCTCGGTTTTCAACATTTCTTCCGTTGACTTTCGATATTCCAGAGATTACAATTCGGATAGCAGAATTTAAAAACATCGATCGAAACGGAGAATTTGAGATGAAGCATCTTGTCATTGCTGAAAAGCCTTCCGTCGGCCGCGACATCGCCCGGGTACTCGGCTGCGGAAAGAAGAACAATTCCTGTATGGAAGGGGAAAAATATGTTGTTACCTGGGCGCTTGGCCATCTGGTCACGCTGGCCGATCCGGAAGAATACGGCAGTCAGTATAAGGCCTGGAGCATGGATACACTGCCCATGCTTCCCGATCCCTGGAAGCTGGTCGTCATCGGCCAGACCGCCCGCCAGTACCGCGCCGTGAAAGAACAGATCTTCCGCAGGGATGTATCGGATATCATCATCGCCACCGACGCCGGGCGGGAAGGCGAGCTGGTCGCCCGGTGGATCCTCGAGAAGGCCGGGAATAAAAAGCCGGTGAAGCGTCTCTGGATCTCATCCGTGACCGACAAGGCGATCCGGGAAGGCTTCGCTCACCTGAAGCCGGGGAAAGATTACGAAAATCTGTATCATGCCGCCGTGGCCCGCGCAGAATCCGACTGGGTCGTAGGCATCAATGCCACCCGCGCGCTCACCTGCAGATATAACGCCCAGCTTTCCTGCGGCCGGGTACAGACCCCCACCCTGGCAATGATCGCAGCCCGGGAAGAAGAAATCAAAAAGTTTATTCCGAAATCTTATTATGGATTAAAAATCTCTTCCGGTGGAATCACTTTCATCTGGAACGACGCGAAATCCAACTCAGACCGGACCTTTGATAAAGCCCGGATGGAGGCTGTCCAGAAAGCGGTACGCGGGAAAGAACTGCATGTCACGGAGATCCGGAGGAAAGCAAAAAAATCCTTCGCCCCGGCGCTTTACGACCTGACCGCGCTGCAGCGGGAAGCGAACCAGCGGTACGGATATTCTGCCAAAGAGACGCTGAACATCATGCAGCGCCTGTACGAGAATCATAAGGTCCTGACCTACCCGCGCACGGATTCCCGCTATCTCACTTCCGATATCGTGCCCACACTGAAAGAACGGCTTCAGGCTTGCGCCGTCGGCCCTTACAGAAAGACCGCGGCACAACTTGCCAGGCATGAGATCCGGGCGGATAAATCTTTTGTCAATAATGCAAAAGTATCGGACCATCACGCCATTATCCCGACCGAGCAGTTCATCCGCCTGGAGCAGCTGTCAAACGAAGAGCGAAGGATCTATGATCTGGTCGTCCGCCGGTTCCTTGCCGTCCTCTCCCCGGCATGCGAATACGAGGAGACAGCCCTGACCGGGGCGATTGGAAGTGAAACGTTCCGCGCAAAGGGAAATGTGATCCTGAAGGCCGGATGGCGGGAGATCTATGGCTCCGGCTGGCAGGATCCGGAGTCGGATGATGAAGAGGGCTTTGAAAATGATCCGGCAGACAGCCCGCTCTCCGGGAAAGCAGCCATCCCATTTAAAGAAGGGGCGCACCTTGTGGTAGACGCCATCCGGACCACGGAGGGACAGACCAGACCGCCCGCTTATTTTACCGAAGGCACCCTGATCGCAGCCATGGAAAATCCGGTGCGCTACATGCAGCACCAGGACCGCACCCTGGCCCGAACCCTCGGAGAGACCGGCGGTCTCGGGACCGTCGCCACCCGGGCCGACATTATCGAGAAACTTTTTGCCGGCTTCCTCATGGAGAAAAAAGGCAGCGAGATCCACCTCACCTCCAAAGGGAAACAGCTCCTCTCTCTGGTGCCTGCAGACCTGAAAAGCCCTGAGCTTACCGCCCAGTGGGAACTGCGCCTGAAAGCCATCGCCCAGGGAAAAGAGTCCGATAAAAAATTCATGTCCGAAATTGAAACTTACACCCGGTCACTGATCAGCCAGATCAAGAACGCGGACGGAACATTCCGGCACGACAACCTGACCCGGCATAAATGCCCCCAGTGCGGGAAGCTCATGCTGGAAGTAAACGGGAAACACGGAAAAATGCTCGTCTGCCAGGACCGCGAATGCGGATACCGGGAAACCATCTCCCGCCGCACCAACGCCCGCTGCCCGGTCTGCCATAAGAAAATGGAGCTCGTGGGAAAAGGGGATGCCCAGCGGTTCGTCTGCTCCTGCGGACACAAAGAGAAACTGAGCGCCTTCCAGGAACGGAAAAAGAGGGAAGGAAAAGGTGCAGGCAAACGGGATGTGGCCGCCTATATGCGGAAGCAGGAAAAAGAAACGAACGCGCCGATCAACAATGCGTTCGCAGAAGCTTTTAAAAATCTGAAGTTATAAAACATAATCGTGCACCACAATATCTTCGCCGCAATATTAAAAGGGATGTCCTCACCGGAGCATCCCTTCTTTTATGATCTCTTCTCCGTTCCCTTTAAAATACGGGATCGAATGCGATGTATTGGCGGACGAAGCGAGCAGATGTATCTCTCCTTTCCGGATGCCGCACGCCTTTGCCAGAGGGTTTCTGGAAAAGCGAACGTACTGGATCTTCCGGTATCTCACGATCAGGTACGTCCTTGCGAAATACCCTTTCGCCAGCTTCAGGAAGTCGTTTCCCGCCAGCGAGCCTTCTGTCAGATATTTCAGGATCATCCCCGCCGCCAGGCAGATTTCAAGCACTGCCGCCCCCGCAGCTGCCCAAATGGCGTATTCCGGCATCGCGGAAGCGCACACTGCCGCGCAGGCTGCCACGATCACCGTATAGATCAGCGCCGGGACAGACCATGCCGCCCAGACAGAGGAAGGCTGGCGCTCCACCGCCGCTCCCGCCGCGTCCAGAAACTCCGGGAGCAGGGCTGAGAGCTTCTCATTCAGCTTCGCTTCTGTCGAATACAGGATGAGGAAGGAATTCTTCTCATCATTGTCATCGCCCATCCCCACATTGACGATCTCCGCCATGTACCGTTTCCCGAGGCGCGCGACAAAGGACTGCTTCAGCCGCAGCGCCTGTATCTTATCCACAGGGACCGTGTACTCCACTTTCTTGAAAAATCCGTATCGGATGTAGATCTTATCCCCGCGCCGTTTCGCACGGAAATCATAATACCTGACAAAGTCCTTGACCGTATCCCACAGGGCAGACGCCACGATCAGGGCTGCCACAAGAACACCTGACGCCGCGCCGATCAGTGTCTGAGCCGCATCCGGATCACCCACGATCTGGAATACCGTGCGGACCGCCCCGGCGATACCGAGTATGATGACCGCCACAGACAGGATATTCACCGAGAAAAAGCCATGCTGCAGGATATCGCCCAGATCTGAGCGCACATCATAATCCTCAGCCTCACCCGCATCCCCGGCCGGCATCATCGCCTCTCCCCTCAGGGCCTCCCCCGGCGCGCCTGCTGCCGCCTGCTGCGCAGAAAACCCCTTCCCGGCTCCCGACTCCGCGTCACGGATCCGCCTCGTCACCTCCTGCTTAAACGCCAGGGCATCCGCCTTTTTCAGGACGATCTTCACATCCGTGCTGTCCGCGGTGGAACGGCTGTTTGTATCCAGCTTGACCTTGCACGTGCCCAGGAGCATCTCAAAGAGATTCTGCTCGGTATTAATATTGGAAATATTCCGGATGCCAATGGTATTTTTCTTCTTATTCAAAGTGTTCCTCTCGATCACGACCGCATTGTCCTGGAGAGATATGTAAGTCTTTGACCAGACGGCGAACTGGAGCGCGATCAGAAGCCCGCCCGTCTGCTCCGCGATGATAGAAATGTGATTGCGGAACCGCATGCCCTGTGTTTTCTCTGTCTGCGACTTCTCAGTCTGCATCTTCGCCTGTCCGCCTGACGGATTCTCTTTGTCTCTCACATTCATTCACTCTCACCTGCCCTCTGCCCTGCCGCGATCTCATTGATCCTCCTGCGCAGGGTCTCCGCGATCTGCTCTGCGCGCTCCTCCTCGAGAAATTCCAGCGTCACATCGCCGCCCCCTGTGGTCACGATCACTTTTGCCACGCCGAACAGCTGGTCGATCGGCCCTTTCTTTGTCTGCAGCTTGTGCAGGCGCTCGATCGGGACAATGTTGCGTTTCACGAACAGATATCCTTCTATAATGTCAATGCATTCGTCATTGATGCTGTACCGGTAGCGGTTGTAGCGGAAATACGGGCTGACCGCGACGTCAAAAAGGACCAGCACGGCAAGGACCAGAGAGATCCATTTTCCCGCAGTCAGATCTTCGGGAAAGATCCAGAAATAATCCACCGCGCCGATGACCGCCAGGACGACCACGCCGGTGATGATCCCCGCCACATACATACAGTACAGGGCACGTTTCGATAAGTTCTCATACATTGTAGTTTCCTCCGTTTCTGCGGAAATAAAAAGCATCCCGCATATTGTACTATGAATTTAATACAATAATACGGGATGCCCCCTTATCTGTCAATGTCTTTCTGCCCCCTGCCCACGCACAGCGCTTTTTCTGTTCCAGCCCAGGCCAGCTCTTTTCTGTTCCGGCCCAGGCCAGCTCTTTTCTGTTCCGGCCCAGGTCAGCTCTTTTCTGCTCCTGTTCTCACAGCTCTTTTGCTGCTCCCGGCTGCCACAGCGTCTCCCCGATCCGAAGGAACCGGTTATACTTTGCCGTCTGCTCAGAATGGCAGGGCGCCCCTGCCCATATTTGTCCGATCCCCAGCGCTGCCGCGATATCCGCGGCAAACACATCTTCCGTCTCTCCCGGACAGCAGGCAAGAGCCACCCGGTAACCGGCTTCCTGAGCCGTCCTTGCCACCCTGACCACTTCCGTCAGCGTGGGGATCCGGTCCAGTCTGATCAGGACCGCATTCGCAGCGCCCAGGTGGCTTCCTTTTCTGATCCGCTCTGCGTCCGCGTCAAAAAGCGCGCCGCCTGCCAGCTGTACTCTGCTCCCGATCCGCTCCGTCAGCATCTGCCAGCCTTTCCAGTCCTCCCGGTCCAATGGATCCGCAATGGAACAGACCGGAAATTCCGCAGTCAGCTCTTCATAGTATTTTATCATCTCTTCGGCTGTCTTCGGCCTGTTTTTCCCTTTGCCCAGGATATAAGCCTGCTGCTGCGGGTCATATATCCCGGAACTCTCCGCGCCGATCGCAAATAAAAGTTCCCGCCCCATGCGGTATCCGGTCCGGCCGGCCGCATCCCGGATCATCCGCAGAGCCTCTCCCGCCTCAGCCACATCCGCGATAAACGCTCCGTCCTCCCCCACGGCAGCAGGATATCCCCTCTCCCGCAGCACCGTTTCCACCGAACGATATACCCCCGCGCACATCCGGAGCTGTGCGCAGAAAGGGACGCCCGCTCCTGCCGGAACGATCAGAAACTTCCGGATACCCACAGTACCGCTCCCGCATGAGCCACTGTTAATTATGTTCATCACAGGCGCCGGCATCTTTACAGCCTGTATGCCTCCCAGATAACGGTACAGCGGAAGCTTCAGCGCCATGCACGCCGCCCGCGCCGCTGCCACGGAAATGCTCAGCAGGGCATTTGTTTCCATATGGCTTCTAGCCGCATCCCGCTGCGCGCGGGTCAGGATCCGGTCGATCTCATCCTGGCAGAATACATTTATGCCGATGATCTCGTCCGCGAGCCTGCTGTTTATATTCTCCGCCGCTTCTCTGACGCCGCGGTCCCGGCAGCATTGGTCCCGGCGATGCTGGTCCCGGCTGCGCTGCTCCTGGCAGTATCGTTCCCCGCCGGGCCCGCCCTCTTCCCGCGGCCCTGCCGTATCATACCGGCCGGAAAAGACGCCGGACGGCGCCGATGCCCTTCCGACCGCATCCTCCCCGGCCAGCACCTCTGTCTCAATAGTCAGATTTCCCGCAGGGTCCAGTATCTCTCTTGCATATACATCCCTGATCAACAACTGTCTCTCCATGGCCTGTATCCTCCTATCTGTAAACTCTCTGTATGGATCACTGTTCACAGTAACCTGTATGGCATAGTCTCTCCGCTCTCTGCCCGCTTAATGCGTTGACTTTTTATATTCCAGAGATTACAATTCGGATAGACGGTAATTTATGCATTTTCTCCAGGACTGAAAAGCCCTGTTCCACCGACAGAAAAACAATTTCCCGTCCACACAGGGCGGGAAGGACAGGAGGTTTCTATGAAAAACCGGTTCAAATATTTTTTCATGCTGACTTTCAGCACACTTCTCATCGCCGTTGGCACTTATTTTTTCAAGTTTACAAACAATTTCACCTTTGGCGGCATCACCGGCCTCGCTGTGCTCGTGGCAAAGACCGGAGTGATCTCCGCGGGTGATTTCAACCTTATCATGAGCATGATCCTCCTGGTGATCGGTCTGGTCATCCTCGGGAAAGGATTTGCCGCAAAGACTGCTTACTGCAGCATCCTTCTCTCAGTCTCCCTCTCAGCGATGGAGCGCTTTTTCCCCATGGACGGGCCTTTCACTGACCAGCCGATGCTGGAGCTGTGCTTTGCCATCGTGCTCCCGGCGCTCGGATCTGCCATCCTGTTTAACATCGGGGCTTCCAGCGGAGGTACTGATATCGTTGCCATGATCCTGAAGAAATATTCCAGCTTTGATATCGGGCGCGCCCTGCTCGTATCTGACGCTCTGATCACAGGAGCCGGATTCTTTGTATTTGATATAGAGACCGGACTGTATTCTCTTCTCGGCCTGGCGATCCGCTCTTTCATGATCGATACTTTTATCGAGAGCTTTAATCTGTCCAAATATTTTAACGTTGTGTGCGACCACCCGGAACCGATCTGTGATTTTATCGTGCACACTCTCGGGCGCAGCGCCAGCGTCTGCCATGCAAAAGGCGCCTATTCCGGCAGGGATAAGTATATTATCCTGACCGCGCTGAACAGGGTACAGGCAGTCAGGCTGAGAAATTTTATCCGGGAAAATGACAAAGAAGCTTTTATACTGATCTCTAATACCAGTGAGATCATAGGGAAAGGATTCCACAGCGTGTAATCTCAAATTGTCAATTTTAATTTTGTGTAAAATCTATAATTTCTATTTTTTCAACAATTAATCTGTGAATTTTTTGTGAACTTTTAATCTCTTCGCTCTCTTGTCAATCTATTTGTTTGAGACTATAATTAAATCAGTTTTAATGATTTCTCAAATGAATGGAGGTATGAACATGGGAAAAAGTAGAAAAAAACTGGCTGTTCTTCTCGCAGCAGCAATGACGCTCTCAATGACGTTTGGCATGACTGCTTTTGCGGCAGATGACACGGTCCCCGGTGAACCTGTCCCAGCCGTTGAAGCCGCCGACACGGAGCCTGGAATCCCGGAACCGGTGACAGTGACGGAACCTGACCCGGATGTTCCGACGGATACAACAGTCACGGAACCTGTGCCGATGGATACAACACTCACGGAACCTGTACCGGCGGGCACAACACCCACGGGATCCGTGCCGGCGGCAGATGACCCTGCGGGGCCAGAAACAACTTCCACCAATGATATACCTGACGTTCCCTCTGCCCCGGACAATACCGTTCCTCTCAATGACGATGCGGAAACTCCGGATAACGATACCGACGGCAGTACACTGCCCCCGGAGGGGGACATCCCAAATGACGGCGGACAGACAGAGGGCGGACTGGTCGCAGAAGTAACAGAAGTTGAAGAAGAGCCGACAGAAGTATCCATCGCCGGCAGCGATAACCTGACCCAGTCTGATTCTTTTGTTTCTCTCGGCGAGGGCAAAGGATCCTATCAGTATGACGGGGAGACTCTTATCCTCAAAGATGCGCAGATCGAAGTGGATCCCGGACTTGGCTGGGTAGGCGGCATCAACATTTACGGGGATCTTATCATCATCCTCGAAGGGGATAACGCGATCATCGTAGGCGCCAACTCCGAAGGGATCTATATATACAACGGGGACCTCACGATCAAGGGCGACGGGACGCTGACTATTTCCAACAAAGCCGGAGAATATAACCCGGATGGAGTTTACTATGAAGGCATCTACAACGCGGAGGGAAATATTACGATCGACGGCGCGGATGTAAATATCGACGTATACTCAAATGAGTCATATGATAACAGCGGAATCTATGCCTATGGCGACATCAACATCATCAACGGCGCTAATGTCACAGCGAAAAGCACGGCTATGGGCGATGGAGATGTGACTCATTACGGCATCCTGGCTGATCAGGGAAAGATCAGCATCATTGATTCCAATGTCACTGCCTCTGCCGACGGCAGGATCTCTCTCGAAGACGGGATCTTACAGATGGGCATCGGGCTGTTATCACGTGACAGCAGAAGCCTCTATGACCTTGACGCAGACTGCCTGGCAGGCATTGTGATCGATAACTCCAACGTAAGGTCCATCGGTTCCTTTGCATCCATGCTCGTAGTCGGGCGCGACGGGACGATCACCATCGATGGAAGCACGATCGTATCTCCGGAAGGCGTTAACGTACGCGACCTTATCGCAGTGATCGGGGATGACCCGGACGCAGCAGCTTCTGTGATCGGCGCGATCCTGGCGACAGGAGAAGGCCCCATAGACCTGGATGCGATCATGGAAAAGATCAATGACCTGATCGATGCGGGCGATGAAGATGCGCTTCTGGCATATCTGGAGTCTCTGTTCGGATCCATCGCAAAAGACGTGAATATCATCAGGAACTCCGAACTTTACGCTGAAAAGGCTGGCATCCCGGTCACAGGAGACAGCTACCATGCAGAGCTTCTCATCCTCGGCCTCATCGCAGCCGGCACGGTCAGCATTTATCTGATCAGGAGACGTATGACAGCTTAATACAGCCTGGCGCGTAAAACGAAAAGGCATGAATGATACGGAAAAGCCGTCCGACTTTGACAGAGCGGACGGCTTTTCCATGTATCCCGAGTCCTTTACAGCCGGCGGTAGTGGGGGATGATATCCTCATAATGCCCGTCTTTCATAAGGAAACCGCCCGGTATGGTCCCGAGCTGCACAAAGCCCAGCTTTTTATAAAGCCTCAGCGCGTATGTATTAGTGCTGACCACGGCGTTGAACTGAAGGATACGGAATCCCAGTTCTCTCCCCTTTTGCATACAGTGTCTTACCAGGATTTCTCCGATATGCTTCCCCCTCACATCCGAGCGCACCGCATAGCTCGCATTGCAGATATGACCGCAGCGTCCGACATTATTGGGATGTAAGATATAGATCCCCAGGACATCCCCTGAGCTTTCCTCACATGCGATCCCCGTAAAAGACTGTTCCTCAAAAAATGCGTGCCCGCTCTCCTCGGTCAATGTCTCTGTCTGCGGAAATGCCGCGCCATCCTCGACAACCTGGTTCCAGATCATGACTGCGTCTTTCAGATATTTCATTTCATATGGTCTTATCCTGATATCCATTTCCTGTATCTCCCTCTGTCTTATATTTTCATTTTCTGTCCTGCCCTTAACATGCGGAACATCCGTCTTGCTGCATTCAGGTATAGTCCTTCCGCCCGGTCCATCGCCTCCGGCAGAGGCATGGGAGCGTTTACCGCGGTCTGGATGGACTCGATCCCATGATCGTAGATATCTTCCGCTCCCCTGCCCATGCTCCCGGACAGGGCCACTGCGGGTATGCCCTTTGCCTTACACCTCATGCCAACTCCCCGGATCGCCTTCCCGAAAGCAGACTGCCAGTCCATCGCGCCCTCGCCGGTGACGACCAGGGATACGCCCTCCAGCTTTTCATCAAACCGGACCAGATCCAGAACTGTTTCAACCCCTGACCGCAGTTCCGCCTTTAAGAATACCATGAGCGAGGCGCCCAGTCCGCCCGCCGCTCCCGCTCCCGGTATCGAGTCCATATCGATCCCGTATTTCTTCTTTATAATATCCCGGTAATTCTGCATCCCTGCTTCCAGCCCGTCCAATATTTCCGGCGTACCGCCTTTCTGCCGCCCAAAGGTATATGTCGCGCCGTCCGCCCCGCACAGAGGATTGGACACATCACACATAACCGTGAACCTGCACTCGGAAACGCGCGGATCCAGTCCCGATCCGTCAATGTCACAGATGCGGATCAGATCTTCCCCGCAGCCGTCCACTTCTTTCCCGTCAGCGTCCAGGAATCGGATCCCGAGCGCTTTCATACAGCCGGTCCCGCCGTCATTTGTAGCTGAACCGCCGATCGCGACAGAAATATCATGGAATCCCCTGTCCAGAGCATCCCGTATCATCTCTCCCGTACCAAATGTAGTAGTTTTCCGCGGATCCCTCATCTCCGGCGGGACCAGGGTCAGACCGGATGCTGCCGCCATCTCCATAACCGCTCTCCTGTCATCGAGCTTCCCGTAACAGCTTGTCCGTATGTCCCAGAGCGGGCCATGTACTCTTGCCTCGATCCGGCTCCCGCCCGCCGCCGCGATGACAGCTTCCGTTGTCCCTTCGCCGCCGTCAGCCATCTCCACGCCGACACATTCGCAGGAAGGGAAAATCTCCCGCGCAGCCTCAGTAAGAAGTTCCGCTGTCCTGCGCGATGTAAGGGTTCCCTTGAATGAATCAGATGCAAATAAAAATTTCATGCCGCTGTCCCCCCAATCCTCTGTCCCATGTTTCATCTGGCTTTTGCCTGCCCCCGGGCTCTTTCTGATTATCATACCACCTCAGCGGGGAAAAGCCAACAGCCCGCTCATGGCACAGATAAAGGACAGCCGCCCGGCTGCCCTTCGCTTTGCACAGAAATCATTGTATTAAGTTCATTAATGAAAATAGTGATCCCCGATCTGTATTCCCCAGTTTCCGTTTCCGAAGTAAAGGCAGTCACCAACCGGATTGCTTCCTGCGATGGCATCCGCCGCTGCCTGTCTTGCCGTGTCTGAATAACACCCACTGGCAAGCACAGAATCCAGCCAGCCTGTCATGGCAGGTCCGAACTGTCCGGACTGATAGATCACTTCTGTGATCGTATTGGGATAAGAACCGCTCCTTACCCGGTTCATGACCACCGCGCCCACGGCGACCTGACCCTCATAAGGCTGATTGCCTGCCTCGCAGTAGATCAGCGCGGCGAGCAGTTCCTGCTCGGAAGCAGCCACACTTGCAGCCTGTGCCTCTGCTGCCGCCTGAGCGGCCGCTGCCTCTTCTGCTGCCCTTGCTTCCGCCGCTGCCTGCTCCTCAGCGATCCTCTGAGCTTCTTCCGCCGCTTTGCGCTCTTCTTCAACTCTGATCAGATATGCCGTATGTGCCGCGTTGACAGCTTCCTTTGTATCCTGTACAGCTTCCCCACGGATCCCGCCGGCTGTCCCGGCAAAGTCCCACTGGAAAATCTCATCCTGAATGTATGTGCTCTGGTCTGTATTTCTGTCGTTTTCTGCCGCCAGACTTGTAAATCCCGTCAGCAGCATGGCGCTTGCCGCTGCTACATACAGAGACAGCAGGACACGCCTGTTGTGATTATGTTTCATATACTCCTCCTCTAACCTGTTGCAATATCATTACGATATCTTTTAAAATATATGCTCATATTTTAAATAATATTACAAAAGTGTTACGGATGGCATTATAATACAGGATCTACCGCTTGTCAACTTTTTTATTTACTTTCTTTATCCGCCTCCTCCACTGCACTGTCCGCTGTTGTACTTTTTATTTTTTTCTCTGCTGTAAACAAAAAATGAACGGGGTCTGACCCCGTTCACATTTTTTTCACACTTTATCTGCGCAGGAAGTTTGCGATCCTCTTATACAGGATGAATGTGACCGCTCCGTTGATCCCTGCCTTGATCACATTAAAGCCTACGATAAAGGGCATCAGATCCCAGACCGCGCTCGCCGGAACTCCCATGAATATCGGCGTGATGACCATATTCGCGCCCATCATCACGACTGCCATCGCCGCCATACCGCACACGAGTGCGATGACTGCTGTCTTCCTCGTCTTGTTCCTGCTGTAGATCCCGCCTGACACTGCTACGAGCACTCCTGTAGCGATCACATGCATCAGGATGCCATAGAGTCCGCTGCCCGCGCTCACTGTCAGCCCCTGCACTACGGATGTCACCACTGTCAGGACAAGCCCCGCCAGCGGGCCAAAGGCAAATGTGCCGATCAGGATCGGGATGTCTGCCGGATCATACTCCAGGAAGGATACGACCGGGAAGATCGGGAAATGGATCAGGTACACCAGTGCGACCGAGATCGCCACCATCACTCCCATCTTCACTACTTTCAGTGTCTTGTTTGCCGCTGCCATATTCTGCTGGCCTGTCTGTTCTGTCATATTGAACCTCTCCTTCTTTTTCCGCCCCTTTCCCAGGGCTTTTTTTATTATGAAAAAGGAACTTCTTCCAAGGAGAGACAGCGACGCAGAAAAAGCCCCGGACATCAATGTCCGGGGCTTTCAGCTCTTCCTCTGCGAAGCTGCTTATGAAACAACTGCGTTCCGATAAGTATGTTCTCTTCTCTCATCCAGACTATACTGTCGGTACCGGAATCCCCTCATGTGAGAGTCACCGGTTCAGCCGCACATCGTGCGGGTCCCGGACTATACCGCCGGTTGGGACTTGCACCCGACCCCGAAGATCTTATTCCTTTTACGAGTATAAATATAACTCTTTAGAAGGAGGATTTCAAGAGGTTTTCGGGACTTTGCTATAAACTTTGTTATAATTGATGTCTCATTTATGTCTCAGAACTTATATCTCTCCAACATATAAATTGGAATCGTTATTATTTTACCGGTTTCTCCACCCTTGGTATCTCCTTTCAGATACAGAAGCCGATCCGCCTTTCCTGACTGCAATGCTTTCACCGCGGTTTCAGCCTTCCCTTTCCCGGTCTTCACTTCCACCAGACAGCGTCTGTTTCCTTCTAAACTCTGGACGACAAAATCTATTTCACCGCCTTTATATGTTGCAAATGCAGGAGTTTCAAAAGCAATCTCCGGCGGGAAATCCTGTCTTTTTTTCAGATTAATAAATACATAGTTTTCATTGAGTGTTCCTCTCAGAGCACGCTCGTCTGTACCTGTCCTCTTCAAATAATAATTTGCTACCCCCAGATCCATAAAATAGCATCTGCCCGCCGCCTTAAAATCCATAATATCCAGTTCGGTTATCTTAGCGCAGAAACCTATGATCCCGGAGAAATAAAGCCAGCTTATCGCTCTGTTGCAGGCTGCTTTTGTTATATTACTTGAATAGTCTCTTGTAACGATCTTCTGAAGTTCCTCACTGATACTGTCTTCTGCAAGTCCCTTTTTCTCGCGGTTCAGTATCCGGCATATAGAGAGAAAAATCTGAGTAAAGACTCTGTTGTCTAAAATATCGGTAAAATATCGGATTGATTCATTTGTAAAAGTGTCAATGATCTTTACCAGTTCGCCCTGCGCCTTCTGTATATCTTTTGACTCCAGATATGTCTGTACAACTTTCGGATAACCTCCCACCTGACAGTAAATATCATAAATCGCCTTCAGCCCGTCATAGAAAGAAAAATCCTGCATATCCGCTGAAATCTGCATATACTTTTCATAAACCTCTTCATCGTATGCTTCCAGAAATTCTTCAAACGACAGCGTATAAATCGTAATCTTTGTCACATCTCCACTCGAAAACCGAAACTCAGGCTCATACACTCTGCCCAGATAACTTCCTGTCACAATAAAATGGCACTGGAACTGTCTCGTAAACTCTCTGATCCGATTATAAATCTCTGCTGATTCCTGAATCTCGTCAATGATAATAACTGTATCATCCGTATCCTGAAAATCCGGTTCATACAGACGAAAGGCATCATGCAGGGGATGCTCCGGGCGTTTCTGGCCCGGCTGCCACTCTGTAGCCTGCTTATAACACTCCATGAACTGTTTGCCGCTCAGCTCAAACAAATTGACATAAATCTTGTGTGCAAAATTTTCATCAGCAAACTTATTGATCAGATATGTCTTTCCAACCTGTCTGGCGCCGTTTACCTCAAGCGTACTGTGGTCGGCAGTATCTTTCCACTGTACTAGTCTGTCATATATCTTTCTTTTAAGGTACATCTGTTTCCTCCTGACCTAAGACTTTCATGTTTCTTTATTATACCAGAGTATCTGCCGCTATACATCTATAATTTAAAAATACCCCGCCATTTCGGACGGGGTATTTCTTTTATTTTTCTTACAGGATATCCCTGTTTCATCTGAACAGATCATACAGGATCTTATCCTGCCTTATCTTGTCCTTCTGTTTCTCCTGCGCGCTCTTCTGACAGCTTTTGCCCTGAGGCTCATCATTGCCATTACAGCTGCGCCCGCAGCGCCTGCCACGATGATCATGATCACGATCGGTGCCGCGTCTCCTGTCTGTACTGCTTCCACAGTCGGGCTTCCTGTTGTGCCTGTATTTCCTGAGCCTTCTCCGCCGGAACCTTCATTGCCGGAGCCTTCACTGCCGGAGCCGGATGCCTTCTCTGTCCGTACTGTGATCACTGCAGCTTCCGAAAGATTTCCAGCTTCATCATAAGCCGTTACGCTGATCTCATACTCTGTATCTGCCTTCAGGTTTTTGATGACTGCCTCTGTGTCAGCCACTTTTCCGATTTCCAGGCCATCTACACAGATCACGTACCCTGCCACGCCTTCATTGTCTTTCGACGCGGACCATTTGACTGTGACTGTAGAGGAAGTAACCTCTTTAGCCTCGAGTTTCTCGGGAGCAGTGGGTGCTTCTGTATCCACATCCGGCTCAACCACTGATCCTTTGACTGTCACCGTACATTCTGCCTTTAATCCGGCTGCATTCGATACAGTGATAACTGCTTCTCCTGCTTTCAGTCCTGTGACGTTTCCAAAACTGTCAACAGACACTGTCTCCGGATCGGATGAGCTCCACACGAGACCTTTGAGCAGCGTCCCCTCTTCGTGTCCCACTTCAAGGGCAATCATTTCTCCAACGCTGATCTCCGCGTCTTCCAGAGAAGCGGAATCCGCTACCTTCTGGATTTCAAACGGAACTACTTCCTGAAGGCTTGCAAAATTATTGCCGCCCTGCTCAACATAGATTACAAGATATTTTCCTGTCAGCGTCTCCGGGAACTCCGTCGTCACCCACGCTCCGGATGTATACAGTTCATCCGGCACTGTAATGGACTCGCTCGCATAGACCTCATTATTGTCTGCGTCCAGGATCACATAACGGTACTGGGAAATCCTTCCGTTTATATTACCGTCATTTCTCTGGAGGAAGTTAAATCCGCCAAAGGAAACCGTGTCCCCAAGATCGATCGTAAGGATCGCCGGATTGTCCGGGCTTACATTAAATCCTGTGGTGCTCCAGTTGGAGTGCCACCTTGTTGAAGTATTCCCATCGACTGCATACGCTGCCGTACCAGTCTCCTCTGTGTTCGCTGTCGCGGACATCTCAAGCTGGTCTGCGATCTCCACGATCACCCGATCGGTCACTGTGATCGCAAACTCTGCGATGGTTTCTTCACCCACTGTACCCGTAATCGTAACTTTACCTGCTCCGATCGCTCCGATGGTGAGAGTCTCCTGATCGAAATCTACGACTCCTTCATCGCCAGTGCATGTCCACTCTACTTTCTCAAGGTTGCTTCCGTAGATTGCTGCCGTCTCGCCCTTGTACAGTTCTGTCTTGTCAATGCTTGCCGCAACGGCATCCTCATCCACTGTGATCACCAGGTTGTCGAGGATAAAGTCGTTCTGGCCAGTTGCAGTCGCGCCTGTCGCACGGCTGCCGTTCTCATAGAGACCGATCCATGTCTGGCCGCTGCCGCTTCCGATCACCTGCATCGTTACATGGCCTGTATTCGCCTCTCCGCCGCCGGTCTTCTGTGCAAGGTACTGGTCTTCCGACGGCAGTGTATATGTCGTGCCGTCTCCGACTACCATGGCGTATGCCCTGTCCGGTCCTGACTGATAGTCAAACTCAACCGTGTAGACCTTACCCGGCTCGAAACGGAAGTTCTGCGGGATCGTCTGGTAGATGATACCCGTGTTCGCCCCGTGATGCTTCAACGACCACTCTCCGTCAATGACGTCATCTGTCGCTTTCTTGTTCTGCCATCCTGCCTGCGTATACGGAGCATGGAGCTCTGCCAGATGGGTTACCGGATCGGAAACACCCTGGGCTGAGCTGAGCACAAACGGATACAGCCCCTGGACAACAGATTCGAAATCCTGTGTAAAGTTTCCGTTTTCATCATAATTATTCAGCGTGATCTCTACAATACGGATATCATCCATATATGTGGATCCCTGGCCGGCCTCTCTGAAAAGAGTCAGGTTCGCGGTCGGCCCTTCCGCTGTAAAGGATACCTGCATGCGCTGCATGTTCGTGCTGTGCTTCTGGTCGCTCTTTACATAGTTGGACGCGATCGACCTCATTGTATAATTGGAAACGCTGCCGCTTCCTGTATTGACGGCGATTTCCGCCTTTGAATCACTTGCATTGTCCACATATACTTCCGCTACATATTCCACGCCTGTCTTAAGCCCGGAAATCTGAGTCGTTACTGCCACATCCTGTGACGGGCTGTTGAATGCAAGCCTCTGGTCTCCTGTTGATGCTTTTTCTACCACAACTGCCGGATCATCGATATCTCCGATCCAGTCAGCCCCGTCAAGCGATTCGCCTGCGCCTGCATAGCCGTTGAATCCCGGATCTGTCACATACTGGTCGCCAAAGTCATCTTTGAGTGTCTTTGAAGACTCGCCTTTCAGAACAACATAAGCTGTCTCTGCCTCTGCTGTCAGAGTGATCTGACCGTTCTCAACCGGAACATTTACAGCCTCTCCTCTTCCCTGGTCAGACAGCGGATATACAACAACATTCGCAAGTCCTGCCCAGTCGTCCTGGAGATCCCATGTAGTTGTGCCGCCTTCCAGATTCCAGTGATACAGCTTCTCTTCACCTGTCTCAGTATCTGTCCACGGAAGCAGGTACTCTACATCATTGAGAACCACTTTATCGTTGAGAGTGATCGTGCGCTCGATATAATCGTCGCTTCTCTGCTCTTCATTTCTTGTCACTACGACAGTGTCATTGTCATCATTCTTCAGAGTGATCTGCTTCTCCTGGTTGCCTACCGGAGACTCTCCGTCCTCGTAGTTCTCCCAGTCAGTCACATAGTAGTGCTGCAGGAACTTCGTCGGAAGGTTCTCTGTAAATGTTTCTCTGATATACTTGTTGAAATCCTGGTCGCCGCCCCAGCCTTCGAAGCCGTACAGCCTGAATCCGCCGAGAAGCGGATTGTCTGCCGCGCCGCCGAAGGACGGATAGTTGATGACCTGCACGTCTCTCTGGTCATTGCGGATGAAACGGATGATCTCACTGTTGTATCCCTTCGTTGTGTTTCCGCCGTATGCCGCGTCTGTCGCCCAGTGTGACCATGTGGAGTCATACTCGCCCTCGTACGGGAACTCTGTTGAGAATCTCCATCCGAGAGAGTTGATCTGCTCTGCGATCCTTCTTGTCTCCCACGAATCCTGGTACCATACATCCAGATAGATGAAGTCCATGTTGTCTTCTCTTGTCGCCGCATCTGCCGCGATCTCATCCATCGTTGCATTCAGTTCGCCTTCGGACTCGCCGACATACTCGCCTTTATCCCAGTCGCCACTGTAGAAGTCTGTCTCATTGATACGGTCATATAACTGCACCATTCTCTTGTATCTTGCCTGGCTTCCAAGATCCCACAGCTTGTCGATGACATAGGACTGATCCAGCCATCCCCAGCCGTTTCCGGAACCGTTGGATACCATTGTGTTATTAAATGACTTGGACTCCGGATAGGACTCCTGCGCGTTGATATGGATACCGATCTCTGCGCCGTAATCATGAGCGATCCTGATCAGTTCCTGGAATCCTTCCACGCCGCCTTCCCTGTCCGCAATGTGCGCGTACTCAGAGTTCGCGGAGTCATGTCCCTCGCTTCCGTATCCCTTCAGCATAACTGCCTGCGGAAGTCCGTCTGTTGCGAGGTAAACTTTCTTGATATTGTCTGCTGTCGTCATGTACGGATTGGATACCATACTTGCAAAGTTCATGACAATGCGGTAATTGACAAGATTTTTGATATCCTCTGCATCCTGCGGGACATTCATGATGTCGCGGAATGCCAGAGCGCCGTCGTTCCAGTCAAGGTCACCGTCTTCATTTATGTCGCCTGCGATGCAGACTTTCGCGCACGGAAGCTCGCTTACAGGATACTCATAATCGCTCTTTTTCTGAGCGTTCGCGTCTCCGTCTTCATAATACCATTTTGCGCTTGCAAGGCTCATGGTATCTGCGCCGCTGTTCAGGACGACTCTTTCATCGCCTTCGATCTCGGAATTGCTCCAGAGGCCGGCGCTTAAGTTCCCGTTTGTGAGGAATGCATAGAGGTATCCGTCTGTTGTTGACGGGTTGAACCCTTTCTCCCATGTGATCTCTTTGTCGCCGTTTGTGACTGTAGAGTTGGATGCTTTCGCGCCGTTAAACACCGCGTCTGCCTCTACCGCGTCCACGGAGATAAGATTGAGCTGCGGGATGTCGATCGACGCGATGTCAGCGCATCCGTCATTCTTCGTAAGCTCTGTCACTTCCCATGTCAGGTCGTTGTCATCCACACTGATCTTCACTGTCATGGACAGATCGATCGCTTCTTCTTCATCCGCCAGAGACATGCTGTATGTCTGTGATGTTTTATCATTTGTTACTTTTACATTTTCCGGTGTGATCGCAGCGCCGTTGATCATGATCTCACTGAGCTTCGTCTCCTGCGCGCGGAAGATCGTCTCTTCACTATCCTTCAGCACGTATCTTGCCACGAGCGGGAAGTCTTTCCCCACATACACTGTCATGTAGTCAGATGCGATGGAGTCATAATCCTCAAGATTGATCGGTGTCTTCTCCTCCAGCTGGATATCGAATACATTCGCTCCGCCTTCTTCTACTGTCACCGTCTCTTCATATGCCTGATATCCCGGCGCGGTTGCTGCCACATTGTACTCTCCGACTTCAAGAGCTGCAAATGCGTATGTACCGCTCGCGTCTGTCTCGGAAGCATTTACGCCGAAACGGACGGTTGCGCCCTGGATGGGTTCGCCGTCTGCGTTCTTCACTGTTCCGGATACATCCTCAACAGCTGTGTAATATGTATCCGTCACCTGTCCGTTACGCTCTGCGCACCAGTCCCAGTTATCTTCCATGCAGTCTGTACCGTTGACTTTCAGATCGGCAAACTCGACTTTTGTCGCGCCGTTTGTCTTAACGCCGAATTTTCCCGTGCCGTTCAGCTGCTCTGCAAGTGTGAGCAGGTTCGGCGCGGACACGCTTGTCCTTGTGCCGTTCACGGAGACCGCAAGCTGCTCCCTGGAAAGAGAGATCTCGATCGTCATCTCCTCGCCCGTCTCAGGAGCCGGGAGGCCTGCAAGCTGCGGATAGCTTCCGCTTCCGTTCAGGTTGTACTGATAGTACCACTTGCTGGATGAATCATATCCGATATAGAGCCAGTTGCTGTCATTCTTATACATATAGAAGATACCAAAGTTATTGCTGTTTACCGGACGGAATGTAAGGGACAGCGTACCGTCAACCGGCATTGTCCTGTCCTGATCCAGCAGAAGCGCCGGAGCCGCTGTATTGGCGTTTCCGTAGGCATGCCCGCCGCCGTTATTGGAACCTCCCTGTACGGTGATCCATTTTCTTCCCTTCTGATCCGGGTCCGGTGTATCCCCGCCTTCGCCGTCATCGCCGACTTCTACGGATACAGACGGCTCCCAGGTCTGTCCTTCTGCGTCTTCTTTATACAGAGACCAGTTCCTGTAGTCAGCCGCTGTATACTCGCGTTCGCCGACAACAAGGTCCGCGAAATAAATGTCCGTATAAGACGTGCTGTATGTAGCTGCTCCGAAACCGATCTGTCCGGCCTCATCTTTCAGTGAATTAAAAGATGCATCCGTAACCGATGCGGTTCCTGACTCTCCGCTTGTCGTATTGTTTACCGTAAGCTCAAGTCCGCTGTCCTTATAACTTCCGGAAAACTCCACAACATCGTTCTGGTTCAGGGCCGGAAGCCCTGACAATCCGGGATATGCACTTGCCCCGTCTGCCGCATACTGGACAAACCAGTTGTCCGCCATTCCGTCATATGCGATGAATGACCAGTTGTTATCATCCACATATTTGTTCACAAAGCGGAAACGGGTGTCATCTTTCGTGCTTCCCACTTTCAGCGTAAAGCTGAAGTCTTCGTCTGTAACATCTATGTTATCCGACAGGATAAACGCTTCCGGAGTAGCGCTGCCGAAGTGCCCGTTGGCATTGCCGCTGCCGGACTTCAGGTGCGCCATTTCTTTCGTGATCGGCGCGGCAAGCACTTCCAGAGACGGAAGATACGTCATTGCCGATGTGATCACCATGGCCGCCGCCAGCGCAGATGCTGCCAGACTTTTCCATACTTTTTTCATACTTTTCCTCCTATTTTTTTATTTATCAAATAACGCTTCCGGCAGGGTCACAGGATTTTATCCGTGATCCTGCCTTCTGCCTATCTGATACAGATATACAAGTCAGACTATACGGCTTATCTTCTCCGGCTCTTTCTGCCGTTGACGCATACTGCTGCTGTCACAGCACCTGCTGCCATGAGCAGGATGATCCAGCCGAACGATGCGGTATCGCCGGTCTGTACAGCCTTGTCACCGTCAGCAGTGCTGTCTGTACCACTCGGTTTATTATCGGAAGGTTTCTCTTCGGTTGGTTTTTCATCCAAATTTGCAAGCGCTACGCTCAGTTCATTCAAAGCAGCTTCTATAGCCTGCTGATCTCTGATATCCAGCTCATCTGCGCTGTCAAGAAGAGTCTTCGCTTCTTTCATCGCCGCCTCAAGAACCTGTCTGCTTTCTTCAGTGAGACTGTTCAGATCTACTTTCAGAGCAGCCTCATATCTTTCCTGGAGAGCCGTAATATTAGCTTCTTTGTATTCAATCTTATTATAAGCATCCTCCAGCGCTTTTGCAGCCGCATTGATCTCAGCCTGATTACGGATGTCAAGATTTTCCGCATTCAGCAGCGCCTGAACATTCTGCAGCGCTGTATCATAAGCCGTCTTTGTATCTGGCGTAAGCTGCTCTGAATTAACATTTCCATAATTCTCCAACGCCTCGCTCAGTACGCTAAGATCCGCAGGCTTGTATGCAAGCGCATTGTATGCCGTCTGGAGAGCGGTTACTGCTTCATCTATATCTGCCTGATCACGGATATCCAGCTCCTCATTTTCCAGCAATGCATTCGCAGCTTCCAATGCTTCTGTATACTCATCTGCTCCAACGGCAACGATTTCAAGGTTAACATCGCCATAGGTAGAAACTGCTGCCGTCAGATCCGTTTTATCCGCCGCCTTATAGACGATTGCCTCGATTGCATTATTCAGAGCCTCTGTATAAATATCAACAGCTGTCTGCGGTACATTTTCATCCTCAAGAGCTGCATTTGCAGCCTCAAGAGCTGTTGCTAACACATCATACCCGCTTTCACAGTATTCCTCCACTATTTCCTCTGCTGCATTTACCGCAGTTTGGAGAGCGTCTTTATTTGCCACTGCTGCACTATCTGTAGAACGATAGATATTAATCTCCGCCGCAGATGCAAACATATTCGGCTGATTACCATAAGAGCTGTTGACCACAAGCCGCACATACCGTGCGTTAACCGGAGCAAATGTGATCTCCTGCGTATTGGAGCTGTCCTTCAGTTCTCCTGTTGCTGCCGGATACCATGTGTCTCCATCCATGCTGACCTGAAGTTCATATCCCTTCACGCCGCCATTGCCGCCTGCTCCTCTTGACAGATAAGAATAGCGGTCGATCACATATTCTTTATCAAGTTCAATCGTCAATGACTGAGGCAGTACTCCGTCTCCTGTTGACCCATAATGTGTATGCCACCATGTAGCCGGATTATCATCTATGGCAAGACTTGCGGGTCCCTCAGTTGCTCCTGTATGCTCAGAAGATGCGCTTGCCTGCATTGATGAATGAGGAATGATCGTCAAATCTGCCACCATGCCTGTTACAGATGCAGGCACACCATTATGGATATTTTCAATCGTACCTGATCCCTCTTTTATGCCTTCTGCATTTACGATCCCAAATGCCTCTTCACCCATTTCACATGTAAATGTAAGAGTATCTGTAGCTGAACCGGAAACGTATGCCGCCTCCAGCTCAGTCTCACCCATCGTAAGATTCAGCACCGGGCTTCCTATCACCATTACCTCCTGGTCAAACGTAACCTGTGCTGTAAAGTTGCTGCCCTCTCTGCCTGCACTGAAGGAAACCACTTCCGGGTCATCCATCGGGAGCTCAATATCTTCCGCAAGGATCCACTCTTTGTCAAATTCCGTATATTCGATAAATATACTATTCGGTTCCATCTCATAGAGAGATGCAAAGTTTCCGTCCGGAAGCTGTGTCAGACAGGAATAGAGGAAACGTCCGGGTGCATAGAGACGTTTTGCCAGCCAGTCGATCTGCACTCCATCTGTTGTTCCCCAGTTAATTGTCACACTGTCGTCATTCTCGCCAATGACGCCCATACGTACAGTTCCATCATATCTTCCTGATGTTGACGGATTAGAGAGCAGTACATATTCCTTCCCGTCTTCTTCATCATAATAATTGATTACCGACAACTGACAGTACGGTTCACAGTCTGTGATCACTACCGGGACATCCGGCTCCCATGTCGTGCCTTCGTCGTGGCTGATGGCAATACGCACACCGCCGTATGCCCTCATGAACTGGAGCAGGTCGCCTCGATGCTCACCTGTCTGTATCTCGATGATCTGGGATTCCGTGATTTCCGGCACACCGCTGTCCTGCGATGTATATGTAACATTCTCTTCTACTCTTCCATCATTGGGTGATTCGCCGCGATGCCATGTAGCACCATCGTCATCGCTGTAAATATTTGCGGAAGACTGTTTTCCATAAGAGTTTGTATAGTAAATCGGGAGGATAAGCCGCCCGCTGTCTGTCTGGATCCCCACACCCGGACCTGTTCCAATGAATTTCATCCAGTCCTCTTTGACAAGCGGGGTAAGATCCTGAGGTTGAGACCATGTCTCGCCGTCATCATCACTGTATGTAATCCAGAGATATGCCGTTGTCAATACGGTAAGCGGAGCCGCGCCTGGTGCACTCTTCAGATAGATGTTTCCTACCCGCTCTTCTCCCTGATAAAGATCCCCAAGTTCTTTGTATGGAGCTTCACACTCTGTAATGACCTTGTACTCTGTTGCCTCACCAGCAGCGTCATACACAACACCGCCTTCTCTTACTGTATATGCATTCCCGTCAGAATCAGTCAACTGCAGATACTTCACTCCATCGATATCGATGTAGCCTGTCCCCTGCTGTGCTGATCCAAATCCGGTGGATTCCGGGAACATATCGATCAGAAGATAAATCCTTCCACTGTCCTTATCCTGTACCAGACAGGGATCGATCAGGAATGCGGAGTTACTTCCCCCATTTGACTCCTGATCCGCCAGGTCGATCACTGTGATCGCATCGTCAAATGTATCGCTGCCTGCCTCTCTCCTTCTTAAGATCGTATCGATATTTCCCCAGTCAGAAGAGTGCTGGTGACGCTGGTCAATTGCTGCGATCACCGTTCCTGCATTTGTCGTCAGCAGAGACGGGATACGATAACTTACTGAATCCTGATATCCTGAATAGAAAAGTGATTCCGGTTCCGTCTTATATGTTGTCTCCGGGTTTGGTCCCATCTCGGGCACAAACACTGTGGTGTTATGATACTGCTCAATGGTCTCAGCGGTGAACTGCTCTTCGTAGACAGAGACTTCATCGATTGCGCAGGCATGGTGCCAGTTTGACGCGTTTCTCAGAAGCCCGCCGACTGCCATTGCATCTAAATTACTGAGAGAGGAAAACATTGCCGTCGTATCTTTTGTCGCCGCCAGTTTTCCATCCACATAAACTGCGGTTGATGTCTCCCCAAATACCCATGTCAATGTATGCCAGTATGTATCATTGATACTGATAGGGCTTCCATCAGCATATGCAGCTGTTTCAAATGAATTGAGCTGTGTGGAATTATTTCTGATCTCCACCCCTACTTTATTATTATTCACATAAAATGTCGCATATGTTGCATCCGTAGTGCCGGTAGACCGGTCAGACACACTGTAAAGCCCTGTCAGCCCGCTGTTTGCCGCATTCATCCGATAGCGGATATTTACGGTTCCATGCTCCAGAGCTGAAACAGAAGCCAAATCCTCTGACACATCCTGCGGAGCACCCGTTGTCATAAGGTCTACTCCATGTATCTCATAAGCTGCATCTGAATTAGACTGGTCAAATGACTCATGATATTCCGTCACATTTTCAGGCGTAAACTGTTCATTATAAACAGAAATCTCGCTTATGCTGAAATCATTATGCCAATTCGTTCCGCTTCTCAGGAGACCGCCGATCGCCACTGTATCTGCATCTGAGACTGATGAGAAGAACTCCGTGTTTTCTGAAGTTGCCGCCTGTGCTCCGTCTACATATAAAATAGTCGACGTCTCCCCGAATACCCATGTCAGAGTATGCCATTCTGTATCATTGACGGCCTGATTGTCAGCAGTAAAACTATTCAAATCAGAACCGCCGCTTCTCAATTCCAGTCCTACTGTATCGTTCTTTACATAAAACGCCGCATATGTAGTATCTGCTGACTTCTGTGACACAGTATAGAGTGCGGTTAATCCACTGTTTTCCGATGCCATCCGGTAACGGATATTCACTGTGCCATGTTCCAGTTCAAGCACATCTGCACTACTTTTTGACACTTCCTGCGGTTCTGTAACCTCAAGCCCATTCACTTGATAAACAGGTTCTGCTGTTGACAGATCCGCCGCCCCGGCCGTCACCACCGACTGCGGGACCAGCATTGCCGCCGCGAGGACCGCCGCAAGCAATTTTCTTCGTTTTTTTCTTTTCACTTTCCTTTTTCCACCTTTCCTCCAACACCTGACCCAGCTCTCCCCCATATTTAGCTAATTTTTCTGCATTGAAATTTTATTTTCCCCTTATTTTTAGTTATTATATAT
>ERZ1090864.255-NODE-255-length-29974-cov-46.153080_pt1 | contig 29974 bp, 27 predicted proteins | sample MGYA00478479_ERZ1090864 | MGnify/ENA primary metagenome ERZ1090864 (study PRJEB33644, sample SAMEA5815743) | chicken gut metagenome | biome: Chicken; feature: Gastrointestinal Tract; material: Caecum | place: Ireland | collected 2019-01-01 | study: A study of the...
GCCTGGCTCCGCTCTCGCTTCGCCAGGCCAGTCTTTGATTCGCTTGTTCTACCCCCTTGCAGGCCTCTTTTTTGTACTGTCCGCACAATATGGGGCGGTTCAAAATAGGGCCTTTGGCGTGATTCTTTTGTTTGCTTTAGTAAAATGAGAACCCCAGCTCTGCTGGGGAGAGGAAAAAGCCAGTGATGCAAGTAAAAGATTTTTCTGAGCCTTGTAAGAAGCTGTTTCATCTGCCGTTTCATAGCTGTCCAATATTCACAGTGCTGACTGGTATCGGTTTGAGCTTTTCACCGCGGAGCTTACAGCGTTATTCCAGATCTGCATCTTCCTAACTTGATTCCGGCTGGAACGCGGTTTTACCGCAGCTCCTGCTCCAGACAATCGAACAGGGGACAGGAGAAAAAACGGCCCAAAGTAATATCCAACCCATCGCACAGTTTTTTGATGGTGGTGATGGAAACCTGCTGGCGGGCGGGGTCCAGCATACTGTAAACGGTGGAGGGGGTGACCCCGGCAAGGTTGGCCAGCTCGTTGGGACAGATGCCCCGCTGGCGGCAAAGTTCCTGAAAGCGTTCGGCAACAGCATCTTTTACGGTCATATACAATTCACCTCCATAAAATGATACCGGAATTTTTGTGCTTGTGTATACGCAAATGCGTATAAAAGCGGCTTTGCTTTCTATTAAGATAAAATTCTGCTCAAATGGGAAAAATAAATGATAGAACGCAAAAGATGTAAAAGAAAAAGTACCCTCCATCTGGAAAATGGAAGATACCTTGCGGATTTGTGAAAAGGTATCCTTCATCTGGAAAATGGAAGATACCTTGCGGATTTGTGAAAAGGTATCCTTCATCTGGAAAATGGAGGTTCATTAGGCCGGCATGAGTGTCTGTGCCGGGCGCTTTTTCCACACAGCCGAAAAAACTCGTTGCATCTCAGTTTTCTTGCGCTTCATGTCGGTGTGGACATAACGTTTCAGGGTCACATTGGCGTCAGCGTGGCCCAGAATTTCGCTCAGTGTTTTGATATCGCACCCGCTTTGCAGGCAGGTGGTAGCAAAGGTATGCCGCAGGGCGTGAGGATGCACACGGCGCACCCCGGCCCGGCGAAGATACCCCCGGATGCTCTTGCGGTAGCAGCGCGGTTCCACCGGCCGCTCAGTGCTGCCCGAAAGAAACCAGGTGTCCGGACTGGCGTTGCCCCGCAGTTTGCGAAGCAGGGCAGCCAGATCGTGCGGGATAGGGATCTCCCGGCCTGAACTCTTGGTTTTGGGCGTCTGCACAACGATTTTCGTGCACCCGGTGCCGCAGTAAATGCGGCTGACCGTGCGCTGCACCGTCAGAATGCCGGACTTGAAATCAAAATCGCCCCACTGCAAACCGCACACCTCCCCGATGCGCAGGCCGAGCTGCATCTGCAGCAAAAGGCCGACTTTGCGCGGCGTGGGAGCGGCCAGCACAAACTCCCGAAGGGCTGCCTGTTCCTGGGCGGAGAAGGGCTTTGTCTGGCAGGGCTCCATCTGAGGCAGTTTGACAAATACCTCCACCGTCCGCATCAGGTGCAGGTGGGCTGCATACTTGCAGATGCGGCGCAGCATGGTCAGGCATTCCCGGGAAGAAGAAGCCCCCAAGGGCTTGTGTCTCCCACTGGCCGCAGAAATCACCTGCAGAATTCCCTGTTCCAGCCTTTGTTCATCCAAGTCGGAAAGGCGGTCGCTGCCAAAAACGGGCAGCAGGTAACGTTCCAGTGTATAGCGGTAGTGAGCCAGGGTGGATTCCTTGACCCCATGTGAGACGGATAGAATCCATTGGGCTGCAAGTTCTGAAAATTTCATCTTAGTAATCGTTTTGGATCGGCTGTTTCTTGCCATCTTGACATCTCCTTACTGCATTTCATTACATAAACTATGCCGTTGGTTACATGGCTGTTTTCATACATTGTAAAAAAATGGGATACTACCATAAAATAATGTGATGCATTGCACAATTTTGGGTACAGAGGGAGATGCGCCCCTTGAAAATCCCCCGGCACTATGCTAAAATACATATACATTAAGGATAACAGCTGACAAAAAGGTATCCTCCATTTTCCAGATGGAGGATACCCCTTAGGTGCGAAAGGGGGAGTGGACGTGGCGCTGGATTTGTTTGAACATAACGCGAAGGCATACCGTGCTGCTGCGGCCATGCTGGCGCGGTACAGCAAGGCGGCCGTGGTCCATCCCACTGGCACCGGCAAGAGCTACATAGCCTTTAAGCTGATCGAGGACCACCCGGACGCGGTTTTTCTGTGGCTGTCCCCGAGCGAGTACATTTTCAAGACCCAGCTGGAAAGCCTGCAAAAGCAGGAGCCGAACTTCCCACTGGAAAACGTCCGCTTTTACACCTACGCAAAGCTGCTGTTCTGCACGGAGGAACAGCTGGCGGAGGTCGCCGCGCTGCACCCCGCCTACATTATTATGGACGAATTTCACCGGGCGGGCGCAGAGCATTGGGGCGAAAGGGTGCAGAAACTTTTGGCACTCTGCCCGGACGCAAAACTTCTGGGGTTAACCGCCACCAATATCCGCTACCTCGACAACAACCGCGACATGGCCGAGGAACTGTTCGACGGCCGCATCGCATCCGAGATGACCCTGGGCGAAGCCATCGTGCGGGGCATTTTGCCTGCTCCGAAGTATGTGACCACGGTGTTCCGCTACCAAAACGAACTGGCAAAATATCAGGCCCGGGTGGACAGTCTGCGCAGCCCCGGTGTGCAGGACGTCAACCAAAAATATCTGGATGCCCTTCGCCGCGCGCTGGAACAGGCGGACGGCCTGGACAAGGTGTTCGCACAGCATATCACACAAACGTGTGGAAAATATATCGTGTTCTGCTCCGGCAAAGAGCACATGGACGAGATGGTGTCCCATGTGCCGGAGTGGTTTGCAGGGGTTAATCAAAACATCAAGGTCTACAAGACCTATGCCAGCGACCCGGAGGCCAGCAAAGAATTTGCGGCCTTCAAGGCGGACGAGGGCGACCACCTGAAACTGCTGTTCTGCATTGATATGCTGAACGAGGGCGTGCACGTGGAGGGCATTTCCGGCGTGATCCTGTTCCGTCCCACGATGTCGCCCATCATCTATAAGCAGCAGATCGGTCGGGCGCTGACGGCTGGCGCCACAGCGGTACCGCTGATTTTGGATGTGGTCAACAATTTCGAGGGGCTTTCCAGCATTGCGGGGCTGCAAAAGGAGATGTCTGCCGCGGTCCAGCGACTCTATGCCAACGGGGAAGGGGACAAGATCGTCACCGAGCGGTTCGAGGTGATTGAGCAGGTACACGACTGCCGCGTCCTGTTTGAGCAGCTGGAACGGAGCCTTTCCTCCAGTTGGGACCATTATTTCGCACAGGCCAGCATCTATTACGCGGAGCACGGGAACTTGAATGTCCCGCTACGGTATAAAACGCCGGGAGGCTTGAGCCTCGGCGAGTGGGTGCAGACCCAGCGTGGCATCCGCAAAGGCCGGGAAAAATACGGCGCGCTGACGCCGCAGCAGGTCGAGCGGCTGGACAGCATCGGGATGATCTGGGAGACCCGCGCCGAAACGGCCTGGGCGCGCGGCGTGGAGGCTGCGAAGCGTTATCGTCAGGAATTCGGCGACTTGCAGGTACCGTCCGGGTACAAAGATGAGACAGGTTTTGCGTTGGGCAACTGGATCGGCAACACCCGCAGCCGGTATCGCAGTGGCGGTTTAGAGCAAAAGCAAATCGATGAGCTGAATGCGCTGGGAATGGTGTGGAACAGTGTGGACGCCAGGTGGGAGCGTTTTTATGCGGAGGCTGCCCTCTATTATGAGCGGTACGGTAATCTCGACTTTGTTAAAAGGTATGTGACCGAGAGCGGCGTCCGGCTGGGGCCGTGGCTGAAAAATCAGCGTGAGGCGTATTTGAAAGGGGAACTTTCATCTGACAAAATCCAGCGGTTGGAAGCCATTGGCATGGAGTGGGGCGGCCGTAACGAACGGCAATGGCAGGAAGCCTATGCGGCGGCCAAACGCTATTTTGCGCAGCACGGCAATTTAAACGTGCCTTATGACTATGTGACGCCAGAAGGGTTCCGGCTGGGGCAGTGGGTGGTGCGTCAGCGAATGACGTACAAGGGGCGATTTTCCGACAAGGATAAAGTCAACCGCAAGACTCTCAGCCCGGAACGAAAGCGTCTGCTGGACGCTATCGGGATGGACTGGCGGGAAAAAGACTCCTGGGAAAGGAACTTTGAGGCTCTGTTGGCCTATCATAAAGAGCACGGCACCCTGATCGTACCGGCGTCCTATAAGACGGCGGACGGCTGCTGGCTCAATCGCTGGTTCTGTACCCAGCGGCAGCGCCTGCGGGATGCGCCCGAAAAGCTGACGCCGGACCAGCGCCAAAAACTGGAGCAGCTTTTGGGCCAGACAGAAAGGACGGACCAACTCCATGCAGGATAGAGGATGGATCGACCTGCATAGTCACATATTGCCGCAGCTTGATGATGGCAGCGATTCGGTGGAGATGTCGCTTGCCATGCTTCGCCGGGAAGCGGAACAGGGCGTGGATGTAGTCTGCGCCACCTCCCACTACTATGCTCATCACGAGGGGATCGGCGCGTTCTGCGCCCGGCGGGCGGAGGCCCTGGAGCGCCTGACCTCTGCCCTGACGGATGACCTGCCCCGGGTGCTGCCGGCGGCGGAGGTGGCCTATTTCCCTCACATGGAGGAACAGGACCTGACGCCTCTGTGCATCCAGGGCACCCGGACCCTCATGCTGGAAATGCCTTTTTCCGACTGGACCGGCCTGCAGCTGGAAACGGTGGAGGCCCTGGTGCTGGATTGCCGCTATGATGTGGTGCTGGTGCACCCTGAGCGGTTCTGCTTCAGCAAATCCAACAGGCACAAACTGGAAAAACTGGCGGAATTGCCCATCGGGCTGCAGGTCAACGCGGGCAGTTTGCTCCGCTGGGGCACCCGGCGTCTGGCGCTGGATCTGCTGCAAATGGCGCAGTATCCGCTGCTTGGCAGCGACTGCCATAACCTGACGTCCCGCCCGCCCAATCTCAAAGAAGGAAGAAAAGTCGTCATGCAAAAACTGGGAGAGGCTTTTTTGAAAAAAATTGACCGGTACGGGGAGTGGATCATAACTCCCACTGCGGAGGTCAAATGAGCCGGTACGGACGCAGGCGGATCGGCCGGCGGGACCTGCTCAAGGCCGCCGGCGCTCTGGCGGCGGCTCTGGCCGCTCTGGGCGGCGGGGCGTACCTGCTGCAGCGAATGGACGAGGAAGAAAACGCAGCCTCCGCCGCAAGCTATGCCACCAACGACCACCGGGCCGAAGCCGAGCTGAAGGAGATCACTTACAACGGCAGGACCTACCGGCAGCGCCCGGATCTGGAGACCTATCTGCTGATGGGCGTGGACACCTCCGGCGAAGGGCTGGGAGTGAACAGCTACGCGGGCGGCGGCCAGGCCGACGTTCAGATGGTAGTGGTGCTGGACAATGCCAACCGGACCTGGCAGATGCTGCAGCTCAACCGGGACAGCATCGTGCAGGTGCCGGTGCGGGGGGTCCAGGGAGACATCATAGCCTACGAGGACGAACAGCTGGCCCTGGCCTACTACTACGGCGACGGCCGGGAACAGAGCTGTGAAAACACGGTGCTGACCGTCTCGACCCTGCTGGACGGCCAGGCCATCGACGGGTATGCGGCCGTCAACATGGACGCGGTGGGGATCATCACCGACATGGTGGGCGGCGTGACCCTGACCGTCACCTCTGACTTTTCGGCCATCGACCCTACCCTTGTGGAAGGGGAGACAGTCACCCTGTACGGGGACAAGGCGCTGACCTACGTCCGCAGCCGGTACAACATCGACGACGAGACCAACCTCGCCCGCATGGCCCGGCAGCGGCAGTATCTGGCGGCCCTGGAAGAAAAGCTGCGCCAGCAGGACGGGGATTTCGTGGCCTCGGCCTACGAGGAACTGGCGGACTCCATGGTCACCAACATCGGCAGCGGGACGGCGGTGGAGATCGCACAGCGGCTGCAGGAATATACCGAGCTGCCGCTGCGCACCATCGACGGCGAAAACGTGGTGGAAGGAGAACACTGGGCCTACCACCTGGACCAGGACAGTTTGCAGCAGACCATTCTGGAGCTGTTTTACCAAGAAATAGAACAATAGGAGAGAATCAAGGTATGGAACAAAAAGCCCTCAATGAATCGCCGGCCGGACAGATCGTCCAGCGCCCGGGCGCCGAGGATGAGATCGACCTGGTGGAGCTGTTCTACCTGTTGTGGGGCCACGCCTGGCAGATCATCCTGTGCCTGATCCTGGGCGCGGGCCTGGCGTTGGGGTACACCAAACTGCTGGTGACCCCGCTGTACCAGGCGACTTCCAGCATTTACATCGTGTCGGCGTCCAACAACTCGGTGGTCAACCTGACCGACCTGCAGATCGGCGCGCAGCTGACTGCGGACTACCAGGAACTGATCCTGAGCCGCCCGCTGCTGGAGGACGTGATCGAAAATCTGGAGCTGACCAACGGGGAAGGCGAGCCCATGAGCACGGCCGCCCTCAGCCGGATGATCACCATCACCAACACCGAGGACACCCGCATCCTGAAGGTCACGGTGACCAGCCCCGACCCGCAGGAATCGGCAGACATCGCCAACGAGCTGATCGACCAGGCCTGCATCTACCTGCCCCAGATCATGGAGACGGAAGAGCCCAACCTGGTGGAGGAAGCCATTCCGCCTACCCAGAAGTCCAGCCCCAGCACGGCCAAGAACGTGATGCTGGGCGGCCTGCTGGGGGCCTGTCTGGCCTGCGGCGTGCTGGTAGTACGCTACCTGATGAACGACACCTTTGTCACCCCGGACGATGTGGTCAAGTACCTGGGCGTGCAGCCGCTGGCTGTCATCCCGGAGGCTGATCTCGGGGAATTCAACGGCAAGAAGCAGAAAAAGCTGTTTGGGAGGAAAGGGAAGAAATGAAAGAACTTGAACTTAATAAGATCCCGGACCTTCCCTTTGATGTGACCGAGGCGCTCAACCAGCTGCGGATTAATCTGGGGTTCTGCGGCGACCAGATCAAAACCATCATGGTGACCAGCAGCGTGCCCAATGAGGGCAAGAGTTTTGTGACCATGCAGCTGTGGAAGATGATCGCGGAGGTGGGCATGCCGGCGGTCCTGATCGACTGCGACCTGCGCAACTCCGAGATACGGCGCAAGTACGGGGTCCGCATTCTGCGGAATGAGAAGCTGGTGGGGGTGCCCCACTATCTGGCGGGCCAGGCCGAGATCGAGGACGTGATCTATAAGACCAACGTGCCCAACGGCTACATGATCCCGGTGACGTCGGCCATCGCGAACCCCACCATTCTGCTGGAAAGCCCGCATTTTGCCAAGATGCTGGAATACTGCGCGGAGCACTTCGCCTATGTTCTGGTGGATACGCCGCCGCTGGGCAGCGTGGCCGACGCGCTGAACATTGCCCGCCACTGCGACGGCAGCGTGCTGGTGGTGCACGGCGGGGATACGCCCCGCAAGATGGTGCTCAATTCGGTGCAGCAGCTAAAACGCACGGATACACCGCTGCTGGGCGTTGTGCTCAACCGTGCAAACGTGGATAGTAAAACGAACCTGTACTACCACAGGTACTACAAGTCCGGTTATTACTATAAAAACTATGGGAACCATAGCCAAACCAAAAAGTAATGGAGGATTTAGGCATGAAAAAGCAAGTTCTTTCTGTCGTTGCAGCCGCGGCTCTGGTCGCATCCCTGACGGTGCCCGCATGGGCAGCTGTCGCAAGCCCTTACGGCGGCGCTGAGGCCGAAGGCGGTGACGTGACCTACACCACCCAGGCCCAGACCGGCGAGGACAGCCAGGCGACCCAGGTCTATGAGACCATCCAGGGCGCAGAGAGCACCGAGCAGGAGCTGGGTCTGCTGGGAGACGGCCTGGCCGAAACGGTCCAGGCTGAGCTGGGCGAAACCAGCGTCAACGAGTACCGTGCCCGTGAGATCGGCAGCGTGGCTGTTTCCGGCGAGGGCGCTACGACGGTCACCCTGAGCAATCTGGCCGGCGTTTCGGCTGGGACCGAGGGCTTTGTGATGTACCTGGGCACCGACGGCCTGTGGCATTACCTGAGCGTTTCCTTCGGCAACCGCACCGCCACCTTCACGGTGCCCTATTCCACCACCGTTATCCTGTACGTCCGTGTGGCGGCTGCGCAGTAAGGACAGTACCGTTTGCCGGCCGTGGCTCTGCGCAGGAATAAGCAGCCTTCCCGCAGGGCCGCTCCGGCAACCATCAGAAGAACGTTGAAAGGCTGCTTTCCAGACACGCAAAAAACGTGGAGGAGGGCGGCCTTTTCTTTTCTGTTGCTTTTTTGAGAAAAACTTGGGTTTGCCAGGTGTTATTTGGGAATGTAGTGAGGGGAAAGGTATGTCAAAGTTTCAGCATGATGTAATGCTGCGGATTGTTAAACTGCTGGATGTGGCTCTGGTCACACTGCCGTTTGCAGCCTGCTGGTTTTGGTATTACATAAATGGCATCCAAACGCCGCTGTCATGGGTAGGAAATGGGGCTGTTCTGCTGTTCTACGCCGTGCTGTTTGTTGTGTTTGGTAAAATTTACGATGCTTTTCAAATATCGATGCAGCATATTTCAGAACTTATCTACAGCCAGGTTCTGGCATCTATGGCGGCGGATGGATTGCTGTATATTGTGATTTGCCTGATGAGTGCAAAAGTGTGTAATCTGTTGCCTGGTATTGCGGCGATTGCAGGACAGATCGTGATAGTGGTTCTTTGGTCGATGCTGGCGCACAGGTGGTACTTTGCAGTATTTCCGCCTCAGTCTACGGCGGTGATTTATGACGTTCGCCAGGGGATGGAAAAGCTCATCAATGAGTACGAATTGAATCAGAAATACGATGTAAAAGTCGTATTGGGTGTGCAGGAGTGCCTGGATGATCTGACCCTTTTGGATGGGATGCAAACGGTATTTTTGAGTGGCATCCACAGCCATGACCGAAATATTATTTTGAAATACTGTGTGGCAAACAATATCAATGTCTTTATGGTACCGCGCATCGGCGACGTGATCATGAGCGGTGCGTGGCATATGCACATGTTCCATCTGCCTATGCTGCGAGTGGGACGCTACATGGCCAGCCCCGAGTATCTGTTTGTAAAGCGGGCCATGGACATTGTGCTGTCCCTCATTGCGCTGGTGATTACCAGTCCCATTTTCCTGGTGACTGCTATTGCCATCAAGTCGGATGGCGGCCCGGCATTCTATAAACAGGTGCGTTTGACCAAAGATGGAAAGGCATTTGAAATCATGAAGTTCCGCAGTATGCGGGTGGATGCCGAAAAAGATGGTGTTGCACGGCTTTCGACCGGCGATAAAGACGACCGCATCACACCAGTGGGACATATCATCCGCAAATGCCGCATCGACGAGCTGCCCCAGCTTATTAACATTCTGAAAGGTGATCTGTCCATCTGCGGTCCCCGTCCGGAACGCCCTGAGATCGCGGCGCAGTACTGTGAGGAAATGCCTGAGTTTGCGCTGCGCTTGCAGGCCAAGGCGGGGCTGACAGGCTATGCGCAGGTGTATGGGAAATACAATACGACACCCTACGATAAGCTGCAAATGGATCTGATGTACATCGCACACCCCAGCATTGTTGAGGACATTAAGATCATGCTGGCGACTGTGAAGATTTTGTTCCTTCCGGAAAGCACGGAGGGAATCGCGGAAGGGGCAACGACGGCGATGGGGAAAGAAAATGGGGATAGAACAGCCGTTTAGGATTGATATAGTTGGCACGAAAAATGAGAGGAACAACAGATGAAAAAGGTTTTATTTGTTGCGACGGTTGTAAAAACACACATTATGGAGTTCCATATTCCATATCTCAAAATGTTCAAGGAAATGGGCTGGGAAACAGTAGTCGCCGCGCGAAATGATTACGAGAATCCTGCTGACTGTGTGATTCCCTACTGTGATACATATTACAATATTCCATTTGAACGTAACCCGTTAAAGCTAGGAAACCTGAAGGCCTATACGGATCTGAAGAAGGTTATCGATGGGGGTGGCTATGATATCATCCATTGCCACACGCCTGTTGGTGCAATGCTGACTCGTCTTGCTGCAAAGCAGGCACGAAAGAATGGTACAAAGGTGTTTTATACAGCACACGGTTTCCATTTCTACAAAGGAGCACCGGTAATCAACTGGCTTCTGTATTATCCGGTTGAAAAATGGTTGTCCCGCTATACCGATGTCCTTATAACGATTAACAAAGAGGACTATGAAAGAGCTAAGACATTCAAGGCTGGTAGGGTGTGCTATGTTCCGGGCGTTGGTATTGACCTGAAGAAGTTCAATGTGGGCTACGTTGATAAAGAACAGAAGCGAAAGGAAATCGGCGTTGCTTCGGATGATTTTGTGCTGCTTTCGGTGGGGGAACTGATCCCTCGTAAGAATCACGAAGTAGTTATCCAGGCAATGTCTGTTCTGAAGCAGAATGGTGGTTTAGAACATATTGAGTATGTGATTTGTGGTCAGGGTGCGTATGAGGTTGATTTGAAGAAATTAGCGGAAGAACTGAGTGTAGCTGACCATATTCACTTCTTGGGCTATCGCAACGATATTTCCGAAATCTGCAACTGTGCAGATTTGTTTGTCTTTATGTCTCATCAGGAAGGTCTTCCGGTTGCCTTGATGGAAGCGATGGCTTGTGGCCTTCCGGCCGTCTGCTCGAATATTAGAGGCAATACGGATCTGATTGATGACGGCGTTACAGGTCTAATTTCCAACAACACCCCCGAAGAATTGGCAGGGGCTATTGATAGAATGCGGAATGATACCAATCTTTGTGACCGTTTGGCATCTGCCGCATTGCAGAAAATCAAGCAATTTGATTTGAGTAGTGTGGAAGATGAAATGACCAAAATTTACGTGGGTAAGCAATCTTGCCCTTCAGGGCGTTTATAAAGGACGGCAAATCTGCAAGGAATTTGGCATTCCGCTGGATGCCAAAGTGGTGCTTTTTGTTGGTAAGGTCAATAAGAACAAGAATCATTTGATTTGGCATTGAAGCTCTTGCCGAATTAGAGGATAAATTTACCCGCTTCTTAAAAGAAAAACTTTGCAGGGAGTAAAGAGGAGAGAAAAACAGTGAGCACAAAGATATCGTTTATTATACCGGTCTATAACGTTGAAAAATATCTGAATGAATGCGTGAACAGCATTCTTGCTCAGCTCACTGATGATTGCGAAATCATTCTGGTAGACGATGGATCGACCGATAGCTCCGGCCGGATTTGCGATGAATTCTCTGGGCAAAACACCAACATCAGAGTGCTTCATCAAAAAAACAGTGGGCATTCAGCAGCTCGAAATGTTGGTCTAAAAATGGCTGTGGGTAAATATGTGTCCTTTATTGATTCAGATGACTATATCGGGCAAGGTTGCGTAAAGGAGATTCTTAACTGGATCAAAGCCGCTGATGCAGACATTTGCTTTATGGAAGGGTATAAGCTCTTTCCAGATGGGACGACAAAGAGCCTTGGAGATGAAATCGATAGATCACAGATCTCAGGCAAAAATCAAGAAGAAGTGTTTCAGCATTTGGCAACACGCCCCAAATATCCGGGTAGTGCCTGTACAAAGCTGTTTCGGCGTGAATTCCTGATGGAGAATGAGCTGAAATTTCCAACTGATTTGACTCATGCTGAAGATTTGACGCTCTGTTTGAACTGCTTTTTGAAGGCAGAAAGGTTCGATGCACTACCGTGTCCATTTTATTACTACCGTCAGAATCGCGAAGGTTCTATGACAAGTAAAATCAGTAGCTCTTCCTTCCATGGATTGAGCTCGTTCGTGTCAAACTTTGCAGACAGTCTCACGGATAAACAGCGAAAACCGCACACAAAGATAACAGGGTACGCAATGGCATTTGTAGCCTATGAATATTCGATTCTATTGTGGGAATACAGCAGACTAAATGTTGCTGAAAAGAATGACACTAAAGAGTTTTTACAAGATTACAAGTGGGTATTGAGTTATGGAGCATCGAAAAAAACAGAATTGATTCAGAAGGTCGTTCGCATATTGGGCGTAGACCTGACTGCGAAACTTCTTGATGTTTATATGAGAAACAGATAAAATCTGGCAGTTGCTGTGTGATGATTGGTGACTGTAGAGATGGTGCGGGAGGATAAACAATGAAGGTTGCCATTATTACATTGCATCGCGTGTATAATTACGGCTCTGCCTTGCAGGCGTATGCCACACAGACTGTATTCGAGAGAGCTGGATATGAAGCAGAAGTTATTGACTACATAACAGAACAGCGAACCAAGAAGCAGATTATGAAAACTGCTGCGGCTGGAAGCAACAAAGAAATGTCCAGCACTGCATATAAATTCTTTAAGATATTTTCCGTTTTGCTGAAGGAAATGACATTCGGAAGATTTGTAAAAAAGAACTTGCACCTGACAAAACAATATATTACAGCAGATGATTTAGAGAAAGATCCCCCGCAGGCAGACATCTATGTCACTGGAAGCGACCAGACATGGAACAGCCAATATAATGGGGGCGTAGACCGGGGGTTCTTCCTGACCTTTGCTCCGAAAGATAAAGCGAAAGTTTCCTTTGTGGCCAGCTTTGGAAAATCGCATCTCAGCGATAAGGAAGTATCCGAGACGCAGCCTCTCATTGCAGAGTACAAAAAGTTATCCGTCCGGGAGGATTCCGCACTCGATGTCCTGCATCAGCTTGGCAGAGACGATGGCGTCCAGCTCATTGATCCGACCTTGCAGCTCACAAAGGACGAATGGCTCCGGCTGGCATCTCCCAGGTTGGTCAAACAGCCGTATCTCATTCTGATGCTCCTCTACAATGAAGATAACCATGCAACGGAATATGCCCGGAAGATTGCAGATAAAAAGGGGCTGAAGCTGATAAAAATCTCGTGGGAAATGAAGAAACCGCCTATGGTTGATCAGCTGTTCACCCATCGTTCTCCGGCAGATTTCCTGTCGCTGTTTGCAAACGCAGATTTTGTTGTGACCAATTCTTTTCACGGTCTGGCCTTTTCCATCAATCTGGAACGGGATTTTGTGGTTGTTCCGAGAAATGAATTCAATTCCAGAATCGAGAGTCTGCTCACGCTTACCGGTCTTCAGGGGCGGTTGGTCTCAACAGAAAATGCTGCGCTGGCAGAGTCGGAGAAACCTATTGATTACGGAAAAGTCAACACTCGGTTGGCAGAAGAACGTCAAAAGGCAAAAGAGTACATTGAAAGTTTGAGGCAGTTATAAATGTTGAACTATCTTGCTACACAGGACGAGAGCAAATGCTGCGGTTGTGGTGCCTGCGCAGAGATATGCCCGAAAAACGCTCTTTCTCTGAAACCAAATAAAGAAGGCTTCCGATATCCTGCCATTGATGCGGAACGGTGCGTTGATTGCAAATTGTGTGAAAAAGTCTGCCCGGAGATGAATCCACCGCAGAAAGCCGAGCCGTTGGATATATATGCATTGCAGAGCAAAAATGCGGAAGAATTGTTTGAAAGTTCTTCTGGTGGAGCGTTCCGGCTGGTCGCGGACAGTGTTATCCAACAGGATGGAGCAGTTGTTGGCTGCATCTGGAATGAAAAAATGGAGCCGGTGTTGACGATTGCGGATTCTTTGGATGGACTGAGACCCATGCAGGGAAGCAAGTATCTGTCCAGTAGCACAGATCATACTTATAGCCAGACAAAGAAACTTCTGGATGCGGGAAGAATGGTTCTGTTTACTGGCACACCGTGCCAGTGCGCTGGCCTGCTCAATTATCTGCGAAAGCCTTATGATAATCTGATCACTATGGACTTCTTGTGCCATGGTGTACCGTCACAGATGGCTTTTGATGCGTATCGGGAGCATTGTGAGAAACATCGTAGCGGTAAGATGAGCCAGTATAGGTGTCGTGATAAGAGCGCACATGGTTGGGCTATTTCGGAGTCGTACTGCGTAAACGGCAAAAAGTATACAGCACATGGTATGACAAGTCCGTATCTGTTTGGTTTTATCAGTGGCTATTTCAACCGGTACAGTTGTTATGCCTGTAAGTTCCGAGGACTGGAGAGGTTCACAGATTATACGATCAGCGACTTCTGGGGGTACCAGCAGGAACTCCATAGTCATGATGGCATTTCTGCATTTCAGGTCAACACGCAGAAGGGCAAAGAGTTTATGACTCGGTTTGAACAAAACGCCTGCTATCACATCGCAAAACGGGAGGATGTGGCGGTTGAAAATCCGGCCATTCTCCACTCGCATGAAGAGAACGTGCCGGAACTGCGGAAAACGATTTATCAGCAGATCCAGACAGATGGCTGGGCAGTTGTCGAAAAGAAATACCTGAGGTGCAGGCATTTTTACCTAAAAAAGCTGTGGTATGCGCTGCCAGATGGGGTGACGCGGACAATCAAGAAAATGGTGAAAGGATAACAATGATGAAAGTACTCTATTTATCCTCTTTGTGTTCTATAAAGGAATACGAGAGGATGTTTAAGACGTATGGTTCAACATCAAGCCATGCTTCTCAGAAATTCAATCGTATGCTGGTCGATGGTTTGATTGCAAATGGCTGCGAGGTTGATGCACTGACGCAACGCATTATCGTAAAAGGCGGAGAAAACGACCTGACAAGACCTGACGAAGAGGAAAATGGTATCCGCTATAAATATTTACCACGATACGCCAGCAAAAAGAAAAACCGTCTGATGACGATTTGGAACGCATGGCAGGAGATTCGGAAGTGGAAGCAGAGAAACCCTGATGGAGTCGTTATATGTGACATAATTTTAGGGGAACTGTCCATTGCTACATGGCTTTCCTCTGTTGGCTCATCTGTGAAGAACTATGGAATCGTCACGGATGTGCCTGGAATCAGAGCGGGTGACCAGCGAAAGGGAATCAAGGCGATTCCTCAAAAAATCAAGGACCATATGATATCTGTTTATGATGGATATATCTTCTTGACGGAAAAGATGAATGAGCGCCTGAACAAAAAGAACAAGCCTTATGTGGTTGTAGAAGGTATGGCCGATCAGGCTGTTCTTGATATTCCAAACACAGTTGAAAACAAATATCCAGAAGCTGTATGTATGATGGCTGGACTTCTGGAAGATATCTTCGGTGTATCGGCTCTGCTAAAAGCCTTTATGAAAACGGATAAGGCAAATGCAAGATTACTCTTTTATGGCAAGGGAAGTGCAGTCTCTGAAATCAATGCGTGTGCAGAAAAAGATACACGGATAAAGTACTGCGGCGAATTGACAAATCAGCAAATTGTTGCGGAAGAAAAGAAAGCAACACTGCTGATCAATCCAAGATCTGCTGAAGGCGAGTGGACGGCATATTCATTCCCGTCAAAAAATATGGAGTATATGGCATCCGGAACGCCGCTTGTTGCATATGACCTGCCGTGCATCCCCAGAGAATACCTTCCTTATTTCTATCAGATTACAGACGAAAACCAGATGGGACAGCTCTTGCAGAAGCTTTTGAGCAAGGAACCTGAAGAGTTACACAGCTTTGGTCTGAAGGCACAAAAGTGGGTCACAGAGCACAAGAACGCTAAGGTGCAGGCTCGTAAAGTGGTGGGGATGCTTGATAATAATAGAGGAAAAAGGAAATGAGTTTAAAAAAACAGGTGCTCATAGTGTATCAAAGCATGACAATTGGAGGTAGCACAACCAGCTTGCTGGGGCTATTAGACACGCTTGACTATTCGGAAATGGAGGTTGATTTACAACTATACAATAACATTGGTCCGTATATCGGCTTCATTCCTGAAGATGTGAGGCTGCTTCCGGAAGCAAAAAGATTTTCGGACAATAAAATGCTTGGCCTGTTACAAAGAATGAAGTACCCAAGTTATTGGAAATCTTTGTTCAGGGCGCTTCGATTTCAAAGAAAGCATCCGGGCACAAAAGTGGTAGCACAAATTACGGCATATTCAAGAGCAGAGACTTCCAAAAAAAATGATAAGGAATATGATGTTGCAATCGGCTTTATGGAAATGTGGTCAGACTGCTATGTGTACCAAAAAATAAAGGCAAAGAAGAAAATTGCGTGGATCCATGTTGACTATCAAGAAGCAGGATTGGTTGCCGATGCCGATCGTGCAATGTTTGGGAACTTTGATAAAATTGTGTTGGTTTCACAGGACTGCTTAAATTCATTTGTAAAACTTTTTCCAGAATTGTCAAACAAAGCGGTTTGTGTTGAAAATATATTGAGCGAGGAGAACGTACTGCACCGCGCAGAACTGCAGAATGTCCATCTGAAGAAAGAGTATGATATCAATTTTGGAACAGTATGTAGGATTGATTTTCAGAAAGGGCTGGATCGGGCAGTCTGCGCATTTTCAAAGTTGAAGAAGTTAGGATATAAGTTTACATGGCACATAATTGGAAACGGAGAAGATTTTGAACAGCTTGCTGAACTGATAAGGAAAAATGATTTGGAAGATAGGGTCTTTCTTTATGGCTCTAGTGATAATCCGCTTCCGTATGTAAAAGAATTTGATGCGTTTCTTCTACCCTCCCGCTACGAAGGAAAGCCCATGGCAGTTACAGAAGCACAAATGTTAGGTGTGCCACCAGTAGTTACAAACTATGCGTCGGCGCAGAAGCAGATAGAAAGTGGTGTGGATGGATTGGTTGTCGAAAATTCTGAGGATGGGATATTTGAGGGGATAAAATATGTTATTACACATATGGATGATTTAAAAAGATGGAAAAGAAATTTGAAAAGAAAAAGCTTTAGAAATGATGATGCTATAAATCAAATAAAAGCAATGATTATAGATTGATATTACTAGGAAAGGATAACAACAATGTCCACATTCAATAACGCAACCCTTATGATCACCGGCGGTACCGGCTCTTTCGGTTCCACTGTTCTCAAACACTTCTTAGACTCTGACCTGAAAGAGATCCGCATCTTCTCCCGCGACGAAAAGAAGCAGGATGATATGCGGCACGAGCTTCAGGCCAAACACCCGGAGAGCGCCAAAAAGGTCAAATTCTACATCGGCGATGTCCGCAACCCCCAGGCAGTGCGGGATGCTATGCCCGGTGTGGATTACATTTTCCATGCAGCGGCTTTGAAGCAGGTGCCGAGCTGCGAGTTTTTCCCGATGGAAGCGGTTCGTACCAACATCGCAGGCACTGACAATGTGCTGCACGCGGCCATCGACGCGGGCGTGAAGCGCGTCGTCTGCCTCTCGACCGACAAGGCGGCCTACCCCATCAACGCCATGGGCATCTCCAAGGCCATGATGGAGCACGTCATCTACGCTAACGCCCGCATCGCGGCTGAGCGCGGCGGTACGACCATTTGCTGCACCCGTTACGGCAACGTTATGTGCAGCCGCGGCAGCGTGATCCCGCTGTTCATCGACCAGATCAAGGCGGGCAACCCCATCACGATCACCGACCCCAGCATGACCCGCTTTCTGATGAACCTGGATGAGGCCGTCGATCTGGTGATGTTTGCGTTCCAGCACGCCAACCCCGGCGACCTGTTCATCCAGAAGGCGGACGCTTCCACTATCGGCGATCTGGCCAAGGCGGTGCAGAAGCTGTTTGGCAACACCGGCACCCAGATCATCGGCACCCGCCACGGTGAGAAGCTCTACGAGACCCTCATGACCCGTGAGGAGCGCCTGCGCAGCGAGGACATGGGGCACTATTTCCGCGTTGCGGCGGATAACCGCGACCTGAACTACGACAAATTCGTGGTCAAGGGCGAGGTACATACTATGGCCGACGAGGCCTACACCAGCCACAACACCCACCGGCTGGACGTAGACGGGACGGTCCAGAAGATCCTGACCACCGACTATGTGCAGGAAGCGCTGAAAAACTGGGAGGAGAAGCGCGCATGAATATTCTCATCACCGGCGCAAAGGGCTTTGTAGGCAAGAATCTCGTCTGCAACCTGCGCAACATCGCGGAAGGCAAAAACCGGACGCGCCCGGGTCTGTCCATTGGCGAAATTTATGAGTACGACCTGGACACCGACCCCGCCCTGCTTGACGCTTATTGTGCCAAGGCGGACTTTGTGTTCAACCTGGCCGGCGTCAATCGCCCGAAGGAGCAGAGCGAGTTCATGCAGGGCAATTTCGGCTTTGCCTCGGCGCTGCTGGATGCCCTGAAAAAGCACGGCAATGCGTGCCCTGTCATGCTGTCCAGTTCCATCCAGGCGACCCTCATTGGCCGCTATGGAGAGAGTGATTACGGCAAAAGCAAACTGGCAGGGGAGGAACTGTTTTTCAGCTATGGCAAGGAGACTGGCGCCAAGGTGCTGGTATACCGTTTCCCAAACCTGTTCGGCAAGTGGTGTCGCCCCAATTACAACAGCGCAGTGGCGACCTTCTGCAACAATTTTGCAAACGACCTGCCCATCCAGGTGAACGACCCCGCCACCGAGCTGGAGCTGGTTTACATCGACGACTTGGTGGAGGAAATGCTGGATGCGCTGGAAGGCCAGGAACACCGCTGCGAATTCTCCGGGCTGGATGCCGTCTCGCAGGAAGATGGACGGTATTGCTATGTTCCGACCTCGCATAAGGCCACGCTGGGCAAAATCGTGAACTTGCTGGAAACCTTCAAGGCCCAGCCGCAGACGCTGCTCATGCCTGAGATTCCGGCAAGCAGTTTCGCCAAAAAGCTCTACAGCACCTACCTGTCCTATCTGCCCAAAGAAAAGGTGTGCTTCCCGCTTAAAATGAATGTGGATGAGCGCGGCAGTTTTATAGAACTCATCAAAACGGCTAACTGCGGCCAGGTGTCGGTCAATATCTCCAAACCCGGCGTCACCAAGGGGCAGCATTGGCACAACTCCAAGTGGGAGTTCTTCATGGTGGTCAGCGGCCGCGCCCTGATCCAGGAACGCAAGATCGGCACCAATGAGGTGCTCGAGTTTGAGGTCAGTGGCGACAAGATCGAGGCGGTCCATATGCTGCCAGGTTATACCCACAATATCATCAATTTGAGTGAAACCGAAAACCTTGTGACGGTCATGTGGGCCAACGAATCTTTTGACCCGCAGCATCCGGACACATTTTTTGAGAAGGTGAAGGAATGAAGCGTCTTGTGATTCTCGGCGCGGGCGGCTATGGGCGTACTGTGGCGGATGTGGCGGCCCAGTCCGGGCAGTTTGGACCAATTATCTTTCTGGATGATGGCAGCGCCGCGGCGGGTATTGCAGGCAAGTGCGCGGACTTCACGCAGTTCCAGACAGGGACCACCGTGTTTTACCCAGCGTTCGGGAACAACAAAGTTCGTATGGATTGGCTCTACCGTCTGGAGGCAAGCGGCTGCGCGCTGCTGACGTTGGTCCATGCCACTGCCTATGTCAGCCCAACAGCGACGATAGGGCAGGGAACGATTCTTTTACCGCACGCAATCGTCAATACCGGCGTGAAGATCGGCAAAGGCTGCATCGTCAACTGCGGCGCGATCGTCGATCACGGCTGCATCATCGAGGACGGCGTGCATCTTTGCCTGGGGGCTATCGTCAAGGCGGAGAACCACATCGCGGCGCTGCGAAAAATCGAGGCAGGGGAAGTGGTCGCGGCGCGCGCCTTCCCCGTGGGAGGAAAAGTATGAGTGATTACAGCGGCATTTCGTTCAAAAACAACGGCAAACTCAAGCTGCTCATCATCGTGGGCACCCGGCCCGAGATCATCCGGCTGTCGGCGGTGATTAACAAGGCGCGGCGGTATTTTGATGTGATCCTGGCCCACACCGGTCAGAACTACGATTATAACCTGAACGGTATTTTCTTCAGGGATTTGGAGTTGGCGGACCCGGAGGTCTACCTCAACGCCGTAGGCGCGGACCTCGGCGAGACGATGGGCAACATCATCGCAGAGAGCTACAAGTTGATGGTGGCCATTCAGCCCGACGCGGTGTTGGTGCTGGGGGACACTAATAGCTGCCTGTCCGTCATTGGCGCGAAGCGGCTGCACATCCCCATCTTCCACATGGAGGCGGGCAACCGCTGCAAAGACGAGTGCCTGCCCGAGGAGACCAACCGCCGCATCGTGGACATCATCTCGGACGTGAACATGGCCTACTCCGAGCACGCCCGCCGTTACCTGGCGGACACCGGCCTGCCCAAGGAGCGCACTTACGTCACCGGCTCGCCCATGGCGGAGGTGCTGCACAAAAACCTCGCCAAAATCGAGGCGTCGGACATCCACGCGCGGCTGGGTCTTGAGAAGAAAAAGTACATCCTGCTCTCTGCCCACAGGGAAGAAAACATTGACACCGAGAAAAATTTCCTCTCGCTGTTCACGGCCATCAACAAGATGGCGGAAAAGTATGATATGCCGATTTTGTACTCTTGCCATCCCCGCAGCCGCAAGCGGCTGGAAGCCAGCGGCTTCCGGCTCGACCGGCGTGTCATTCAACACAAGCCGCTGGGCTTCCACGACTACAACTGCCTGCAAATGCACGCCTTCTGCGTGGTGTCGGACTCGGGCACCCTGCCGGAGGAGAGTAGCTTTTTCACCAGCGCGGGCCACTCGTTCCCAGCAGTGTGCATCCGCACCAGCACAGAACGCCCGGAGGCGCTGGACAAAGGCTGCTTCATTTTAGCGGGTATCGACACCAATAGTCTGCTGCAGGCCGTGGATGTGGCGGTCGAGATGAACCAAAACGGAGACCTCGGTATCCCTGTGCCGGATTATGTGGACGAGAACGTGTCCGATAAGGTGGTAAAGATTATTCAGAGTTATACCGGAGTGGTCAATAAGATGGTGTGGAGAAAAGAGTAATAGTTTATGATGATGCCAACGATGAATATAATAATATATGCTCTATCATATATAACAGTTAGCATTACTGCCATATTACCATCAATCACTAATTATGTGGATTTGTTTGTGATTGCTGTTTTGTTGTACGCTTCTTATAAGGATAACCTTGTTTGTATGGCTCCGCTGTTCTTGTTTTTTAATAGTACGATTCTATATTATAATGGAGTTGCTATATCGGATATTCTATTTGCGCTCTTTATAGTAAATGAAATATTAAGAAGACACCAAATTAACAAAAAGAATCTTCACATTGTTTTTTTGATGTTTATAATATATGCGGCGGTAGTAGTAAGTGATTTTAATGTGATGCTATCAGTCGAAATCGCATTAATCTACATTTTTGTGACTTTTCTTTTACAGAATGTTTACGACGAAAATAATTGGAAAATATTTACAACATGGTATTTAGTTGGTCTTTTCACAGCATCAATATATGGGCTTGTATCATGGATTAATAATATGTCAAATGGTGTAACCAGAAGATTTATGTTGGCGTTTACAGACCCTAATTATGCTGGAATGTTTTTGTCGATAGGTCTTTATATTGTTTTGTTTAGCGATGTAAGAAATAAACTCCTTAAGAAGCTGTTGTTGATAGCAATAGTGTCTGAAATATTAATAACAATGAGTTCGACCGCAATTCTATGTAATCTTATATTACTAATGATTCTGATACTTGATAACTTGATAAGAGTTATACAGCAGGGAACTCAAAAAATTAGCGCCAAGGAATTGCTAGGATATGCTATAGCTTTTGCTGGAATTATTGCAGCTATTATTTATATTCAAAAGACAAACAACTCGATTATGGCAGATTCAATTAATCGATTTATTCAAAAAATAACAGGAATGAATTCGGGCTTATCTGAAAGTACAACTGGACGAAGCGATGTTTGGGCAAATCATTTACAAATTTTTGAAGAAAAAACTGGTGTTTTGAAACGATTGTTTGGAGGATTTTTTATAACAGACCGCGGGGTCGATTCAAGATACTTTACGATTGTGTCACATGAGGTGTATGTGGATTCATTGCTTTGTTTTGGGGTCGTTGGAACAATGATTTACGTACTGACTATCTTAAAACAATTAATTTCAAAATGGATGTCAAGAAACATTTCAAATGAACATAAACAGATATTTTGTATTGTGGTGATTTGGCTGATCTATTCTTTCGGACTAAGTATGTTTCCGTTTTGGGGATTCTCTTTTATGCTTTTTGTGACCATTCAAGGTGAAAGGAATATAGAATTGCGATGAGTGAAACAAGGACAGGCAACTCAATTAGAAACATTACAGTTGCATTGATTGGTCAGTCTGTTGGAATAATCCTTCAGTTTATATCTCGCCGTGTTTTTGTCGATTCTATGCCGATGGATTTGTTGGGAATAAATAGCGTTTTTGCTAATATTCTTTCAATGCTTTCTTTGGCAGAGTTGGGGATAGGGTCAGCAATTACATTTAGTTTATATAAGCCATTAGCGGAAAATGATACGCACCAAATAACGGCGATTATGAACTTTTATAAATGGATGTATCGCATGATTGCAATAGTTGTGACGATATGCGGAATATGTTTTGTCCCTTTTTTGAGAATAATTATAAAAGACGATATTAAAAATTTAACAATATATTATTTTCTTTATTTATCAAGTACAGTAATTTCTTATTTATGCGCATATAAGAGAACATTAATTATTGCTGATCAAAAGGGGTATATATCATCGATCTATCGGTATTCGTATATCGCTATTTTGAGTATAATTCAGATTGTAGTCCTTTTAGTGTTTCATAGTTATGTATTGTATCTCGTTTCTCAAATCATTTTGAGCTTTGGAGAAAATTTACTGATTACGCGAAAGGCTGATCAACTGTATCCTTATCTAAATGATACATCTGTTAAACTTAGCGATAAAGATAAAAAAGGATACTTTAAGAATATTCGTGCAATGCTAATGCACAGGATAGGCTCGGTTATAGTGACAAATACAGATAGCATTTTGCTTTCTGCACTGGTTAATATTAATGCGGTATCAATTTATGCAAATTATAAACTGGTGTTTTCAGGCCTGAGCACAATAATGAGTCAGTTGTTTTCTTCGGTTACGGCAAGTGTTGGAAACTTACTTCAAGAGAAAAATACCAATCATGCTTATGATATGTATAAAATCATAGAGATAATGACGTGTTGGATTTATGGCGTGGTCTCGATTTGCCTTATGGTATTATTTAATGATTTCATTGGACTCTGGGTTGGTGAACAATTCATTGAGAGCCAAGATTATGTTTTTATATTGATTGGAGTATTTTTTATATATGGAATTAGAGAACCGACAAATATGTTTAAAAATGCACTGGGGCTTTTTTGGAATGATCGTTATAAAGCTGTGGCTGAAGCAATTGTTAATATAGTTCTTTCGATTATCATGGGAAAGTTGTGGAGAGAAAGAGGAATATTTGGAGCAACAATAATCTCGGCAATTATGATTCCCTGTTGGATTGAGCCCTATGTATTATATAAGCATCATTGGAAACGAAAAGTGAGTGAGTATTTTGCATTGATTGGAAAACAAATCGGAGTGCTTTTTTTTATCGGATTCGTTTTAACATATGGATTCTCCTTTATTGATGTGTCATCTTGGATTGGTTTCATATTAAAATCGGCCATATGTTTTGTGACAGCCAATTTACTGTATGTGCTTTCTATATGTAGGACAAATGAGTTTAACCAAATTGTAAAGATTGGACGAGGATTTGCGACACGTTGCTTAGCAAAATCTAATAGGTAATTCTGTGTTGGTAAATGGTTCCATTACTTATCGGCTATGTGTTCCAAGTACATGGCTACGCTGCTCAGATATGCTACCTCTCCGTGGTTGGTAGCAGGCAACAGAGAGTGTCTTATCACCCTCTGGCTAAAGCATATATTTCGTTTATAAGATCTTTGAATGAGGGAAAATTTGATAATGGGCAAGTATTTTGGCACCGACGGCTTCCGGGGAGAAGCCAACATAGAATTGACCGCAGACCACGCCTACAAGATCGGCCGCTTCATCGGCTGGTACTACGGCATGCTGCGTCAGCGCAACGGTGATAACGATTCGCCGCGCGTTGTAATCGGCAAAGATACCCGCCGTTCCAGCTATATGTTTGAGTATTCGCTGGTCAGCGGCCTGGTAGCTTCGGGGGCGGACGCCTATCTGCTGCACGTCACCACTACCCCCAGCGTGGCCTATATTGCTCGGGTGGATGATTTTGACTGCGGTATCATGATTTCGGCCAGCCACAACCCCTACTATGACAACGGCATCAAGCTGATCAACTACTGCGGCGAAAAGATGGACGAGGAGACCCTGCAGCTGGTGGAGGACTACCTGGACGGAAAACTCCATGTCTTTGACCAGGACTGGCCGGAGCTACCTTTCGCCCACCGGGACCGCATCGGCTGCACGGTGGACTATGTGGCAGGCCGGAACCGCTACATGGGCTACCTGATCTCTCTGGGCATCTACTCTTTCAAGGGCGTCAAAGTTGGACTTGACTGCGCCAACGGTTCGAGCTGGAACATCGCCAAATCGGTGTTCGATGCCCTGGGCGCGGACACCTACGTCATCAACAACCACCCCAACGGCCTGAACATCAATCTGGACGCCGGGTCCACCCACATCGAAGGCTTGCAGAAATTTGTCGTGGAGAAGGGTCTGGACGTGGGTTTTGCCTACGACGGTGACGCCGACCGCTGCCTCTGCGTGGACGAGAAGGGTAATGTAGTGGACGGCGACGCCATCCTCTACATCTACGGCCGCTACATGAAGGAGCGGGGCAAATTGCTCAACAATACCATTGTCACCACCGTTATGTCCAATTTCGGCCTGTACAAAGCGCTGGATGAGCTGAGCATCGAGTACGCCAAAACTCCGGTGGGGGATAAGTACGTTTACGAGTACATGGCCAAAAATAGCTGCCGCATTGGCGGCGAGCAGTCGGGCCACATCATCTTTTCCAAGTACGCCACCACCGGCGACGGCATCCTGACCAGCCTCAAGATGATGGAAGTGATGCTGGCCCGCAAAAAGAAGCTGAGCGAGCTGGCCGCGTCCTTCAAAGTTTACCCGCAAGTTCTTGAAAACGTTCGTGTGAACGACAAAAAAGCGGCCCAGTCCGACCCGGATGTCCAGGCTGCGGTGGCCAAAGTGGCCGAGGCCCTGGGAGATACCGGCCGCATTCTGGTGCGTGAGTCCGGCACCGAGCCGGTGGTCCGGGTCATGGTGGAGGCACCAGAGAAAGAAATCTGCCAGCAGTATGTAAATGCGGTGGTAAGTGTGATTCACTCGAAGGGCTACGGCATCGCATGACAGGGCTCCTGCAAGGTCTCAGGGAAGGGATCGGCGGCAATCTCTCGGCGCTGGAAGCCGTTGCTCTGCTGGTGTTGGCTGTTCTGGTCTGGCTGGCGCGAAAGCGACTCCCGGCGCTTCCGGCGGCCTGCAATGGGAGCATAAAATGTGAGGACTGAGTCTCACAGCCTTGCCACTCGAAACACATATACCTCTACCTCTGCGTAATGAGTGGTAGGCAACGCTAGAATATGACTTAGATACAGAGACTTGAACATAGTAAGGTGGATAGCAATGGCGTCTATGGGTCTTAGGATAAACTCAAAAGAGATTCACTTAATGAAACCAATAACTGGAGCAGAATATGATGAAAAGACAGTTTTGACAAATTCATCATGGGAGTTTGTTGATTTGTGGCTTCGGCGTCAACCAAAGACACGGGCAAACCGGGCGCTGTTTTATTGGGAACAGGCAAAGAGCTTTTATGATGCGTCTGAGTTGCTTCCAATTGAATCCAAGCCGTTGACAGCGTACTATTGTTGTATGAATGCGGCAAAGACTTTGCTGGCTATTAAAGGCTCTGGTACAATTGATTTTGATGGAAATTTGGCTCATGGTATATCATCCAGTAGAAGGCAATGGGGAAGTTCTACTAATCTGAAAAATGCAGAGGTGATATTTAATGGATCTGGTGTACTTTACGAGCTATCAAAGTGCCTAGATGAAGAGGCATGCAAAAAGACATATACTGTGTATGATTTGCTCTATAATATACCTTGTATTCACAGGGCGTTTTCAATAACATATCAATGCACAGAACTCTTTATACCGATTCGTGACGTTAAATTTGTGGTAGATACTGGAATAAAAAAGGGGTGGGTCCAATTTCAGGTTGATGAACGATACGCAAATGGAAACTCACTAAAAAATGTTCCGTCAGGATATGAAAAGGATATATATAAATCAAACGATGAATGTTATATAATGAGAGCAAAACGTCGATTTGATTGGGATATTCATAGGGACGAGCAGAAAGTACGAATACAATATTTGAGTGACTATCATAAGAAAATTCGCAAGGATATACTTTATATATTTGGTGATACGAGACTTTGGTATATAAAGAAAGCAATACCATCAAATCAAAACATCATTCCAAGAAGTTCAGTAACTTTGATATTTGCAGTGATGCATTGGCTCAGTGAACTTGTACGGTATAATCCAGAAAAGTTTGAACGCTTAATGCATACAAAGCAGAACTGGTTAATTCATGAATTTGTTGAAACCGCATTATACCAATATATCGATGAGATAAGCTGTGAAATTACGGGTGCGGACATCATGACTTCTGGACTTCGGAAATAAAAGCGATATGGTGGCATTTGATTTTTACAATGCAATATTAGGATGCATCTGAAAGCACTTTAATACTTCAAAAATACTATCTACGGTGTTGCATTCCACAAAAGAGTACAGTACTAGTGTGTTTTGCACCGGTGTTTTCCAGACAAATTGTTCAGCACCTTTGACTTTTTCAGATACACCTTAAAAAATAGAGGAGGGAACAGTATGTGTGGAATTGTAGGTTTTACTGGCCGCCAGCAGGCGGCGCCTATTTTGCTGGAAGGGCTGTCCCGGCTGGAATACCGGGGCTATGATTCGGCGGGTTTGGCAGTCTGGGACGGGGACAACCTGGCCGAAGTGGTAAAAGCCACCGGTAAACTGCGGAACCTGGCGGAAAAGACCGACAACGGCAATGCACTTGCAGGCACTTGCGGCATCGGGCACACCCGCTGGGCCACCCACGGCGCGCCCAGCGTCACCAATGCTCATCCCCACGTCAGCGGCAACTGTATCCACTCCGGTTCAGGGCCGGTGGAGTCTGAGGTGGTGGGTGTCCACAACGGCATCGTTGAGAACTACCAGGAGCTGAAAGACAAGCTGCTGCGACACGGCTATACCTTTTACAGCCAAACCGACACAGAAGTCCTTATCAAGCTGGTGGACTATTACTACAAAAAGTACAGGATGGGCCCCATCGACGCCATCACCAAGACCATGGTGCGGGTCCGGGGCAGCTATGCTCTGGAAGTGATGTTCAAGGATTATCCGGGGGAGATTTATGTGGCTCGAAAGGATTCCCCTATGATCACCGGCATTGCTGACGGTGAGACCTATGTGGCTTCAGACGTGCCGGCGATCCTGAAATACACCCGCAACGTCTACTACATCGGCAACCGGGAGCTAGCCCGCCTGACTCCAGGCAAAGCCGTCTTTTACGACCTGAACGGCGACGAGGTGGAGAAAGAGCCCACCGAGATCACCTTCTCGGCAGAGGCCGCTGAAAAGGGCGGCTTTGAGCACTTTATGATGAAGGAGATCCATGAGCAGCCCAAAGCCATTCAGGACACACTGAATTCTGTCATCCACGACGGCCAGATCGACCTGAGCCCGGTGGGTCTGACAGATGAGGAAATCCGGGATGTGTCCCAGCTGTACATGGTAGCCTGCGGCTCGGCCTGGCATGTGGGAATGGCGGCCCAGTACGTTTTTGAGGACCTGCCAGGCTCCCGGTGCGGGTGGAACTAGCCTCCGAGTTCCGCTACCGCAATCTGCCGCTGGACCCCAGAGGACTGGTAGTCGTCATCAGCCAGAGCGGTGAGACGGCAGACAGCCTGGCCGCCCTGCGGGAGGCGAAAGCCCGGGGAGTCAAGACCCTGGCTATCGTCAATGTGGTGGGCAGCAGCATCGCCCGGGAGGCCGATCATGTCTTTTACACTCTGGCTGGCCCCGAGATAGCTGTAGCCACCACCAAAGCCTACTCGGCCCAACTGGCGGCCTGCTATGCCCTGGCCATGCAGTTCGCCAGAGTCCGCGGCCAGCTGGAAGAAACGGCGTATCAGGAAATGATTGCCGAGCTTGCCACCCTGCCCGGCAAAGTGGAGCGGGTGCTGGAGGACAAAGAGCGCATCCAATGGTTTGCCGCCAAGTTCGCCAATGCTCACGATGTGTTCTTTGTAGGTCGCGGTATCGACTATGCTGTCAGCCTGGAAGGCAGCCTCAAGATAAAAGAGATCAGCTACATCCATTCGGAGGCCTATGCCGCCGGCGAGCTGAAACACGGCACCATCAGCCTGATCGAAGACGGCACCCTGGTGATTGGGGTACTGCCCCAGAGCGAGCTGTTTGAAAAGACCGTCTCCAACATGGTGGAGTGCAAGTCCCGCGGGGCCTATCTGATGGGCCTGACCAGCTATGGTAACTACTCGCTGGAGGATACCGCCAATTTCACCGTCTACATCCCCAAGACCGACGAGCACTTTGCCGCCAGCCTGGCGGTGATCCCGCTGCAGCTGCTGGGATACTACCTGAGCGTGGCGCGGGGCCTGGATGTGGATAAGCCGCGAAATCTGGCCAAGAGCGTGACGGTGGAGTAAAGCATACCACTTCCTGGATGACTTGACAGGGATATTATATTGCTTCCGAGATGTATGGCAGGCAGCAAAGGAGCATGGCATATCCGCTCTATCCGACGATGTCAAGAGTGTTGATGAGAGCTAAAGCGCAATGGCTTGAAGCCGTTGTTCTTCCCGGACTGCTATTGCGCTCTTTTCTGCGTTTGCCTTCTCTGTGGATTCTCTCCGTGAGGGCGTGTGTTTTTGAGACTGATCTCAAAAATACGCATCCACTACATAGAACTATTTTCTTACTTGGAGGCCGTACTTGACAAGTACGCTATTTCGCGAGGCGTTTACACCTTATCGCAGGATGTTGCCCGATGTACGATTTGGAGCATGTGTGGCCTATCTGACCGGCGAGGCAGCTCAATAACTTCGGCAACGCAGGTGGGGCTTTAGTGCGTGAAAGTGGTGCTCAATCGTGTGCGGATGGGGCTGGAGTGGCGATTTTTGCGGGCACCGGGGAGCTTTTGTGGTTCAGTAATAATGACGATGGAAGCAGAGAGCGTGGGTAGGCGGTATCTTTATCTAAGGGAAACTCCGGTCTCCCACTTCGAAATGGTTTTGTCGCTGATCGAGAGCTGGTCGGCCAGCTGGCGCTGGGTGAGGCCCTTGGCCCGGCGGGTCTCGGCGACGAAGCGGCCGATCTTGATCTGATCCATGGGGGAACCTCCTTTCTGGCCTGAGCATAGCACAAAACGGGGCGGGATGTACACACACGGAGCGGAGAGATGGGGTATGCGGAACGTATACAAACGATGGAACGTGAGTTTTGTCTGGGAGGAATCGCGCCGTGTAGGGAACAGATGCTGCTGCTCATGGAGAGCAGCTTGTCCAGCCCAGGATCGGACTCGGGCCAGGACGGAAACGGACGCTGGTTCAGACGACGTCTGTAATGCTCACTAATACAGGAAGCACCTGGTCCTTTGCGCTGAAACAACCCACGCTTACCATGCTTTCAACTTTATTGTACCGTAAGTGTGGGTCGGAATCAACGTCTTTGCAAGAATTTGTTGGCGAAAACAATCGGGCGTGTCAGGCAAGCTTGGCCGCAAACTGGATGGCGTCCTCCACAAGGTACTCCATTTCCTTGCCCTGGAAGGTAAAGTGCTCACGGATCTTGATGCGGGAGCTGCTTGAAGAAGAAAACAACAGTCAGAGGGCGTAGTCTGTTCAGCCCAGAATAAGCGCTTGTGGGTGTATGGTTACCTGGGTGGTTATGTGAGCAGGCGCAAATTCTGGTAGGCGATC
>ERZ1090864.263-NODE-263-length-29483-cov-6.997282_pt1 | contig 29483 bp, 26 predicted proteins | sample MGYA00478479_ERZ1090864 | MGnify/ENA primary metagenome ERZ1090864 (study PRJEB33644, sample SAMEA5815743) | chicken gut metagenome | biome: Chicken; feature: Gastrointestinal Tract; material: Caecum | place: Ireland | collected 2019-01-01 | study: A study of the...
GCATATTCTTTTAGTTTAAATGTCGCTCCCCCCACGGGGAGCGTGGATTGAAATCTGTTGTGAAGTGCTCAAACTGCGGAATGTATTGTCGCTCCCCCCACGGGGAGCGTGGATTGAAATCGCTGCAATATGCTTCCACAGTATCAGAAGCTGTGTCGCTCCCCCCACGGGGAGCGTGGATTGAAATATCGCCTACAAGTAGATGATTGGTGGCTGTGCAAAGGTCGCTCCCCCCACGGGGAGCGTGGATTGAAATAGGAATTGCGTCTGTCCGGCGTGCGACGCGTTGAGTCGCTCCCCCCACGGGGAGCGTGGATTGAAATGCTGAGCGACCGGGCCGATCGCTGGCGGCAGATGGTCGCTCCCCCCACGGGGAGCGTGGATTGAAATTTGCTTCTCGCGACTTCTTCTCGGCATCGTTGCGTCGCTCCCCCCACGGGGAGCGTGGATTGAAATATCGATAAAAATGATTGGCAGAAGCGCAGGGCGATGTCGCTCCCCCCACGGGGAGTGTGGATTGAAATTTTTCTAGATATAAGAATAGAATGCAGGTGTTGTGTCGCTCCCCTGCGGGGAGCGTGGATTAAAAATTGCATTATTACAAAATTCGTAATAAAATAAAACTAAAAAAGAAAACTAAAAAAGGGACTCATATGGCGAAAGAATAATTTATTACGCTGGATGGAACGTTTAAAGAGCAAAAGGAAGCACTCGAACGTTTCTGCGCAGAGGTCGATGCTTAGGCTCAAGAACATCCAGAGGAGGCGGCAAAGCTTGACGCAGAATGCCCTGACGATAACTGACTTACGTCGCTTCCCTTCACGGGAGTGTGGGTTGAAATAAGGAATATACAGATGCAATCTAGGCTAAACCGATGTCGCTCCCGCCACAGGGAGCGTGGATTGAAATAAAAGACAAACGCAGCATAACGCCAGTCGGACGGATATCCAAGGGGGCACGGTGAATTGCGATAATGCCGTTACATAGCGAAACGGCCGCATGAAATCTGCGGAGAGCGCCTTGAAATTTGCCCAGTGAGACGGGGGAACGCCGTTGCAAAATGCGCTTGATCCGACTATAATAAGGTTAGTTTGTAAGGGAGAGACGATTATGGGTTATTATCAATTGAATTTACCAAGTTATACGGTTGGAGAGGGCTGCTATAAGGAAATTCCACATACAGCGCGCTTTTTTGGCAACAAGGCAGTGGTGATTGGCGGCAAAACGGCCATTTTCAAGGCAAAGGACAAGCTGTTGGCAGGCGTGGCGGGTTCTGATCTTACCATCACGGATTTTCTTTGGTATGGCGGCGAGTCTTCCTATGAAAATGGAAATGCGCTGATGAAACTGGATGCTGTGAAAAACGCGGATATCCTTTTTGCAGTCGGCGGCGGCCGTGCATGTGATACCACCAAATATGTTGCGGATAAGCTTGATAAACCGCTGTTCTGCTTCCCAACGGTGGCGTCGAATTGCGCATCTGTCACCGCGATTTCCGTGATCTACAATCCGGATGGTTCCATGCGGGAGTATTACTACCCCAAAATCGCGAACCATACGTTTATCGAAACGTCAATCATTGCGGATTCACCGGAGCCTTTGCTTTGGGCGGGCATTGGCGATGCCTTAAGCAAAGAGTATGAGGTGACATTTGCGGCAGCAGGCAAAAAATTGACCCATACGCCGTTGATGGGCGTGCATCTGAGCGGCGTATGCACAGAGCCCCTGCTGCATTACGGCAAGCAGGCGCTGGAGGATATCCGGGCCAAACGCGTCTCGGAAGCTTTGGAGCAGGTGGCGTTGGATATTATCATCAGTACAGGCCTGGTTTCCAATATGGAAACGCATTTGCCGGACTATTACTACAATGCCTCTCTGGCGCATTGTGTTTATAATGGCACCACCGCCACAAAGGCTGCGCATCTGCACCGGCACGGTGAGATCGTCTCGCTTGGCGTGTTGTGCCTGCTGACATACGAGAAGATGTTTGACGAGCGCGATAAGATCGCCCGCTTCAACCAGAGCCTGGGGCTGCCGGTCTGCTTTGCGGATATTGATGTCACGCCGGATGAATTCGACGCCATCGCCGACAAGGCTGCGGAGACCACAGAATGGAAAGTCCGCTCCAAAACCATCACGCGGGCGGACTTTATCCAGTGCATGCGCGACACCGATGCATATGGCAGGACGCTCAAGCAGCAATAAGCGAATATGGCGCCTGTGACACAGGCTTGCAAGTTGCCCCTTTTGACAGGAGAATTTAAATAGCAGTTTGCACAAAAATAATCCTTTTTCCAAACGAAAATACGTCTTGAAACGGTTTTAAATGGCCCGATCAAGGCGTATTTTTGTGTATAATTTCTAAAAAAACAATTTTCTGCTGTCTGGTTTGTGGACGCGGCTGGAAATTTATCTGGGTAGATTTGCATAATTTTTTGAATTTCTGTATAATAAAAGAGTCCAATATTGTGTTTTCCAGTGCGTAAATAACACAGGGATGATAATGAAATAACGGATGGGGGAGAGCTTATGAACACAGGAGATACCGCGTTTGTTCTGATGTCAGCGGCCTTGGTGCTGCTGATGACACCCGGCCTTGCGCTCTTTTACGGGGGCCTTGGCAGACGCAAAAATGTGGTGAATAACATGATGGCCTCATTTTTCATCATGGGCGTCGCGGTTGTGATGTGGGTGCTATTTGGCTATTCGCTGGCGTTTGGTCCAGACCACGGCGGCGTGATCGGCGATTTTTCGTGGTTTGCGTTCCAGGGCGTTGGCATGGAGCCTGGCCCCTACAGCAAGACAATTCCGCATTTGGCCTATGCCGCGTTCCAGATGATGTTTGCCATCATTACGCCGGCTCTGATCACCGGCTCGATTTGCGGCCGGATGCGGTTTCGGGCCCTGGTACTGTTCATTATTCTGTGGTCGGTCGTCGTGTATTATCCAATTGCCCACATGGTTTGGGGCTCGGGCGGATTTCTCGCGAAGATCGGTTCAGTAGATTTTGCCGGCGGCAATGTCGTCCACATCAGCTCCGGCGTGACGGCTCTGGTGCTCTGCATCCTGCTGGGCAAGCGCCGCGGCTATACCTACGTCAACTATCGTGTGCACAACATTCCGTTTGTGGCGCTTGGCGCCGCGCTTTTGTGGTTTGGCTGGTTTGGATTTAACGGCGGCAGCGCATTGAGCGCCAACGGCCTGGCTGCGCATGCGGTGGTCACAACGGCGCTGGCGGCCTCTGCGGGCATGATTTCCTGGATGATCATCGAGGTTATCCACCTGCACAAACCCACATTGGTTGGCGCCTGCACGGGCGCAGTGGTCGGCCTGGTCAGCATCACGCCGGGTTCTGGCTTTGTGCCGGTCTGGGCGGCGCTGATTATCGGCCTTTTGGTCAGCCCAATCTGCTACTTTGCGGTGGCTGTTGTGAAAAAGAGATTTGGCTACGACGATGCGCTGGACGCGTTTGGCTGCCATGGTGTCGGCGGCATCTGGGGCGGCATTGCGACCGGCCTGTTTGCCCGAACGGACATCAATCCGGTCGCCAAATGGGATGGCCTTGTGTATGGCGGTGATCTCCGCCTGTTTGGGGCGCAGCTGGCGAGCATTGGCGTTACAATTGCATTGGCGGTTGTCGGAACCCTGATCTGTGCGGGAATTGTGCGGATTTTCACGAAGTTGCGCGTCGATCCCCGCAGCGAACAGGTGGGTCTCGACCTTTCCGAGCACGGCGAACGTGCTTATCCGTCCTTTAATGGGCTAGATGACTAACGGAGGTGCCTGATTATGATCAAAGTAGAGGCTATTGTGCGGGAAGAAAAGCTGGAAGACGTCAAAGATGCCCTGCGCCAGATCGATGTGATGGGCTTAACCGTCTATCAAGTAATGGGCTGTGGCACACAGCGAGGCTATAAAGACACGGTCCGCGGCACGGATGTGACCATCAATATGCTTCCAAAGATTAAGTTTGAAATTCTGGTTTCCAATGAAGAGTGGGAGCAAAAGACGATCCGCGCCATCCAGCAGGCCGCACGGACGGGTAATATCGGCGACGGCAAAATCGTCAGTTTTGAGATTCGCGACGCCGTCCGCATTCGGACCGGCGAAACCGGGACGGACGCCATCCAGCCGCGAGACGAGGAAGAATAATTCAACGCCTTTTGGCGCGCCTGAGTTTCAGGAACCAGGGCAGAAAAACAGAATAGCCTGCACGAATCGACTCGGCTGAAACAAGGGGCCGCCCAATCGTTCTGGATGGGGGCCTCTTGTCGTTTTATGGGGAGTCGGGAACGCGGTCGTGATAAAGAAAAAAGGAAGCGCCTTTGCCGGAAGCCCTTTATTTTTGCCCGTTATTCTCCGTTTGATCGCCGCCCTGTGTATATATAGGATAGGAAGCCTTTTGGGAGGCCCGCAACGCGCTGGGCAAAGGGAGATTTGTCAGCGCTTGCAAAGCATGCTATAATAAAACAGTTTGGAATGGTGCGCTTGAAGCATCGCATTGAAGAGAAAAGGAAGTCTATATGAACTTTGAAACATTACAGCTCCATCCCACGCTCCTGAAAAATATACGGGCAGCCGGCTATACTTCCCCAACGCCAATTCAGGAACAGGCAATCCCCCAGGTGTTGCAGCGGCGCGACTTGTTTGGCTGCGCGCAGACCGGCACCGGCAAAACCGCGGCCTTTGCACTGCCGATTTTGCAGCTGCTCCTGGAGCGGCCTGAAAAAAGCCACGCAATCCGTGCGCTGATCCTGACCCCAACGCGTGAATTGGCAATCCAGATTTTTGACAATTTCCGCATGTATGGCAAAGGTCTGCCCCAGCGGTGCTGCGTCATTTTTGGCGGTGTGGGCCAGGCTGCACAGGTCGAGGCGCTGCAGCGCGGCGTCGATATCCTGGTCGCGACGCCCGGCCGGCTCAATGACCTGATCGGCCAGGGGTACATTGACTTGTCACAGCTTTCGATTTTTGTCCTGGATGAGGCGGATCGCATGCTCGATATGGGCTTTATCCACGATGTCGAGCGCGTGATCGAAAAGCTGCCGGAAAAGCGGCAGAACCTGATGTTCAGCGCGACGCTCCCAAAGGAGATCCAGGGACTGGTGGACAGCATTTTGCAAGATCCGGTCAAGATCAGCGTCACGCCCCCGGCCACCACGGTCGAAGCCATCGACCAGAGTGTCTATTATGTGGATAAAGAAAATAAGACAAAGCTGTTGTTGTGGGTGCTGCGCGACCCACGTATTGCTTCGGCACTTGTTTTTACGCGCACCAAGCACGGTGCGGACCGCGTTGTCCGCGAGTTGACCCGCGCGGGTGTGCCGGCTGCGGCCATCCATGGAAACAAGAGTCAAAACGCGCGTCAAGCGGCGCTTCGCCAATTCAAAAATCACCAGGTGCGCGTGTTGGTGGCCACCGACATCGCTGCGCGCGGCATCGACATCGATGGGTTGTCGCACGTAATCAATTTTGACATTCCGGAAGTGCCGGAAACCTACGTCCACCGCATTGGCCGCACCGCCCGCGCCGGACACAGCGGCACCGCCATTTCCTTCTGCACCATTGACGAGAAGGCCGATTTCCAGCAGATCTGCAAGCTGATCCGCAAGGAAGTGCCGGAGGTGACCGGTCACCCCTATCCCATGCAAAACCGCACGCCCATGACGAAAGAGGAGTTGCGCCAGAAACAACTGGCCCGGCAGCAGGCGGCCCGAGAGGCACGCCAGCGCCGCCGGATGCAGCAGGAAGCCAAACGCCCGGCAGCTCCGAAACATGCGGCTTCACAAAAACCTGACAGGCGGCAGCAAAAGTCCAAAGCCCAGCAAACCGCGCCAAAAGCTGGGCCGCAGGCGATGGCAAGGCCTCTGCCCAAGCAGAAGGCGGCGCCCGCCCGCGTGCATACCGGCACTGGCAAAAAACGCCCGGCTGTATCCAAACAGCCACAGCGCCGGCCGCGTCCGGATCTGGAAAAGTATATGCCCAAGCCTCTGCGCAGCCGTCCGGTCGATCAGCCGCTCAAACGCCACCTGTAAACGCCGGTTATACCCGGCCCACCCCCATTTTTTATGAGGAGAATTTGGAATGCCTTTATCAAAGCCTATGCGCCTTGCAATTACGGCGCTGTCAAAGCCGAAAATTGACATGAAAAAAATGTACCGGATTGTCCGCCGCGTGACGCGCGTGGTGCACCATCCTCGTTTGGCGCCGCTTTATAAACCGTGGGACCGCGTGATCGAGCGGGACGGCCACGAGGTGCCGGTACGTATTTTTGTACCGGATAACGACCGCCAAACCGGCAAGCTGCTGCTCTTTTTTCACGGCGGCGGCTGGGTGACGGGCGATATTGATTCTTACAGCGACGCCTGTGTTTTGATGTCCAATTTGACCGGCCACAAGGTCGCCAGCGTGGATTATAGCCTGGCGCCGGAGCATCGCTTCCCGGCCGGTTTGGAGGACTGCTACACCGCTATGCAGGAGATCCTGCAAAATTCCGCCTCCTTTGGCGTAGACCCTGCCCAGGTGACGCTGATCGGCGACTCGGCCGGCGGCAATCTGGCTGCGGCGGTTTCGCTGCTTGCCCGCGACCGCGGCGGTTTGCAGGTCAAGCAGCAGATTCTGCTCTATCCGAGCACCTATAGCGACCATGATCCGGCGACTTCACCGTTTGATTCCGTGCGCGTGAATGGGCAGGATAACCTGCTGACTGCGCAGCGGCTGCGGGATTATATCAGCCTTTATAAGAGCAGTGACGCAGATTTGCAAAACCCATATTTTGCGCCATTGATCGCGGGGGATCTGACGCATCAGCCCAACACGCTGGTCATCACGGCAGAGCTTGACCCGCTGCGCGACGAGGGCGAGGCATATGGCCGGCGGCTGGCGGCGGCCGGGGCGCGTGTCGAGGTGCACCGCATTTCCGACGCACTGCACGGCTTTCTGTCGCTGCCCGGCCTGCCGCCGCCCGTGAAACGGACGTATGGCTTAATCAACGCCTTCCTTTACCGGGAAGAGTATGCTGGGCGCGCCCGCTGACCGGCGGCGATCCGATTGAGAGGGGAGTTTCGCGCTTTTTTCTCGGCCTGTTTTGGTATTCTGCAAATGAGGTGACTTGACTTGCGTGAGACAAGATCCCGTTGGGCGCACCTGGACACAGCGGCAAAAATTTTCCCTTGCACCAGCGGCCGGCGCGACACGAAGGTGTTCCGGTTCGTTTGTGAATTGACAGAGCCTGTGGACCCCGAACGCCTGCAGGAAGCGCTGGAGCACACGTTGGAGTCTTTTCCCGGATTCCGCATGGTGCTCAAGCGCGGGCTTTTCTGGTATTATCTGGAGGAGAGCGGCATTGTCCCCTTGGTGCGGGAGGAATACCGCCCGCCCTGCTCGCAGATGTATGACCCGGATGTGACAAGCCTTCTGTTTGAGGTGACCTGGTATGACCGGCGCATCAATCTGGAGGTCTATCACGCGATTTCCGACGGCACCGGGGCCATGCACTTTTTGCGGCTGCTGGTGTTTCGCTACTTGCGCCTGGTGCATCCGGAAGTCCTTGGCGGCCTGCCGGAGCTCGACTACGACGCCAGCGAACAACAGAGCATGGACGACGGTTTTGAACACTATGCAACCAGCGCGTCGCTGCCTAAAGCCGAGAACCGGCCGGTTGCCTATCGCCTGCGGGGCACACGCATGCCGGATTTTACGCTTTCGGTCATTGTGGGGACTGCGCCGGTCAAAGAGATGCTGCGCCTGAGCCATGCGCATGGCACCAGCCTGACAGTTTTTTTGGCAGCGCTGCTGATTCGTTCCATTGGCATGCAGATGCCGGCGCGCGAGCGCGCGAAGCCGGTCACGCTCGCGGTACCGGTCAATTTGCGCAATCATTTCCGGTCGGCCAGCGCGCGCAATTTTTTTGGCGTGATGGACGTGACGTATTACTTTTCCAAAGGAGACGGATCTTTGGAATCCATTATCCAATCGGTGCAGCGGCAGTTTAAGGCGGGCCTGACGCCGACGGAGATGCAGCGCCGCGTGAATCAGTACATCAAGTTGATCCGCAATCCCTTTGCACGCGGCACGCCGCTGCCGATCAAGGATCTCGCGATGCGAATCGGCTACCGCGCCAACAGCAAGAAGGAGACCAGCGCGATCTCCAATATCGGTATAGTAAAAATGCCGCCGCAGCTGGCCCCGTATATCCGCCAGTTCGATATCTTTGTGAGCACAGAGAAAGTGCAGCTTTGTATTTTGACCTATGGCGACCGGATTACAATGGGATTTTCCTCGGCCTTTGTGGAACCAGAGGTGCAAAAGGACTTTTTTCGCGCGTTGACCGCCTTGGGCGTGCCCATTGAGATCGACACCAACCTCGTTTGACAGGAGGCGGGCCTATATGAAATACTGTGAAAAATGCAAGGTCAGCGTCCGCGGAAACGCGGAGCGCTGTCCGCTTTGCAACGCCGTATTGACCGGCGACCCGGAGCCCGGCGGATTTCCGCATCTCTTAGACCATCACCGCCAACGCAAGCTGTGGCTGTCGATTTTGGCGCTTGCCAGCGTGGCGGGCTGCGTGATTTGCGCGCTGATTAATTTTCTGCTTCGAGATAGCGGCGTTTGGTGCCTGTTTGTGGTCAGCGGCGTCGTCTGTATGTGGCTGACCCTGGGCCTGGTGATCTATAAACGGCGCAATATCCCCAAAACGCTGGTGTGCGAAGTGTTTCTGGTTTCGCTGCTGGCGGTGCTGTGGGATGTGGGCACCGGCTGGCACGGCTGGAGCATCGATTATGTCATCCCCATTGTGTGCATGGGAGTCATGGTGACGCTGTGCGTTTTTGCACGCCTGTTTCGGGTGCCGTCCGGCAGCTTTATCGTCTATATCCTGGTCGACGCATTGCTGGGCATCCTCCAGCTGGTGTTGCTCTGGCTGAACCTGATCACCGTGCCGCTGCCGAGCCTTTTGAGCATTGGACTATGCATCGTCACCATTGCAGCGCTGTTTATTTTCCGAGGACAAAATGCCCGAGAAGAACTCAAGCGCCGGCTGCACCTGTAAAGGCGGCCGCCCATTTTTCTGTTTGATTTCCGGGGAGGGAAACCGAAGCCCGCTATGGATTACAATGAACTTGCCACAGTAGGCACCCAGATGGGGTGCCTGCTGATCCAATATGGCGCGGAGATCTATCGCGCAGAGGAATCAATGACGCGGCTGTTCACCGCCTATGGAGCGGAGGACAGCCAGGTTTTTGCCTTGACCACGTGCATCAATGTGACGGTCTGCCGGCCGGACGGCGTGCCGTTCACACGCATTCGCCGTATCAATGACCACTGCTTTGATTTGGAGAAAATTGACCAGCTCAATGATCTGTGCCGCCGGGCCTGCACCATGTATATCCCTTTGTGGAAGCTGCAGCGGGAGATGAAGCGGATCGAGACGTCGCGCGTCTTCAGCCGCCCTGTACAGGCGTTGAGCTGGGCGGCCTTGGCCTTGACCTTCACCCTCTTTTATGGTGGAGGACCGCTGGATGCGGTCATCAGTGCGGTGACAGGCTTTGCCGTCTTTGGCATCGATCGATTTTTGTCCACCTACCGCACAAATCTGTTTTTCCTGACCATTTTGCAAAGTGCGGCGATCGGCGTGATTTGCCTGGGGGCGAACCATGTGGTGCCCGGGCTGCATGTGGATGTGATGATTATCGGCGCGGTGATGAACTTGGTGCCCGGCACAGCCATTACCAGCTTCATGCGTGACCTGCTGGCGGGCGATTACCTTTCCGGTACGCTGCGGTTTATGGAGAGCATGATTGTTGCGGGCGCCATCGCATTGGGCGTCGGCATTGTTCTGTTCCTCACACGCATTTTGTGGGGGGTGTGAAGCATGCGCTTTTTTTGGCCGTGTCTGTATGGCCTGCTGGCCTGTATCGCCTACGCTGTGCGTGTAAATTTGCACGGCCGCAAGCTGTTTTTGGCAAGTTTGGGTGGCGCGCTCGGATGGTTTACCTATCTTATGTTCGGTTTCACGGGATATGAGCTGGTGCAGTATTTCATGAGCGCCGTTGCGATTTCCATCTATGCGGAGATTATGGCGCGCGTCAATAAAGCGCCCGTTACGGGCTTTTTGCTGGTGTCCATGCTGCCTATGGTGCCCGGGGGCGGCATCTATCACACGATGGAGAGCGCAGTGGCGGGCAATGTGGATCAGTTTATCCGCCGGGGGCTATATACCTTTGCGATTGCCGGCGCACTGGCGATCGGCGTGCTGGTGGTGTCCAGCATCATGCATTTGTCGCAGGCGATCACCACCCGCCGTCTGGAAAACCGCCGCGCCATTTTGGAGGCACAGCAGGCGGCGTCCCGCGCGGCGGACGAAGCGGCCATTCGCCAGATGCACCGCGAGGAGCGTCTCGCCATGCAGGAGCAGCGGAAGGCTTTGGAAAAGTTTATAGAGCCGGATGGAAAATCGCGTGAGGACGATTCCAAACCGGACCAACCGTAAAAAAGGGAGTGCCCGCCCAGGCACTCCCTTTGCTATTTCGTAAAGTTCGATGTCGTTTTGCGAAGCGCCGCCCTGCGCCAGTTGCGGCTGTAAACGCATTGTCAAAGCGTTGCTTAGGCCCCCAAAGCACAGATTAAACTTTATCGAGGGCCTGGCTGACATCCGCGAGAATATCGGACACATCTTCGATGCCAACGGACAGGCGCACGAGATCCGGGGAAATCCCCGCCGCTGCCAGCTCCGCGTCGTTCATCTGGCGGTGCGTGGTGGAGGCCGGATGCAATACGCAGGTTTTGGCGTCCGCCACATGCGTTGCGATGGACGCAAGCTGCAGCCCGGCCATAAAGGCCTCCGCTGCGGGGCGGCCGCCCTTGACGCCAAAGGAGATCACGCCGCATGTGCCGTTTGGCATATATTTTTGCGCGAGACTGTATTGCGAATCGCCCGGCAGGCCGGGATACTTGACCCAGGCAACCTTCTCGTGTTTTGCGAGGAATTCCGCAACGGCCTTCGCGTTCGCGCAATGCTGGGCCATGCGCAGGGGCAGCGTCTCCAGTCCGATATTGAGCAGATAGGTGCTCAGCGGGGCCGGCGTGCTGCCGAAATCACGCATCAGCTGCGCTGTGGCTTTGGTGATGAACGCCCCGCCAAGCCCGAACTGTTTGGTGTAGATAACGCCGTGGTAGCTTTCATCCGGCGTTGTCAGGCCTGGGAACTTTTCAGCGTGTGCATCCCAGTCGAATTTGCCGGAATCCACAATAGCGCCGCCGACGGTGTTTGCGTGCCCGTCCATGTATTTGGTGGTAGAATGCGTCACAATGTCGGCGCCCCACGCAAACGGATGGCAGTTGATGGGCGTGGGGAACGTGTTGTCCACAATCAAGGGCACGCCGTGCGCATGGGCGGCGCGGGCGAATTTTTCAATATCCAGCACCGTCAGTGCTGGGTTTGCAATCGTTTCGCCAAAGACGGCCTTCGTGTTTGGACGGAACGCAGCGTTCAGCGTTTCCTCAGAGCAGTCCGGGTCAACAAACGTAAAGTCCACGCCCATCCGCTTCATCGTGACGGAAAAGAGATTGTAGGTGCCGCCGTAGATGGAGGAGGACGCAATCACATGGTCACCGCACGTAGCGATGTTGAACACTGCAAAGAAGTTGGCCGCCTGGCCAGAGGAAGTCAGCATGGCGGCAGTGCCGCCCTCCAAGGCGCAGATCTTTGCGGCGACCTGGTCGTTGGTGGGGTTTTGCATTCGCGTGTAAAAGTAGCCGTTTTCCTTCAGGTCAAAGAGCCTGCCCATCGCTTCGCCCGTTTCATAGCGGAACGTGGTGGATTGTATGATAGGGATGTTGCGCGGTTCCCCGTTGCCTGGCCGGTAGCCGGCGTGGATGCATTGTGTGCTCGGTTTCTGTTTGTCCATCATTCACTTCTCCCTTTTTTGGGGGATGGCAGCCGCTGCAAAGTTGCGCCGCCTTCCCGTTTTTGTTTGGCGGCCCATTGGCCGCTCTTTGTCATTATGATAACACAGTTGGCCTGTGCGAGACAAGCGTGCTTTTAGAAGGAAAGCTGGCGTGCAACTGCGGCAGTTTCGAACGCCGGGAATGCCAGCTTTTTAGGCATGGCGCTTCAGGCGCGTCTCGATTGCGCGGTTTATCAGGCGCAGTGCCTGGATGCGGGCATATTTTTTGTCGTTGCCGGCGATGATGTGCCAGGGTGCGAAGTCCGTGGAGGTATAGCGGAACATTTCGTTGACCGCCACTTCGTATTCCGGCCACTTTTTGCGATTGCGCCAATCCTCGTCCGTGATCTTCCATTGCTTTCCGGGTGTATTTTGCCGTTCCTCAAATCGGCGCAGCTGCTCGTCAGGGTCAATGTGAATCCAAAATTTGAGCACGACCGCGCCCCAGTCGTAGAGTTGATGTTCGAATTCGTTGATCTCGTGGTAAGCGCGCTGCCAGTCTTCCGGTGAGCAAAAGCCTTCGATGCGTTCCACCATCACGCGGCCGTACCAGGAGCGGTCGAAGATGGCGATGTGCCCGTTGCGCGGCAAACGGCGCCAGAAACGCCACAAATAGTGCCGGCTTTTTTCTGACTTATCCGGCGCGGCAATGGGCACCACCTCGTAGCCGCAAGGGTCCAGCGCTTCGGCCACGCGCTTGATGTTGCCGCCCTTGCCCGCAGCGTCCCAGCCCTCATACACAATCACAACCGGCACTTTTTTGCGGTAGATCGCGTTGTGCAGTTCGGACAGGCGGGTCTGCTCCTTTTTGAGCGCATGCTTATATTGCGTTTCATCGAGCGCGGGGGAGAGGTCCACTTCGCTGAGCTTTGGCATTTTGACAAACGAATAGGGCCCAGGTTGGATAGGGCACAAAGCTTCCTGGGGTGCGGCGCGCTTCGCCTGGCGCCTCTTCAACGCAGCCTGCACCGCGTCCCGGACTGTCTGGAAGACTTCAATATTGCGCAGGCGGCTGTCCATGCCGGAAAGTACGTGCCAGGGCGCATAAGAGGTGTTTGTGTAGGTGAGCATCTCGTCAAACGCCCGGCAGTATTTGTCGTATTGCCGGCAGCGGCGCCAGTCATCGGGCGTGACGCGCCATTCGGTGTTCTTGTTGCTGTCCAGGGCCTCCAGGCGGGCTTTCTGTTCCTTCTGAGAGATATGCAGGAAAAATTTAATAATCAGGTAGCCGTTGTCTGTCAGATTCCGCTCAAATGCGTTGATCTCTTTGAGGCGGCGCAGGTTGGTCGGATCGTCCACCTCGCGCTCCAGCCGCAGAATGCTGACCTCCTGATACCAGGAACGGTCCATGACGGACATCTGCCCGGCTTCCGGCAGCGTCAGCCAGTGGCGCCACATGACCGGCTCGCGCAGTTCCAGTGCCGTGGGCGGCTGGGTGTTTACCACCGTAAACCAGCGCGGGTCAAAATTCTGGATCAGCTTTGCGATGGCGTGGCTTTTGCCCGCAGCTCCCCAGCCCTCGAACAGGATAATCACCGGCAGCCCGGCCTCTTTGATGGGGGCGTCCAGGGCGGTCAGCGATTCCTGCAAAGGCTTGAGCGCTTCCTTGTAGGCTTCTTTGGAGAGGGTGCGTTTCAGATCGACTGTTTCAAGCATGATAACCTCCCAATTTTTACCGTAAAAAGGCGGATATTTTTGTTATTTCTATCAGTATACATCCGTTCCCCCCGAAATACAATTACTTTTAGCGGATCAGCCGAATCTATGCGCCCGCGGCCGCAAAAACAGGCGGCGACCGGGGCATTGGATTCCTGCATCAATCCCCTTTATCCGGCTTTGCATGCTGGCGTGGCCTGTGGTATAATACAACAGTATATAAAGTTGCCGAAGGGAGTGCGCGGATGGTTATTCTGGGAATCGACCCGGGATATGCGATTGTGGGCTGGGGCGTGCTGCGCGCGCGGGGCGGCGCCTGTGTGCCGCTTGCCAGCGGCGCCATTCATACGCCGGCCGGGGCGGACTTCGGCGCGCGGCTCGAGCAGATTTACCGTGAGATGAACATCGTGCTCGCACGGTGGCGCCCGGAAGCCGCGGCGATTGAGAAGCTTTATTTCACCAATAACAAAACCACGGCGATCGGTGTGGCGGAAGCGCGCGGGGTCATCCTGCTGGCTTGCCGTCAGGCGGGATGCCCGGTGTATGAATATACGCCCATGCAGGTCAAGCAGGCGGTGACAGGGTATGGCAAGGCCAAAAAGCCGCAGGTCATGGAGATGACCCGCCGCCTGCTGCGTTTAAAAGAAGTGCCCCGGCCAGATGATACTGCGGACGCACTGGCGCTCGCCATCACACATGGACAGGCCAGCGCCAGCGCCCTGCGCCGCCGGACCCTGGGCCGCTTTCGGCAGTAATTTACAGTCGAGGAGTCAAGTATGTTTTATAGTCTCAAAGGCGTTTTGCCCCACGTGGAACCAAATGTGGCGGTTGTCGAGTGCGCGGGCATCGGCTTTTTATGCCGCACGACCATGAACACGCAACGCAGCCTGCCCCCGCTCGGCGAAGAAGTAAAGCTGTATACGCAGCTCAACGTCCGGGAGGATGCGGTCGACCTTTATGGATTTGCCACAGCGGGCGAGCGCAGCTGTTTTCGCCTGTTGACCGCGATCACCGGCGTAGGGCCCAAGGTGGGGCTTGCCATCCTTTCGGTGCTGACGCCGGAGCAGGTGGCTGCCGCCGCCGCGACGGGCGACAGCAAGGCGTTTACTCGTGCCAACGGCGTTGGGCCAAAGCTCGGCCAGCGCATTGTTCTGGAAATGAAGGATAAGGTCAAGTCCATGCAGGGCGCTGACGCCGGTTTTGCTGCTATGCCCGCGGGCGTGCCCAGCGCCGCGGGTAACGCGGAAGCCGCCGTCAATGCGCTGACGGTGCTCGGCTATTCTACCAGCGAAGCGGCCCAGGCGGTTGCGCGGCTGGACAGCGCCCTGCCGGTAGAAGAACTGATCCGCCAGGCGCTCAAGCACTTTGGCAGTACAAAATAGAGTATGCGCATTTTTCAGGCGCGTGAAGATAGAACAATTTTCTGAGGGAAGCACGTGGGATTGACAGCGGCTTTCCAAAGAGAAAGCATGGAAGGAAGGTGAAGCAATGGAATATACCGAAGAGGATTTTGACCTGGAAACCCGGATGGTTGCGCCGGAATACACGCCCGACGACGCGGAGGTGGAAAACCCGCTGCGCCCGAAGCGGCTGGACGATTATATCGGCCAGGAAAAGGCCAAGGCAAACCTGGCGGTCTTCATTGAGGCGGCCCGCCAGCGCAAGGAGACGCTGGATCATGTATTACTCTATGGTCCGCCGGGGTTGGGCAAAACAACGCTTGCAGGCATCATCGCAAACGAACTGGGCGTCAACCTGCGCATCACCTCCGGCCCGGCCATCGAGCGGCCGGGGGATCTGGCGGCGATCTTGACGAATTTAAACCCCGGCGACGTGCTGTTTATCGACGAGGTCCACCGTCTGCCGCGCACAGTGGAGGAGATCCTTTACCCGGCGATGGAGGATTTTTCGCTGGACATCATCACCGGCAAAGGGCAGATGGCCGCGAGCTATCACCTGCCTTTGCCAAAATTCACGCTGGTGGGGGCCACCACGCGGGCAGGCCAGCTTTCGGCGCCGCTGCGGGACCGCTTCGGCATTGTGGAGCGGCTGGAGATGTATTCGCCGCAGGAACTCGCGAAGATCATCACGCGGTCGGCGGGAATCCTGGGCATCGAGATCAGCGCGGACGGCGCGCTTGAGATCGCCAGCCGCAGCCGCGGCACGCCGAGAATCGCGAACCGCATGCTCAAGCGGGTGCGCGACTTTGCGCAGGTCACCACTGGCGGCGCCATTACGTACGAGTCTGCAAAACTGGGTCTGGACCGCATGGAGGTCGATGAACTGGGCCTGGACGCGAATGACCGCCGGATGCTCTCGACGATGATCCGGTTTTATAACGGAGGGCCGGTCGGGCTGGATACGCTCGCCGCAGCCATTGGGGAAGAAGCGGTCACGCTGGAGGATGTCTATGAGCCGTATTTGATGCAGATCGGCTTTTTGCAGCGCACACCGCGCGGCCGTGTCGCCACAAAAGCGGCGTATCTGCATTTGGGACTCCCATATCCCGAACCGGCCGGGGAAAATCCACAGCAGCAAACGTTTTTTTGAGCTGCTTTTTCCAGTCTATTTGAGATTGGGCTGCCTGTGAGGCGCCGCTTTTTGCCCCGCTTCTAGAAAAGGACCATAAAGCCCGTTGCAAAAGAAGGCAGACTGCAAACGAAAGGAGAATTTTTCATGCGCCTTCCTACAAAAAGCGAAGCCCTCGCTCTTTTGGAGGAGGGCGGCCGGAAAAATCCCGGCCCCTGGGTGCAGCATTGCCAGTATGCGGGCGAGGCAGCGTACCGCATCGCCGCTAAAGCAAACACCCTCGACGCCGATGCCGCCTATATCCTGGGCCTTTTGCACGACATCGGCCGGCGCTTTGGCGTGACCGGCAGCCGCCACATCTATGACGGCTGGGCCTTTTGTGAGGAGCATGGCTGGATTGACCTCGCGCGCATCTGCCTGACGCATTCATTTCCTTTGCAGGATATCGAGGAAAGCTCCGGCAGCTGGGACGTCGGAGGCGTCGACGGCAGTCAGAAGCGGGAGAAGACCGCTGCTCTTTTAGGGGAAATCGTCTATGACGACTACGACCGCCTGTTGCAGCTGTGCGACGCGCTTGCACTTCCGGAAGGCTTTTGCCTGCTCGAAAGGCGCTGGGCCGACGTCGTTTTGCGCTATGGGGTCAACCCGCTCCTCCCCCAAAAGTGGGAGAAAACATATGCAATAAAACGCCATTTTGAGTCCCTTTGCGGGGTCAGCGATTTATACAGCCTTTTGCCCGGCATTGTCGAAGGGACGTTCCCGTGGCTTTTGGAAACGCCGTAATGGCTACGGGCTTTGAAGCGTTTGAAACAGCGCCTTGATTTTTATGAAACGGAGTTGAAGTGAAGATGGGAAGACTTTTTGGTACGGACGGCGTGCGTGGCGTCGCAAACAGCGAACTGACCTGTGAACTGGCCCTGCAGATCGGCCGTGCGGCCGCAATGGTGCTGACCGATTCCAACCACCGCCACCCGAAGATTCTGATCGGCAAGGACACGCGCCTTTCCTCGGATATGCTGGAGGCCGCGCTGACAGCGGGGCTGTGCAGCGTGGGCGCGAATGTGGTGCAGCTGGGCGTTATTCCGACGCCGGCTGTCGCCTATCTGGTCGGCAAATATAAGGCCGACGCCGGCGTCATGCTGACGGCCAGCCACAACCCCTGCGAGTTTAATGGCATTAAAATCTTTTCCGGCGACGGTTATAAGCTGCCGGATGCATTGGAGGAACAGATTGAGGCCATTGTGCTCGATCACAAGGCGACCCCGCCAACACCGACCGGCGGCGACGTGGGCAGCGTCAGCACGGCGCCGAACGTGGTGCGGGATTACATCGATCACATCAAGAGCACCGTGCCTTTTGCCCTGACTGGCATGCGCATTGCCATCGATTGCGCAAATGGCGCGGCGTCGCGCACAGCCGAGCAGCTCTTTACGGAACTGGGCGCTACGTGCTATATGCTGTCAAACCATCCCGACGGCGTCAATGTCAACGACAACTGCGGCTCGACCCACATGGAACCGTTGATGGCCTACGTCAAGGAAAACCACCTCGACGCGGGGGTGGCCTTTGACGGCGACGCAGACCGCTGCCTTGCGGTGGACGACAAGGGAAATCTGGTGGACGGCGACTTTGTGATGGCCATCTGCGCGGCGGATATGAAATCCCGCGGCAAACTGGCCAAGGACACGGTCGTGGGTACGATTATGACCAATCTCGGATTTATCCGCTTCTGTGAGCAGACCGGCATCCATTTTGAGGCGACCAAAGTTGGCGACCGCTATGTGCTCGAGGAGATGCAGCTGGAAGGGTATAACTTCGGCGGCGAGCAGAGCGGCCACGTGATTTTCCTGGACTTCGCGACGACCGGTGACGGCCAGCTGACCGCGGCGCAGCTTTTGTCCATTGTCAAACGCCGCGAAGCGAAACTGTCCAATTTGGCAGTGCTCATGAAACGGTTCCCGCAGGTGCTGGTCAATGTGCAGGTTGCGCCAGAAGGCAAGCTGCGCTTTTATACGGACGATCAAGTTAAGGCCGCGGTCGAGCATGCCAAAAAGCAGTTGGGACAGGATGGCCGCGTGGTTGTGCGCCCCTCCGGCACAGAGCCGCTTTTGCGCGTAATGGTCGAAGGCAAGGATACGGACTTTATCCAGCAAGTCGCCGATTCCGTGGCCGACGTGATTCGGGAGCAGTTGACCTGATGCGCACCGCACAGTGGCAGGAGTATGAGCTGCTCGATACCTCGGCGGGTGAGCGCCTGGAGCGCTGGGGGGATGTCGTGCTCATTCGTCCGGATCCGCAGATCATTTGGACAACGCCGCGGCGGGATCCGCTTTGGAAAAAGGCGGACGCGCGCTATGTCCGTTCCAAATCAGGCGGAGGCCATTGGGAAATATTGCGGAAGGTCCCGCCGGTGTGGAACATCTCCTGGCAGGGCTTGACCTTCCGGCTGAAGACCATGGGCTTCAAACACACGGGCATTTTTCCGGAACAGGCCGTCAACTGGCAGTTCGCCATGGAGAAAATCCGGCAGGCGGGCCGCCCGGTCAACGTGCTCAATCTTTTTGGCTACACGGGCGCGGCTTCCCTGGCCTGTGCCGCGGCGGGCGCGCACGTCTGCCATGTGGATGCCAGCCGCGGCATGGTGCAGTGGGCCAAAGAAAACGCGGCTGTCAGCGGCCTGGCGGACCGGCCGGTCCGTTGGCTTGTCGATGACTGCCAGAAATTCGTCCAGCGCGAACAGCGCCGCGGCCATACTTATGACGTGATCATCATGGACCCGCCGTCCTATGGCCGCGGGCCCGGCGGCGAGGTATGGAAGCTGGAGGATCAGCTCTATCACCTGGTGGAGTCGTGCATCCCCGTGCTCAGCAAAAAGCCGCTGTTTTTCCTGCTGAATTCGTATACAACGGGGCTGTCCCCGGCTGTGATGGCCTATCTGCTCGGCGTGCTGTTAAAGCCCCGCTTTGGCGGGGAGGTTCACGCGGACGAGATTGGCCTTCGTGTCCGGTCGACTGGCCTTTCCCTGCCGTGTGGCAGCACGGCGATTGCAACATTTTAAGGAGAAAACCCCGCTTCCTGGGGACCGCACGGGCGGCAAAATCGCTGTCTCTGTGCGGAAAGGAGACGACTTATGGATTTTATCAGAACACAGGACGTCTGGTTTACCTATGACGAGCCGGATGAGGAGCACCCGGACGCCCCGCTGCATCAGGTGCTGCGCGGCGTGGACCTGCAGATCCAGCGCGGCGAATTCGTGGCACTGCTGGGACACAACGGCTCCGGAAAGAGTACGATGGCCAAGATGTTTAACGCCATGCTCACGCCGGCCAAGGGAAAAGTTTTTGTCGATGGGATGGATACGTCGGACCCGGCGCACACGTTAGACATCCGCCGCCAGGTCGGCATGGTGCAGCAGAACCCCGATAACCAGCTGGTCGCCTCAATTGTTGAGGAGGATGTGGCGTTCGGACCGGAAAATCTCGGCGTCGAGCCGGTAGAAATCCGCCGCCGGGTCGACGAGGCGCTCAAAACGGTGGATATGTACGAATACCGCACCGCAGCGCCGTATAAACTTTCCGGCGGGCAGAAGCAGCGCGTCGCCATCGCAGGCATTCTGGCCATGCAGACCGCCTGTATTGTGCTCGACGAGCCGACTGCGATGCTCGACCCACGCGGCCGCCAGGAGGTCATGGACACCATCAAACGGCTCAATCAGCAAAAGGGCATCACCATTGTGCTGATTACCCATTATATGGATGAAGCGGTGCAGGCTGGCCGCGTCGTGGTGATGGATAACGGCGAAATTCTGACCCAGGGCCGGCCGCGGGAGGTCTTCTCCAAAGTGGGACTGCTCAAAGAACATCTGTTGGATGTGCCGCAGGCCACGGAACTGATTTTCCGCCTGCGCAATGCGGGCTGCCCCATCGATGAGACGGTTCTGACCATTGAAGAATGCGTCAGCGCGCTTGAGCCGCTGCTGGCCGAAAGGAGGCAAATGCGGTGACGCCTTTGCTGCAGACAAAGGACCTGTGCTATACGTACAGCCAGCATACGCCGTTTGAGAAAGCCGCCGTGCAGCATGTAAACCTGACCATCCAGTCTGGAGAGTTCATCGGCGTAATCGGCCACACTGGTTCCGGAAAAAGTACATTGATTCAAATGCTCAACGGCTTAATCCGCCCCACTTCCGGCCAGGTCCTGCTCCATGGCAAAGATATTTGGGAGGATCCCAAAAAGATCCGCGCCGTGCGTTTCCAGGTGGGCATGGTGTTTCAGTATCCGGAGGACCAGCTGTTTGAAGAGACGGTGCTCAAGGATATCATGTTTGGCCCGCGCAACATGGGGCTTTCGGAGGAAGCGGTCAAACAGCGTGCGCTGGACGCAGCCAAATTTGTCGGCCTGCGGGACGAACTATTAGAAAAAAGCCCGTTTGAGCTTTCCGGCGGTGAAAAGCGCCGGGCCGCCATTGCGGGCGTCATTGCGATGGACCCGGATGTGCTCATCCTCGACGAACCGGCGGCTGGGCTGGACCCTGCGGGCCGCGACGCGCTTTTGGATCAGGTCTCGCGCTATCACAAGACCCGTGGCAATACGGTGCTGCTGGTTTCCCACAGCATGGAGGATGTGGCCCGCGTGGCGGACCGTGTGCTGGTGATGAATGACGCTCATGTGCAGATGTTCGATACGACCGAAAAAGTCTTCGCGCAGGACAAGCTGCTCGCCTCCATCGGACTGCAGGTCCCGCAGGTGACGCGGATTATGTCCATCCTGCAGGAAGAAGGATATCCTGTGACCACGGCGCTGACATTGGACCAGGCGGTGGCGCAGCTTTTGCCGCTTTTGCCGAAAGGAGGGGAAAAATCATGACCAGAGACATTGCCCTGGGGCAGTATTTTCCTGGAAAATCGATCCTCCACCGCATTGATCCACGCATGAAGCTGGTGTTGACCGTAGCGTTCATCGTCTATATTTTTGTGGTGCACAACTTCTGGGGTCTCGGTTTTCTCGCCCTTTGCACCGCCGCGATGCTGGTCGTTTCCTCTGTGCCGGTGCGGCTTTATTTCAAGAGCATCAAAGGGATTCTCTTTATCGTGGCGTTCACCGCGGTGCTCAACCTGTTCTATGGCACCGGAGCGCCGCTGGTGCAGTGGGGGCCTCTTTCCATTACAGCTCAGGGTATCCGCAACGCGATCTTCATCGCTGTGCGTATTGTAGGCCTGGTGCTCTTCAGTTCGGTTTTAACCTTCACCACGTCGCCGACCGACTTGACTGACGCGATGGAGCGCCTGCTCAAGCCCTTGCAGGCGCTGCACGTCAAGGTGCATGAAATTGCCATGATGATGACCATCGCCCTGCGCTTTGTGCCGACGCTGCTGGAGGAGACGGATAAAATTATGGCCGCGCAGAAAGCCCGCGGCGCTGACATGGAGTCCGGCGGCCTGATGCAGCGCATCAAGGCGCTGATTCCGGTTCTGATTCCGCTGTTTGTCTCCTCTTTCCGGCGGGCATACGACCTCGCGATGGCCATGGAGTGCCGCTGCTATCATGGCGGGGAGGGCCGCACCAAAATGAAGGTGCTGCATCTGGCATCCCGGGACGTGGGCGCCGCTGTTTTTGGCGCGGCTGTGTTGGTCGTCGTAATCCTGTGCAATGTGTTTTTCCCTAAAGTGATCTGAAAAAAGGAAGGGGGCTGTGGTTATGCAGACGAGAGAGTTGCAAAAAAAACGTATGGGAACCGGTCCGGCCGTCTATTGGGTGCTGGCTGCTGTGCTGGCCGTTCAGGCCGTGGTGTTGGTGTACTTTGCCTATCTGCGGCAGGGATATAATGTAGACGAGCTGTTCACATTTTTCCTTTCCAATAACAGTGCCACGACGGTGCCCTATCCCAAAACGGCGCCTGACTATCTGGGCCAGTGGCATGACGCCAGCTATTTTCGCGATTTCTTGACCTGCCAGCCCTCAGAGGCGTTTCGCTTTGGCTTTGTGTATTTCAACCAGTACGCCGATGTGCTGGGACCGCTGTATTTCATGCTGCTGCACCTGGCGTCCTCCTTTGTACCGGGGGTATTCAGCAAATGGATCGTCGTGGCGTTTCATATCCCGCTGTTCCTGCTCTGCGGCATCCTGCTGTGGCAGATGGGCCGCCGGGTGCTCAAAAATAACTGGGCCGCGCTTTTCCCGGTCATTCTGTGGGGATTCAGCGCGGGGGCGGTTTCCGCAGTCCTCTATTTCCGTGTCTACCAGCTTTTGATGTTTTTTGTGGTGCTCATTACGTATTTGGCATTTTGCATTGCAGAAGCCCGGCAGATCCGCTGGCGGCTGGTTGTGGCGGTCGCTTTGACAACGGCGGGCGGCTTTTTGACCCATTACTATTTTGTGCTGTACACGCTATTTTTAGGGTTGGCGCTGGGCGTCTACCTGCTTTTGGAGCGGCGTTTCCGCCTGCTGGGCAGGAGCCTGATCGGCGTGGGCGCGGGCGTGGCGCTGGGCATCGGAATCTTCCCAGCAAGCCTGCACCAGGCTTTCAGCAGTTATCGGGCACGTGGCGCGTTGGAAAAAATCACCAGCGGTGAAGGTAAGTGGAAAGATACGCTGTATGCTTATTGCAGGGCCATACGCAACGGACTTTTCGGTAGTACGCAGGTGATGGTGATCGTGGCGGCTGTGCTTGCGGCGGGCGGCATTTTCCTACTGGTACGCTGGCTGCGCCGCAGGAAAGAACCGGTCCAGCCGGAAACCGCTTGCCGCGTGGCGCAACTGCTGATTGCCGCCGTCGGCGCAGGGGGATACACCTACTCTGTGGCGTTGGTGGCGCCTTACAACGCGTCGCGGTATGTGTACCCGATTTTTCCGGTGGTTATGTTCCTGGTGGGCGCATTGCTGTGGCTCTTGGTACGCGCTTTTTTGCGCAGCCGACGGGTGCGCGTCGGGGCGCTTGCCGTACTCGCCGCCCTTTCTGTTGGCTTGGGCAGCCTGGGTTTGGGCAGGCCATGCGTGGAAAATCTGCGGCCCACCGGCTTGGAAAATACGGATCAGGAGACTGCCAATCCGGAGGACGCCGCTGCCCAGAATGAGGGCGCTTACAACATCGTGCTGTTCCGGGATCCCTATATCGAGTATCTCTATTATCTATATCCAGAATTCCTCCATTACAAGCAGATCTGCCTGCTGCCGGAAAGCCAGATGCAGCAGCTGTCCGCGCTGGCGGCGGGCGTCCCGGCCGGAGAATCTGTGCTCGTCTATATCCAGAGATCCGGGAACGTGCAGGCCGAGCTGCAGTCTGTCGGCGCGGCGATTGGACGCCCGCATGCGCAGCGCATGTTTGACAGCCGCGTTTTCACGGCTTATCGCTTTACCAAATGAGAGAGGGGGGGCGCTGATGCGCAATCTGCTGTTTACTTTGCGCTTCGACGGCGCGCGCTATCACGGCTGGCAGGTACAGCCCAATGGCATCACCGTGCAGGCGGTTTTTCAGGACAGCCTGGAGCAGGTCCTGCATGAGCGCCCGGATCTGAAAGGCTGTTCGCGCACAGATGCCGGCGTGCATGCAAATATGTTTTGCGTCTCCCTGCGGACACGGCGGGACATTCCCTGTGCGCGGCTGGTCAGTGCGGTCAACCACTTCCTGCCGCCAGACGTCGCGGTGCTCCGCTGCCGCGAGGTGCCGGCCGACTTTCACGCGCGGTATGATTGCCGCGGCAAGGAGTATATTTATCAGATCTGGAACGCGCCGGTGCGCGACCCGTTTTTATACCGGCGCGCCCTGCATTATTGGTATCCGCTGGATGTGGAGACGTTACAGGAGGCTGCGTCTCATTATGTGGGCCGCCATGATTTCACGTCCTTTTGCACCCTCGACAAGCGTGAGGGGCGCAATTTTTGCCGTACCGTGTCGCATGCCCGTGTGGAGCGCGACGGCGATTTGGTGCGGTTTATTATTGGTGCGGATGGGTTTCTCTATAATATGGTGCGCATCTTGACCGGTACGCTGCTGGCTGTGGCGCAGGGGAAGCTGCGGCCCATGGATATTCCTGCTGTGTTTGACGCGCGCGACCGGGCAGCTGCCGGTCCCACAGCGCCGCCGCAGGGGCTGTTTCTCAACCGTGTATTCTACGACGAGGGGGTTCTTTCATGAAAAAACGCGCAAAGAAACCTGGGACCAGCCAGCCGAACCCGCAGGAAGAGCTTTTGCCCGGCGAGTTGCCGCCCATCGGCGCGCCGCGGCCGCATGAAAAAAGCGGGCGCAGAGGCAAGCACCCCAGGGTCATTTACCGCGTGATTGTGATCCTGCTGATTTGTGTGGTTGCCCTGGTGATCTGGATTAACCGCGAAAACTTGCAGCCGCAAAACGTGGTGGAATGGGTGCAGACCCAGGTGATCGGTATGGGCGTAGGCGATGGGTATCCGGCCCAGCTCAATGGCGATACCGTAGCGCCTCAAAATTTTCGCAGCGTTGGCAAGAACCTTTATCTGACGGGCGATACCACAATTTTGTGCATGAACAATACCGCGAAAGCGCTGTTTAGCCGCAAGCACAATTACGCGGACCCGGTCATGCGCGTCAAGGGTGGACGCGTGCTTGTCTATGGCCGCGGCAGCAATGGATACCGGGTGGAAAACCAGCTCAAGACCCTGGTCTCCGGGGAGACGGACGACAAAATCTTGACCGGTGATGTGACGGCAAACGGTCGTTACGCGCTGATCACAGAGGCGGGCGGCTATTGCGGAAAACTGACCGCATATCTGAACAATAACACGGTTGCTTACCGATACTGGTTTTCCGATTATTATCCGACCGCCATGGCGCTCAACAGCGACGGCACCAAGGCGGCCGTCGCGGCAGTGGGCGCCAAGGACGGCGCAATGGTCAGCGCCATTTATGTGCTCGACTTCAATTCCAATGCAGCGGCCAAGCCCATCGCGACCTATACGGATACCTATGTGCGGGATATAGCGTTTGACGGGACCAGCCTTTTGGCGATTGGGGATAAGCAGACCATTGCCCTGAAGGCGGATGGCACAGAACTTGGAAAATATGATTATAATGGCGGGGACCTGACGGCATGGGATCTGGAAGAAACCTCGGCAGTGCTGGCAGTGAGCAACTTACACAATGGAACCTCGACAACGCTGGTGCATCTGAATAAGCAGGCAAAAACGACGGCCTCTGCCAAGCTGGAAGGTCAGGTCAATGCGGTTTCCAGCTTTGGCGACGCCATGGCGGCTGTTGTCAACGGCCAGGTGCAGAGCTTTTCCATCTCGTCCGGCGCTGCCCTGGGCAAAGCGGATGCTGGCAGCGATGCCCGCGCCCTGGCCATGCGGTCGGAGAGCGAAGTCTATATCCTGGGTATTTCGGAAGTTCGCATGGTGACACTTTCTTGAACAAATTGGGAATATATAGAATAAATGCGCCTGTTTCCTGCTTGCAAATGATACGGGTTGTAAAATGTCGATATCTATGGTATAGTTAAAACTGTTTCGCTTGTTTAGAAACGGAGGGAAACGTATGGGCACCGTTTTGGATGGAATTCTAATCGCATTGGGCATCCTATGTGTTGTCCTGGGGTTTGTCAATGGCGCCGTGCGTTCCCTGATTGGACTGGTGGGCCTTATCGTGGGGGCATGGCTGGCGCCGGGCGCCGGCAAGTGGCTGGCGGACCTGTTTGCGCCTGCGGATTTTTTGAGCCATGCGTTTGCGCAGATTTTATGCACGGCGATTGCTTTTGCGGTGATTCAGGTGCTGGTGGGCCTGGCCGGCCGGTTGCTGAATCTGCTGTGCAAGTTGCCGGGCCTGAATCTGATCAACCGCATATTAGGCGGTGTGGTCGGCGCGGTGAAAGGCGTTTTGCTGGTGATGGTCCTGTGCGTGCTGCTGCGGCTGTTTTTACCTGTCCTGGCGCAGAAATATCCGGACCAGGTGAAGTTGGAAAGCTTTTCTGATTCACAGCTTGTGAAGCTTCCCGCACAGGTGGAGAAACCCGCGGATTCCCAGCAGCGGGATCATAACCCGCTGTATTCGTTCTACCAGCAATTTTTGAGGGAGGGAATCGACCTGAATGCCAAAGAGAAATAAAAATTTCAATATACCCAATTCGCTGTCTGTGCTGCGTATCATCCTGATCATTCCGTTCATGATCAACTATTTGAACCATAATATTCCGGTAGCAGTGGCGATTCTGATTTGTTCGGGCCTGACGGATGCGCTCGATGGGTATATTGCACGGCGCTTCAACCAGTTTACAGAGCTGGGCCAGATGCTGGATCCGGTTTCCGATAAATTGACCCAGGCGTCGGTGGTTATTTGCCTGGCGATTCATCACCCGATTCTGTTGCCGTTTCTGCTGGTCTTTGTCTGCAAAGAATGCATTATGCTGATTGCGGGCGGGATTCTGCTGAAAAATAAAAAGAAGCCCTGTGCAGCCCGCTGGTATGGAAAGCTCGCCACCATTTTGTTTTATATTACCTTCGTGACGATACTGGCGATGGATTTGTTCAATTTCTACCAGCCAGTACCTGTTTTTGTACTGTTGGTCGTCACGTGCGCTCTTATGATTTTTGCGCTGGTCATGTACGCCCGTGAATTTTTCCGTATTCTCAAAAGCGATGACCCGGATGACCAGTTCGACTTCGACGAAGTCATGGATAAAGAACGCAAAACGAAAAAGTGAACCTGCATGCGGCGGACTTTTCCCCGCATGCCCGAAAACCGGGGCGTCCCGGCTTTTTCTTTTCTATTTTGCAAGCGCGATTCGATCGAATAAAAAACGCGAGCGCAAAAAGATTTATAATTTTGTGATGATTTCGCTTGCACAGTGCGCTATAATAAAAAAGGCGGCCCGACGCTACTTGATGCAGGATGGGCCGCATACCCAAAAAATAAGTCCTTGTTTCGAAAGACGCATACGCCTGCCTTTCGAAATTTGGGCAGAAGAAATGAAGTGAAGATACATGTTGTGCTCAAGATGTCATAAAAGACCGGCTGTGGTCTTTATTTCCCAAACAGCAGATGCCAGCGAGACACAGGGGCTGTGCCTTTCCTGTGCCAGGGAGCTGGGCATCAAGCCAGTCAATGATTTAATTGATAAAATGGGGATTACGGACGAGCAAATGGAAGCGATGGAAGAAGAGCTCGGCCAACTGATGAATCCCAATGCAGAGGACGGGGACGATGACGACACCACCAGCGGCTTTGTGCCGGGCGGCGCCGCGACATTCCCTGCATTTTTGCAGAATATTTACGGCGGGAATCCGAACGCCAATGCCCAGCCCGCGCAGGAATCGGGCGCTTCCGAGACAGCGCCGCCCAAAAAGACAAGGCGCGAGAAGCCGCGCACCAAGCGCAAGCATCTGGATGCTTACTGCACCAATCTGACTGCACGCGCCAAATCCGGGGCGATTGACCGCGTGGTTGGCCGCGACAAGGAATTGAACCGCGTCGTGCAGATTCTCTGCCGCCGCACAAAGAATAACCCCTGCCTGATCGGCGAGCCGGGCGTCGGCAAGACCGCTGTCGCGGAGGGCCTTGCCATCCGCATTGCAATGGGCAAGGTCCCTTCGATCCTGCAAAAGAAGGAAATTCACCTGCTGGATCTGACCGCCCTGGTGGCAGGCACGCAGTTCCGCGGCCAGTTCGAAAGCCGCATCAAGGGCCTGATTGACGAGGTCAAAGAGGAGGGGAACATCATCCTCTTTATCGACGAGGTGCACAACCTCGTCGGCACCGGCGACGCCGAGGGCAGCATGAATGCCGCCAATATCCTCAAGCCCGCGCTTTCCCGCGGGGAGATCCAGGTTATCGGTGCCACGACCTTTACGGAGTACCGCAAGTATATCGAAAAGGATGCGGCCCTGGAACGCCGGTTCCAGCCCGTGACGGTGGAAGAACCTTCTGTCGAGGAAGCTACCGAGATTCTCAAGGGGATCAAAAACTACTATGAAGACTTTCACCGCGTGCGTGTGTCAGACGAGATTGCCAAGCGCACGGTGGTGCTGGCAGAGCGGTATATCAACGACCGTTTCCTGCCCGATAAGGCCATTGACCTGCTCGACGAAGCGTGCGCCTGCGCCGCCTTGCGCAACAAGTCCATGGCCGAATACGATCGAATCCAAAATGACCTTAAACGCCTGACGAGTGAAGAAGAGGACATGGCCGCGGATATCGATGCAGGCACGGATTACGACTATGAGGAGCTTGCCCGCGTGCGCACGGAAATGTCCCGCTTGCAGGACCGCGCCATCGCACTGGCACCGTCTGCGATCGGTGCCCCGGTGGAGGAGGAGGATCTGGCCCATGTGATCGAGTTGTGGACCGGCATCCCGGCAAGCCGCGTGCAGGAAAGCGAGCTCAAAAAGCTCTCGCATATCGAGGATACGCTCAACAAACACGTCATCGGCCAGAAAGAGGCGGTGGCGGCCGTTTCGGCGGCAATCCGCCGCAGCCGCGTGCAAATCAGCCCCCGCCGGCGCCCGGCGTCCTTTATCTTTGTCGGCCCGACCGGCGTCGGCAAGACCGAGCTGGTGAAGGTTCTGTCGCAGGAGCTGTTCGATAAGCCGGAGACGCTGATCCGTCTGGATATGAGCGAATTTATGGAGAAGCACAGCGTGTCGCGCATCATCGGCTCTCCGCCCGGCTACGTCGGCTACGACGAGGCGGGCCAGGTGACCGAGAAGGTGCGCCGCCAGCCGTACAGCGTGCTGCTGTTTGATGAAATCGAAAAGGCGCACCCGGATGTCATGAACATCCTGCTGCAAATCCTGGATGAGGGCCACATTACCGATGCCCAGGGCCGCAATGTCAACTTTGAAAACACGATTATCGTGATGACGAGCAACGCGGGCAGCAATGACAAGACCGCTGCGCTCGGCTTCGATAAAAAGGAAGAAGACGCCACCCGCGACCGCGTGATGAAGGCGCTCTCTGACTTCCTGCGGCCGGAGTTCCTCGCTCGTGTGGATGAGATCGTCATCTTCCGTTCGCTGACGGAGGAGGACTTCCAGTCCATTGCCCGTCTGATGCTCGACGAATACGTCGACTCTCTCAAGGAGCGTTCGATCGTGTTCACGTATGACGACGCTGCGGTGGCGTGGCTCGCCAAACATGCAATCGGCGGCAAGAGCGGCGCGCGCGACCTGCGCAACCTGATCCGCCGCCGCGTCGAGGATAAACTCGCCGAAGCGTTGATCGACAATGCAGACACCGGCCTTGCGGGTGTAAGCCTGACAGTGAAAGACGACGAGCCGCTGCTCGTGACCCTGCCCGCTTAAATAGAACAAAATAAAAGCCATTGGGACGACGGACGTTTGAACAGCCCCATTTTGTGCGGACAGTACAAAAAAGCCTCCATGTAGGAAAAT
>ERZ1090864.267-NODE-267-length-29267-cov-230.325825_pt1 | contig 29267 bp, 35 predicted proteins | sample MGYA00478479_ERZ1090864 | MGnify/ENA primary metagenome ERZ1090864 (study PRJEB33644, sample SAMEA5815743) | chicken gut metagenome | biome: Chicken; feature: Gastrointestinal Tract; material: Caecum | place: Ireland | collected 2019-01-01 | study: A study of...
TTTGAACTATGACTGTTAGAGTTGAATTTACTAACCCTAAGCTGCAGGATTTCGTTATGGAAGGGCCAAGCGTTGACTATCGGGTTCACCAAGGTTTTCTCGTAGTTACCACCAATCCATGTACAAATACGCCTGAAAAAAGGGTCACATTCCCGATTCATGAGGTTCATGCGATTTTTGAGTACCATAACGAGGAGTGATAGATTATGAAAAAGCTCGCAATCATTGTTTCTAGCATCGTCCTTGCTGTGTCTTTAGTGGCTTGTAACAAACAGGTTGTCGACCTTACATACTCTTACGAACGGGCGATCATTAGTCTGCCGAATGGTGAGATCGTGGAAGGTAAGGTTCAGTCCTGGACGGACTTTGAGGATGGGGATCAGATCCAGGTGAAGATCGATGGCGTTACGTACCTTCTTCACGCTTCTCAGATCGTTTTGATTTCAGAATAAAGGAGAATAATATTTTATGGACGCTCCTTACTATCCATGTTATAACAGCTGGTATCCAATAGGCTCGTGCTATTCTGATATGTGTCAAGCATCGCGGGATTCGATGTTAAGAATGCAGCAAAGTAAATTAAACGCTTATACTTTTGAAGGGTTTAATAGACTTAACCATAGTATTTGTAACACGATTTACTATGCTGATAATGCTCCTTATTATGGTCTTAACGAGGACTGCGTAGTCGAGGTGCCAGCAAAGAAGAAGCTAACGATTTATGATCTTGCAAGGCTTGTATTTCCGGATGATCCGATTCGCGACTATGTGGAAAAGAAAGTAGCTGAAATTGAAGAAAGGTATAGGTGGATTGATGCGTTTTATTGATATAAAGAAAAATAAGCCTGATAGAATGATTTTGTATCTTCGTAGCAAATGCTCCGATAAAGATTACGAAGAAGTAGTTCTTGATTCTAGTATGTTTTCTGAGCTAACCGATGAACTAGAGTCGCTATACTTTTCAGAAATTTATCCCCTTATGAGAGTCTTTTCTTTCTCGTTTATCTATAACTATAAAGTATACGTCGGGTGTCTATGGAGTGATGGAGAATCGCATCGATATTCTTTTAAGCCCTCGATAACCTGCCCTGACTCTAACGAATCTTATCGAATGGAGCGTGTACAATTTATGTGGGATGACGAGAAAACTCCAGATCCATCTAATAAAGTCAATCATCCTAGCCATTATAACCAAGGCGGAATGGAAGTCTGGGATGTGATCAAGGCATTTACTTCTGATCTTAATGGTGTTGAGGCTTTTTATGCTGGAAATATCATTAAGTATGTTCTTCGCTGGAATCATAAAAACGGGATTGAGGATCTTGAGAAAGCAAAAGTGTATATTGATAAGTTGATTGAATCTAGAAAAGAGGAATAAATATGGGGCAGGTTAAAATAATTACTGGAGATGACCGGCTAAGAGTAGAAAATACTATGAATCGGTTTATTAAAGAGGTTGGAGATAACAATATCGATTATATTGAATTTTCAACAGCGACTAAAAATAATGGTCCTAATCATCCTACTATACTTATTTATAGTTGCATGATCTATTATAAAAAGGAGGATTGATATTTGATGAATCGTAAATATGTTAGACGTGGAGAAGAATTTCTATACCATCATGGTATTAAAGGCCAGAAATGGGGCATCAGACGCTATCAGAATAAAGATGGAAGTTATACAGCGCTTGGAAAAGCAAGAAGAAAAGAGGGAGAAAAGTTAAAAGATTTTGACCTTAAGAAATCACAAGTAATGCTCGGAAAAACCCCGGCAACAAAATACGAATATCGAGATAAAGACGGAAAATTAGCAGCCGAGTTTAAAACCTGGGATTGGTGGGATGGAATAAACATAAGTGACCTTGAAATTTATGAACCTCATAAAGGGCAACGGTTATCCTATCAGATTTTAGATTATGCAACCAAAGAACTTGGCGTCAAAAATCTAGCCGTAAGAAAAAATAATACGATTGCGAAGCATGTTTATGACGTATATGGATTTAAAATTACTGATCAAGATAACGAGATGTATTACATGAGTTTGGAGGACGATAAGGAGGACTGATATTTGATGAAAGAAGAATTTCTCTACTTGTGCGATAGAAACGCGTGTGAGTTTTGCAATCCTGAGTGTTATCATACTTCTGACCTTACTCACGCTATTAACTTTACCCATGAGCCGACAGAGGAAGAGAAACGAGATCGGTTTATACTCATTAAATCAGATCCTGTAAATCTTGTAAACGGATATTTTGAAAGGATGGAATACGTAAAATGAATCTAATCGAAGAAATTGCTTATAAATCAAGCGAAGCGAGTCTTTATGAAATGCTAGCTGAAGAAGCGGCGGAACTTTCTGCTGCAGCTAGTAAGTATGCAAGATTTTTGCGTGGGGAACAGCCGGTGAAAGAAGGGCTCACGAAAGAAATTTTGCTTGAGCATGTAATTGAGGAATATGCCGACGTGGATGTTAGTATGACAGTAGCCGCTGCAAAGACCGAAGATGAATTCGAGGCTTCGTTTGTATGGGGAAAAATCAACCATATGGTAATGAAGAAAATTGAAAGATGGCATGATAGACTCGAACGGCGACGTCTCGACGATTAAATCGATAGCCAACTTGACGAGAAAATGGAGGATGATTCACTATGGAGCTTTGGTGGTTTTTAGAGCCTCTTTTTTACACATGCATGGTAATCAGTACAATTGGAGCGCTTGTAGCTTGGATATGGGATAAAGCAACGGATGGCAGATTCATGGCTCCTGCTGTAATTGCAACAATATCCGCGATTCCACTGATCATTTGGATCTTACTCGCCAGCATTTGGCTTATCCTTTGGATATTTTATGCAATCTGGTCGCCATTCTTAACCTAAGAAGGAGGAAACTAGCAATGATTGATATTCCTGGAATTTATGTTGGACGGTTTAAAGACGATCCTAATCAAAGTACGATGTTTATGCAAATTGGTGATACGCCGACTTATACAGACGATAACTGGGCAAATGTTGAATCTACTGGCACCATTTGGCGTTATAATGCTAAGGCCGGCGAGTGGGTAGATACGGGCCTTGAAGAGATCTTGGTTGAGGAGGTTAGTGGCACCAAGGAGATCATAGCTGAAGGCACTGTTCCCTGGAAGCTTCAAGGGCTTAATGTGTATGGTAAAAGTACGCAGGACGGCACGCCATCGCCTGATAGCCCTGTTCCGATTGTTACGGCTGGATCGGATGGAAGCATTGATATTACTGTTTCCGATGGTGCCGATCAGAGCCAGCAGCTCAGCATTCAAACGCCCAACGGCTTGCCCGGCATTCCTATTAGTTCTGGCGGTAACTACACCGATGCGGACGGGCAACAGTGGATTTGCGATGAGGTTGATTTTGCGCGTGGGGTGTATGTGAAGAGAGTAGAGAAGATCGCAATTGATGGTGAGGAAATGAAATTTACACAAGAGGGGTCGGGGAAATATTGGAATCTTCCTCTATATTCAGCAAAAGGGATAATACCTCAAAGGCCAATAATGTCGATGTATTTTCCACGTGGCATCTTCAGCGCAAATGAACATTACGACTTCATATTTGCAATGCCAGCAATTGGTTCATATTTTTCATCAGCAAATGACCTCAATGAGTTTTGTACAGAAAAGAGCGCAGAGGGTCAGCCGCTGGAGTTGTATTATTGCATAGACCCTATCGAAACCCCGCTTTCCGCCGAAGAACTCGCCGCTTATGCTGCTCTTATGAGCTATGACGGCAGTACGGTTATTTCTACGGATGAGGACGTCTCTGGGATTTCTGCTAAAGTCGTAACTGATGTCATTAGTAAAAATGCATGGTTTGATCCTTATGCCGAGTTAGCTCTTTACTATAAGGCTTTGGCGGGATTTGAATCACTTGATAATTTGCCTATGCCGCATTCTAGAGAGTCTTCACTCGTAAGAAAGCTTCTGAATTCTAGCTATGAGCTTGGGTTTAGTGTCAATGAGCTGAGTAGTCGAAATGAAAGATATTTGTGGGATCTTATTAATGGAACTACCTCGATGCTTGCAAATGTTCCTAAATCTGATACTGAGAAATTCTTGCATGTGATGATTGGTGGTAGTGTCGAAGTTTATCCTACAGTTGATACGGAGCTTGATTACTGGATGGATAAGTGCGTACACTATATGAATTCGAATGGTAATATTGGAGGATAATTCAAATGAACGACATCATTTTCTTTATTGTTTTTGGTCTGGCTTTTGGTTTTCTGTACATTGTCGGCTATAGTCTTGGCTACAAACGAGGAATGAGTGATTGTTTTGCTCATATTATGGCGATTGGCGAGATTATGGGAAAGAAGGTAAATGAGAATGAAGCTATGGCGTCCGCAGAAAATGCAGGTAGTGTTATGAAGGAAACTTCGTAATACTTTAAAAGGAGAAATGACTTATGAAAAACTGGCAAAAATTTGTAATCGGGGCACTGGGTGCGTACTTCTGCTTCAAGTGGGGTTCGACGTATCAGGCGGTTAAAGATTCCAAGTCCTTTATGGATAGGACTGAGGAAGAGAAAGTGAATGATACGATGAAGATTCCCTACTCTAGAGGGTTGGATGTTACGGTTGGCCCTGGGAAAATCGAGGCTAAGTTTAGTGAGAATTTGAAAGAAGAGGAGTGATGTTTTAAGAAAAGGCTTTGGAGCGAAAGTTTCAGAGTCTTTTCTCTTTTTCCTGTGAGAACGAAGTGATGACAGCCTGAACATAGTTTACGTGAGCGCGAATTTTGCAGTCTCCTTTATGAAGCGAAAGCTTACGAAAACTAGAAAAGGAGATATGAATTATGGAAAGAAGAATCTATGTTACGCTGGTTGATGGAGATATTTCCAGGTACGTTTTGGGACGGATCACTGGTATGCTCACTGCTATCTGCAAAGAAGATCCTACAAGTAATGCTGGATATGGCATTTACAAAGTCGGTGAATATTCTGATGGCGTGAAGGAGCATTCCCACTATGGTCTTATCGAGAAAACGACCGAAGAGGAATACTCGAAATTCAAGGCGATCGTGGAGGCACTTTATCCTGACGCATGCAAATTTGATGTTGACGTAAAGTTTTGAGCGAAAGAGAAAGGGTTCTCTGAGAAATCAGAGGCCTTTTCTCTTCGTTTTGGAGGTATGACAATGTGCAAAACCGTTGCGTATCGTCATAAAAAATATGACAGTACGCTAAGATTTTTTGCATATCGTCATGAAGATATGACAATGTGCAAATTTGGGTTTTTAAAAATTTTTGACCCGATTTGCATATCGTCATGAAAATGGCACTTTTTTAAAGGTCGATATGACAGTACGCAAATTTTCAGAAAAAAAAATCGCGATATATCGTTATTTTTTATTTTCGTTTGCATATTGTCATACCCTATAAAAAACTTTATAAAAAATTAAAAAATAAAAATAAAAATAGAAAAAATATATAAAAGAATATAGGGCTTATGACAATATGCAAATTTGGGCGTTTTTTTTTTTCATGACAGTACGCAACTGGTTATTTTAGGCAATTTTTAAGGAGGATAACATCATGGCAATGAGCAGAAAAGAATGGCTTGATATTTTTTCGGGCAATTTAAAAGACATGATGAGAGAAGGTGATTACAGTGTAGGAGAACTCTCATTTGCAACCGGTATCCCACAGTCTACGATTTCAAGATATGTAAATGGAGAACGGATTCCCACACCGTACAATATTGTTAGACTTGCAAGGGAACTAAATGTGCCTGTGAATGATTTGATTGATTTCTATGAGCCGATTGAATAATGTAGGAGGAAACTATCATGATGAACGAAGCAATATGGAAAGCAATGTTTATTTCAAACATTCGAAAGATTATACAAGAACGTCACATGAGTCTAAAAGAAGTATCTAGTATGACGGGGCTTTCTATTTCTGCTATTTCAAGGCTTTTGGCAGGAAGATCGAATCCTACAGTTCGGACTGTTTTGAAGTTTGCATACGGTTTTCGGATTAAACCGGTAAATTTGATTGTGTTTTCTGAGATGTTTAAATGATGAAATAGATGTCTACTTTGGCGAGAAAGGGGGTGATAGATGAAGGGATCTATTGATATTTGTATGCGCTTAGCTGGGCACGCGAAAAAAGCAGACTCTTTTATGAAGAGAGAAGGAAAATAACAATATGTCGTTTTATTAGACGCATTTTGAACATTTTCCTTCTTTTTCTGTTTTGCATGAAGGGAGACGTGCTTAAATTATGAGGAGCTCTAGACTCGAAAGCGGGTTTCAAGACAGACTTAAAAAAGATCTGGAATCTAGACTTCCTGGTTGTCTTGTTTTAAAACAGGAAGCATTTCAGGGAATTCCCGATCTTTTGGTTCTCTATAAAAACCATTGGCTCGCTTTGGAATGCAAGCGCTCCGAAAAAGCTAAGCATCAGCCGAATCAGGATTATTATATCAAGCTTATGAACAATATGTCTTATGCGAGATTTGTTAATCCTGAAAACAAAGAGGAGATCTTGGATGAAATTTCTAGAACATTCAAACCTTAAGGGAGCGCACGCAATTCTAGGGGCTAGCAAATATCACTGGCTCAATTATTCAGACGAGAAGCTCGCAAACATCTATCACAATCTGATGGCCGTTCAAAGAGGAACTGAACTACATGAGTTTGCCGCACAGTGCATTAGACTCGGCCAACGTCTTCCAAAGTCTAAGAAAACTCTTAACATGTATGTAAACGACGCAATCGGCTTTCATATGACTCCTGAGCAGGTTCTCTTTTATTCAGAAAACTGCTTTGGGACTGCGGACGCTATTTCGTATCGTAACGGAGTTTTGAGAATTCATGATTTGAAGACTGGTAGCATTCCTGCTCACATCGAACAGCTGATGATCTATGCCGGCCTTTTCTGTTTGGAGTACAGAGTTAAGCCGAAAGATGTTGAGTTCGAGCTTCGAATCTACCAATCGGATGATATTTTGATTGCGAATCCGGATCCTAGTCAGGTAAAAGAAATTTGTGATCAAATCGTACACAAGGAGAAAATCATTGCAAAACTAAGATCTGAGGAGGAGTAAATATGGGCTTTGTTCGGGGTAAACCCTCTTTAAGCTCTATTGCTCAAATTAGGGCTAGAGAGAGCATGGCTGCAGCAAAGACGTCCAACTTAGAGAAGTGGGGTTCTGACTCAGACCATAATACTCTTTATATTTCTGGTAAAACAGGAGTAGGAAAATCCACCATTGCACAAAGTTTTGATGATGGTGAAACTGAGATCATTCATTTGGATTCTTATTTTGATGCGAGCAATCCCTCTAGATTAAAGCGATTTCAAAATGTGGAACTTAACCGCTTTATGAAGGATAAAGGGTTTGACTACGAACTTCTTGGTGATAAAGAGTTCTTTATGCATAGCATGAATTCTGATCCAAATGAATACATTGATATTTGCGATGATTTTGCAGATCTTTTGGAAAATTTCTCTCATTCTGTTTTTGAATCCGGAAAGCGAGTGATCGTTGAAGGTCTGCAACTTTCTGATGGAACGCTTTATCCTGATAAAGGATTTTTCATCTCGAAGCCGTTTGTAACTCTTTTGAATCCTGATGGCGATCGTCTCGCAGAAGCTAGAGACTTTATCCATGGCGATTCTCTTCCCGAAGTAATTGATATTTCAGAAAGAGATCCGGAAACACTTGTCCACTATGGCATCAAGCGTCGATCTGGTCGTTATCCTTGGGGTTCTGGCAAAGAGCCATATCAGCATTCTGGTGACTTTCTTAGCCGTGTCAATGAGCTAAAAGCAAAAGGCATGACCGAGAAACAGATCTGCAAAGAACTCGATATGACGACAACTGATTACCGTATGCAAGTAAGGCGTGCAAATCACGAAAGAAGAGCGCTTGAGGCTGATAGGGCAAGAAGTCTAAGAGATGATGGTCTAAGTCTTCAGCAGATCGCAAATGAAATGGGCTATGCAAATGATTCTTCTATCCGTTCGCTTCTTAATGAAAATACGCGTGCACAGAAGTCTAGAGCTGATGCCACCGCGAAAGTCTTAAAAGAAGAGATCGAGAAGAAGGGTATGCTTGATGTCGGCGCTGGTGTTGAGTTAGAGCTTGGCTGTTCTAAGCAAACTTTGCAGGAAGCTTTGTTTATCTTGCAGACAGAAGGCTATGAAGTTTATGGTGTTGGTATTCCTCAGGTCACCAATAAAGGTCAACAGACAAATACTCCTGTTCTGACAAAACCCGGAACTGAGTATAAGTATGTTTATGATCATATGGGCGATATTCAGTCAGTAGGAGACTACTATTCTGAGGATAGTGGAAAGACCTATAGGAAACTTCAGTATCCCGAAAGTATCAGCTCTGATCGAGTCGGTATTCGTTATGGCGATCAAGGTGGCTCTAGTATGGATGGCGTCATTCAGATTCGTCGTGGCGTAGAAGATTTGGATCTTGGCAATTCGCATTATGCCCAGGTTCGAATTCTTGTCGATGGAAATAGATATTTGAAGGGTATGGCCATCTATTCGGACGATCTTCCTGACGGTGTTGACATCATGTTTAACACAAACAAGAAGTCTGGTACTGCAAAAGAAGATGTCCTTAAAAAGATTGGCGATGACCCGGATAATCCGTTTGGTGCCTATATTAAAGCAGATGGGCAAACTTATTACACTGGAAAAGATGGTAAACAACATCTATCCGCGATTAATAAGTTGAAAGAGGAAGGCGACTGGGATACGATGAGTAAAAACCTCTCGTCTCAGTTCCTCTCTAAGCAGCCTATATCTTTGGTTAAGAAACAGCTGGATCTTACTTACAAAGATTATGAAGATGAATTTTCTCAGATTATGGCTCTTGAGAATCCTACAGTAAAGAAGAAACTATTGCAGGATTTTGCAGATACTTGTGATGGCGCCGCCGTTCACCTTCAAGCTGCCGCTTTGCCTAGACAGTCCACAAAGGTTATCTTGCCCGTTACTACTTTGAAAGATAATGAGATCTATGCACCTAGCTATCGTGACGGTGAGCAAGTTGCACTTGTTCGTTATCCTCATGGTGGTACATTTGAGATTCCTGTATTGACTGTTAATAACAAAAATCGTGGTGCAATCTCGAGTCTTGGCAGAAATCTTCTTGATGCTGTCGGTATTACTCCTAAAACAGCTGAACGACTTTCCGGTGCAGACTTTGACGGTGATCAGGTCGTAGTCATTCCTACTAACAGTAGAGTTAGGATTAAATCTACCAGTGCTCTTAAGGATTTGGAAGGCTTTGATCCTAAAGTAGAATATTCTACTGAAGGTAAGACTGGCATTAGACTCATGACCAAATCTGAAAAGCAGAAACAGATGGGCATGATTTCTAATCTGATTACTGATATGACCTTAAAGGGTGCTGATGAAAGTGAACTTGCAAGAGCTGTCAAGCATTCGATGGTTGTTATTGACGCAGAAAAGCATAAGCTTGACTTCAAACAGAGTGAGAAAGACAACGGCATTGCTGAGCTAAAGGCTAAGTATCAGGGTTACACTGATGAATATGGCCAGACTCATGGCGGTGCTTCTACTCTTCTCTCTCGTCGCGGTCAGACTGTGCAGGTTCCCGAGAGAAGAGGTTCTGGTAGAATTGACCCCGATACTGGTAAGGTTACCTATAAAGAAACAGGTAGAACCTATACCGATGCAAAGACAGGAAAGACTGTGCAAGCCACAACAAAGGTAAGCGCTATCTTGAATGCCGATGATGTTAGGTCCCTTTCTTCTGGAACTCCTACCGAAAATGAATATGCTGATTTCTCTAACCGCTTGAAAACTCTTGCCAATGAAGCAAGGAAAGCGTCTATTGCTACTCCGAACCTTAAGAGAGATCCTGTAGCCGCTAAGACCTACTCCGCCGAAGTGGAATCCCTTAACGCGAAACTTGAGCTCGCTCAGTCGAACGCTCCTCGAGAGAGAAGGGCACAGGCCATAGCGAACTCTGTGGTTAAGTCTAAGATTCAAGAGAATCCCGATATGTCTTCTAAAGAAATAAAGAAGGCATCTCAGCTAGCCATAGACTCCGCCCGTGCATCGGTGGGCGCATCTGGACGGGACACCCGTATCAACATAACTGATTCGGAATGGAACGCCATCCAGAACGGGGCTATTAGCGATAACAAGCTCTCCCAGATTCTCCGTTATGCAGATTCCGATAAGGTTAGAGAACTAGCTACCCCTAGAGCTACTACTACAATGTCTACGGCCCGTATCAATAAGATGAAGGCCATGCAAGCTTCTGGTTATACCATTGCTGACATTGCTGATGCTTTGGGTGTTTCTGCTTCTACAGTTTCTCGTTACATTCGTTCTTGAAAGAAGGTGAACAATAATTGGCCAAATGTGCATTGACAACTTTCGACAATCCTTTTGATCCTTTTGATCAATTTGATCAATGGTTCAATTTCGATGTTGCAAAAGGTTACAATTCTTGTTCTTATCTTGATCGAATTGCAAGAACTTCTTCACAATTGTCTGATCAAGAAAACGAAAGAGAAATTGAAAGAGCAATTGACGAAATCATCAAGTTCGACTTTGGAAACATTTACAAGAAAGTAAAACAAAAATGAAATTAAGTTTTGAAAATAAAATTAAAATAATTTTTGTTTAAATTTTTTGAAATAAATTTGTTTTGAAAGTTTGAGCTTCGACTGCACGTTTCAAGGAAAATATAACGATAGGGGGGGTCAAATATAAATATCCCCCTCCTTGCATCGCCCGCCTCCTTGAAAATCCCCCGGTGGATATTTTTTGAAAACCATTTCACCTCCGGGGGCACTTTTTAGAGAGCGTAAGGCTGCGGCATGCGGCTCCTGCGCTCCTGTTTTGGCATTTTATCTCCTTTCGATGCTTTGAACCCACCCAAGACTTCTAAAGCTGAGTCTTACGCTCTCTAAAAAGTGCCCTCAAAGTGATTGGAAACCACCTACAAACTCTGTCTAAACTAAATGAAAGGAGGCCTAGTGTGTGGGTAAAGCGACTCAATCTGGTGGAAAACGAAAGACAAGTTCTTCCAGACCAGCTTTAAATCCAGACTCTAGAGAGAATTACCTCATCTCTTTGGCTTCAGATCTAGCAGAGAAGCAACTAAGAGAAGGAACCGCCTCCTCTCAAGTCATTACTCACTATCTAAAACTCGGTTCCGCAAAAGCTAGGCTTGAAAAACAGATCCTAGAGCAACAGGTTGAGCTGATTAAGGCTAAGACCAATGCATATAAGGCTGCTGAGCATACTGATGAGATGTATACCAAAGCCATTGAAGCAATGCGGAGCTATGGAGGTGAGGATTCTTCAGATGTCGAGGATTCGGACATATACTGAGCTTATTCAGTATTCCACTTTCGAGGATAGATTTAACTATCTTCAGCTTCATGGTAGAGTTGGTCTTGATACATTCGGATTCGATCGTATATTTTACCAGAACTTTCTTCATTCAAAGGAGTGGAGAGGCTTTCGTAATCATGTCATTTCAAGAGATCTAGGTAGAGATCTTGGAATTGAAGGACGAGAGATTCCAGATGGAATTAAGATTATTATTCATCACATGAATCCGATCACAATGAAAGACATTGAGGAATCCACAGAGTTCTTACTCAATCCCGAATACGTAATCACGACTACAGACATCACTCACAAAGCTATTCATTACGGCGATAAGAGTCTTTTGATGCTAGAACCAGAAGAGAGACGTCCTAATGATACCTGCCCATGGAGACGATAAAGGACTGGGGGTTTCTTTGTGGAAAGTATCCTAACATCGGTGAAGAAACTACTCGGTATTGCGGCCGAGTATAAGGATTTCGACCCCGATATTATCATGCATATTAATTCCTGCTTCTTTACCCTTTCTCAGCTTGGCGTTGGCCCTAAGGCATTTACAATCGCAGATGATTCAACCACTTGGGATTCGTATTTGCCTGAAGGATCAAACCTCGAAGCTGTTAAATCTTATATTTACTTAAAAGTTAGGCTTCTGTTCGATCCCCCTTCTAGTTCTTATGTTCTTACGAGCATGGAGAACATGGCTAAGGAGTATGAATGGAGACTTAATGTCGAATCCGAAGAGAAGGAGGTGTGAGGAATGCAAAGAATTGTAGATGCCGATAAAGCCACTCTTGAACATTGGGGAATCAAGGGTATGAAATGGGGATTCAGGAGATTCCAAAATAAGGATGGCTCCCTTACAGCCGCTGGTAGAAAGAGATATGGTAAATCTGCGGAGGGCGGTAAAAGCACCTCCGCTTCAAATAAGTCGAAATCCAGCTCTTCTAGTGGAAAATCCAGCGGTAAATCGAGTAGTTCGTCTAAGTCTTCCAGCTCTTCGGAAGAGAAGCAAGATCCTGTAATCAAGAAAAAGCCCTCTGAGATGACGGATGCAGAGCTGAATGCCGCAATTAATCGTTTGAATCTCGAGAAAAAATATATGGATCTTCTGCCGAAACCTCCTGCACCAACCCCTAAGCAGAAGCGACTTGTTACCAGGATATTTGAGAAGACTAGAGATGACGTCGTTATCCCTGCTCTTACCCAGTCTGCAAAGAATGCTTTGAGCGCTTGGCTTGAGAAATCGTTTAAAGATGCACTTGGACTTAACAGCAAGAATGACGATAATTCTTTGAAAGCGCTGAAAGAGCGAGTTGATCGTTTGAACCTTGAGGAAAGACAGTATACGATCATGCAGCAACGGCGCCAGCGAGCAAAGAATAAAAACAAGTAACAAAGAGGTAATCATCTATGGCACTTTCGAATACTGCCGTTCCTAAGTATTACGGCATGTTTCGAGATGCCGTTCTACGAGGTGAAATCCCAGTTTGCAGAGAGATCTCGATGGAGATGAATCGCATTGACGATCTTATTAGAAATCCTGGTGTCTACTATGATGAAACAAAAGTAGAAGGATGGATTAAGTTCTGTGAAAAGGAAATGACCTTAACAGATGGATCGGATTTAAGGCTTCTCGATACTTTTAAACTCTGGGGCGAGCAGGTATTTGGTTGGTATTACTTTGAGTATAGAAGCGTTTATACTCCATATAAGGACAACCACGGCGGACACTACGTCACAAAACGCATTAAGAAACGGCTTATCAATAAGCAATACTTAATCGTTGGACGTGGCGCAGCAAAGAGTCTTTATGCATCTTGCATGCAGGCGTATTTCTTGACTGTTGACCCTAGTACCACAGATCAAGTTACCGTTGCTCCCACTATGAGTCAGGCAGAAGAAGTTATTACTCCGATTAAAACGGCGATCGCTAGAGCAAGAGGGCCTCTATTTCAGTTTCTGACAGAAGGTTCGCTCCAAAACACTACAGGATCGAAAGCGAACAGGCAGAAACTCGCATCCACAAAGAAGGGCGTCGAGGATTTCTTGACAAACTCTATTATCAGAGTTCGTCCCATGAGAATCGACAAGCTTCAAGGCCTTCGTTCGAAAATCTTTACGATCGACGAATGGCTTTCTGGTGATGTACGAGAAGATGTCATGGGCGCTTGCGAGCAGAGCGCTTCAAAGAATGATGGCTGGCTTATCATCGCAACTTCATCCGAAGGTACTGTCCGAAATGGATCGGGCGATACGGTCAAAATGGAGTTAATGAACATCCTAAAAGGCGAATACAACAACCCTCACGTGTCCATTTGGTGGTACAAGCTTGACTCGATCGATGAAGTCTCGAATCCTGAGATGTGGGTGAAAGCAAATCCGAACCTCGATAAGACTGTCACCTACGAAACCTATCAGCTTGATGTTGAACGTGCCGAGAAAGCTCCCGCAACTAGAAACGATATTTTGGCAAAACGTTTTGGTATTCCCATGGAAGGTTATACTTATTACTTTACCTACGAGGAAACCCTTTGCCATCGTAAACGGGATTACTGGGGCATGCCTTGTGCGCTTGGCGCCGACCTTTCTCAGGGCGATGACTTCTGTGCTTTTACTTTCATGTTTCCGCTTAAAAATGGATGCTTCGGTATCAAGACAAGAGATTATATTTCTTCTCTGACACTAATGAAGCTCCCGGCGGCTATGAGGTTAAAGTATGAGGAGTTCATTAACGAAGGCAGTCTAATTGTCTTGGAAGGAAACATCTTAGACCTCGAGCAGGTTTATGATGATCTCGATCGGCATATTGCTGATAAAGAATACGACGTCAGATGCTTTGGTTACGATCCTTATAATGCAAAAGCTTTTGTGGATCGCTGGCAGCAAGAGAATGGCGTATTTGGAATCGAGAAAGTTATTCAGGGTGCTAAGACCGAGAGTGTTCCTTTAGGCGAGCTTAAAAAACTTTCCGAAGAACGAATGCTTCTGTTTGATGAAAAGCTGATGCAATTTGCCATGGGTAACTGCATTGTCATGGAAGACACAAACGGTAATAGAAAGCTACTTAAGAAGCGCTATGAAGCTAAGATTGACCCTGTTGCGGCTATGATGGATTCTTTCGTAGCGTATAAGCTTAATAAGGATGCGTTTGATTGAGGAGGTTAGTGGATGACTACGAATGAATTTTTGGAGCATCATGGCATTAAAGGCCAAAAGTGGGGTGTTAGACGCTACCAAAATCTAGATGGTACTCTTACTCCTGCCGGAAGGAAGCGGAAAGCAAAACAGTATCAGGATCTTCTGAATGAGCAGGATAAAGAAGCTACCAGGCAAATCGGGCGAGTCATGAAAAGTACATCGGCTGCAGAAAGGGCGGCAGCTCGAGGAAACCAGAAAAGAGCCGAAGAAAAGGCTAAAGAGGCCCTTGAAGCTCAAAAGATCTGGCAGGAAATCGATTCTCAAACTTGGAAGACATTCGCCAAGGCAGTTAGTGAAGGTTATGATGTTACTGCCAAACGAGTTTATCGAAATACCGAGATGGGGCGTTCTTTTGTTACAACGGCCCTTACTGGTCCAATAGGTAATGCTGCAATCAATCTTTATAGACAATCAAAATTTTATAAAGAGTATGGAGAGCAGGCTCCTTGGGCGGTTGCTGGCCAGCAGTATAGAGTTAGAGATGTTTCTCGCCCCGAAGAGGAAAGAGATCGATCATAACTTTCCGACCAAAATTTTAATTAAGGGGGTGAGGAGTCAAAATGGAATTTTCTTTTAGAGATCGGTTGAAGCATGCATGGGATGTTCTAACAAACAAAGATTTATATCGCTATCGAGGAGATCTTGGGCCTAGTTATAGCTATCGCCCAGACAAAGCGTATCGATATCGAGTCACCGAACAAAGTATTGTTACGGCTGTATATAACCGTATTGCTTTGGATGTTAGCCAAATGAAGATTCAGCATGTTAAAGTCGACGATGAAGGTCGCTATATGGAGACGCTCGATTCTAAATTAAACGATTGTCTTACCCTCGAAGCAAACATCGATCAGACATCCAGAGATTTTATTCAGGATGTCGTTATGAGCATGTTTGATGAAGGAACGGTAGCGATTATTCCGACGGAAACGAATGTGAAAAACATTCTAGAAACCGGTTCTTTTGACATTTTCTCAATGAGAACGGCAAAAGTAAAAGAATGGTATCCGAGGCACGTAAGACTCGAAGTTTACGACGATCGAACGGGTCGACATATCGAAGTTATCATTCCGAAAGATAAAGTGGCGATTATCCAAAATCCTTTCTATTCAGTTATGAACGAGCCAAACTCTATTGTTTCAAGACTGAATCGAAAGTTTAGGCTTCTCGACATTGTGGATGAGTATTCTAGCTCTGGAAAGCTTGACTTGATCATTCAGCTTCCTTACGTTGTAAAGAGTGAAACGAGAAAGAATCAAGCCGAGGAACGTAGAGCGCTCATTGAGAAGCAACTTGCTAATTCGAAATACGGTATCGCTTACATTGATGGCACTGAGCATATCACTCAGCTTAATCGAGCAGTTGAGAATAATTTCCTTAAGCAGATTGAATACCTCGTAAATCTTTTCTATAGCCAGCTTGGCATTACTCAAGAGATTATGAACGGTACTGCTTCTGAGGAAGTAATGCTTAACTATAATACTCGTGTTATCGAAGTTGTTACAACAGCAATTGTCGATAACATGAAGCGTACCTTTCTAACTAAGACAGCTCGAAGTCAGGGTCAGTCGATCATGTTCTTCAATGATCCTTTCAAGCTTGTCAGCGTAAAAGATCTGTCCGAGCTTGCGGATAAGCTGACTCGTAATGAGATCGCTTCGTCCAACGAGATTAGACAGATTATTGGCATGAAGCCTTCTAAAGATCCCAGTGCGGATGAACTCCGTAATAAAAACCTTTCGCAACCGAAAGAGAATACACAACCGTCGGCAACTGTGAAGGCCGAAATTCCGGGCGAGTCCGATTCTGGGGCTGATGATACAAAGAAGGAGGAATAGCGTCAAAATGGAGAAATACGACTTCAGTGGCTGGGCAACCAAAAACGACTTGAAGTGCACCGACGGCCGAGTAATTCGACGTGATGCATTCAAAGACGATGATGGCAAACGGGTTCCCCTTGTTTGGAATCACCAGCATAACGACCCGTTTAACGTCCTTGGCCACGCCGATCTGAAGAACCGGGAAGATGGAGTCTACGCTTACTGCAAGTTCAATGAAGACACTCAGCAGGGTCGAAACGCCAAATTGCTTGTCGAGCATGGTGATGTGAATGCTCTGTCGATTTGTGCCAATCAATTGAAAGAGCGTGGCTCTGATGTTCTTCACGGCATTATTCGAGAAGTTAGCCTGGTTTTGGCTGGTGCGAATCCTGGTGCCACCATCGTTAATGTGATGGAGCATTCGGATGAGAGCGGTGAGACCGCCATTATTTGCACCAACGAAAAACTGGTTCTTGAACATGCCGATAACGGTTCTAGTGACATTACTAAGGAGGATGAACCCGTGGCTGAGGAGAAAACCGAAAAGACCGTTGCCGAGCTGATGCAGTCCGGCATGGCAAAACTTGACCAGGACGAGAAAGATGCTTTCTACGCGGTCATTGGTGCTGCTCTGGAGCAAGGTAGCTCTGAGATGGAGCAGTCCGATGATCTCGATGAAAATTCTACTACTGATGAGGAGGAAGATACTGTGCGACACAACACTTTTGATGCTGCAACCGACAGCAAGAAGACCGACGACGCTCTGATGCATGCTGAAATCCTGAACGAGAGCCTGAAAGATGGCAAGCGTTATGGCAGCCTGAAAGAGAGCATCAAAGATCATGCCCTGCAGCATGGCATTGACGACATCGAGCTGCTGTTCCCCGATCCGAAAGCCCAGGGTCAGCAGCCTGTTATGGTTACCCGCGATATGGACTGGGTTGATACCGTTATGAATGGTGTTCATCACGTTCCGTTCGCTCGTATTAAGAGCATCTATGCTGATCTGACTGAGGATGAGGCCCGTGCTAAGGGTTACATCAAGGGTAAGTACAAGAAAGAGCAGGTCTTCGGTCTGTTGAAGCGTACCACCCAGCCCACCACCGTTTACAAGAAGCAGAGATTCGATCGTGACGATCTGATTGATGCCGAGTTCGATATTATCCCGATGATCCGTCGTGAGATGCGGATGATGCTGAATGAGGAGCTGGCTCGTGCGTACCTGTTCGGTGATGGTCGTCCGGCTTCTTCTGATGACAAGATCAACGAACAGTGCATTCGTCCTGTTTGGACCGATGAGGAGTTCTTCACCATCAACCAGGTCTTCCAGAAGGAGGCCTCTGATGATTCTTCGAAGATTGCTCGTAAGTTCATCGAGGCCTGCATTCGTGCTCGCAAGAACTATAAGGGCTCTGGTCAGCCGGTCATGTTCACCACCGAGGACATCCTGACCGACATGCTGCTGATGACCGATTCCACTGGCCGCGATCTGTATACCGATGAGGCTCAGCTGGCTCGTAAACTGCGTGTTAGCCGCATTGTGACTGTTCCTGTTATGGAAGGTCTGACTCGTCAGGTTACCGGTAAGAATCGTCATCTGTACGCTCTGATCCTGAACCTGAATGACTACAATGTCGGCGCTGATCGTGGCGGCCAGGTGAACACTTTTGATGATTTCGACATTGACTACAATGCTCAGAAGTATCTGATTGAGACTCGTTGCTCTGGCTCTCTGATGAAGCCCTACTCTGCCATTGCGGTTGAGATGGAGGACCCTTCCTGACCCCAACCGTTAAAGTCACCGCCGTCGAAGACAATACGGATCTCTTTGGTAAAACCGCTGCAGACTTGCAGTATGGGATTACCATGAAGGGAAACAAGATCTCTGGCACGTTGAAATACGTTAGTGGCTACACCGGTTTCTCGAGTAATGCAGAGGAGCAGTCCGGTCACTACATCGCAATGCGCTACGATCCGACTCCCTCCGATGGAGAGGTCCATGTAACTCTTCTGAACGGTACGGTTGGGGAAAGAACTCTTGACGAAGATCACATTATGGTGACTAGAATCAAGGATGCTTCCACGCAGAAAATCCAAGTTCGAGTGACGACCGATGACACAGAGAGCGAAAAGTTTATCTACGACATCTCCGGTCTTACGCTCGAACCCAACGATTGATCAAAAGGAGTGATTTAAATGGCAAAACCGAACATTCTGTACGGTGATCTGAAAGATAAGTATGTTGCAGGCGTTATTGTTTACGCACATACCGATAATAAACTGTACTACGATGAGGCTCATACCACCGGTAATACCGTGAATGCCGAGGAAATGAAGGATTATTTCACTAAAGGCCTTCTGCGTATTGTGAATACCGCTGGTACTTCCATTCCTACTGATATGACCGTTTCTGGTAGTACCGTTACGGTTAAGCTGGCGGATGGGACCACGGCGTATACTTCTAAGGAACGAACCGAAGAGTAAAAGTCAAAATGGAGTTAAGGAGGTGAGACGATGAAATTCTATGGAAAGATTGGCTTTGGCGAAACAGTCGAAAAGTCTGATGGAATCTGGGTGGATACGATTACGGAAAAGCATTACTACGGCGACATCATTAAAAACGTAAAACGTTCAGAAGATGCGGCAAAAGTAAATGATGATATTTCCCTTTCAAATCAGCTCAGCATTGTCTCCGATCCTTATCTCACCAATCATTTCCACAGTATAAAGTATGTGACGTTGTTTGGCACGAACTGGAAAGTTACCTCAGTTGAGGTACGATTCCCCAGACTTCTCCTTACTTTAGGAGGTGTGTATAATGGACCAACGGCTTGAACTGCAAGGGTTACTTGAGCGCGTATTAGGAAGCCAGAATGTCTATTTTCAGCCTCCAGAAAACGTAAAGATGAAGTATCCGGCGATCGTTTATTCTTTAGATGACATTAATCATCTTCATGCCAACAATCGTCCATATATCCAAAATCCGGCCTTCATGATTACGCTAATTGACCCGGACCCTACAAGTAAATATGTCAAAGAGCTCGATAGCCTAGAGAAATGTAGCTTCGAGCGTTTCTATGCTGCAGACAACCTAAATCATTGGGTGTTTGTAAAATACATGTAAGGAGGAATCCCAAATGGCGAAACTGACCTGGGATGCTACTGGCGATCGTCTGTACGAAACTGGCGTAGACCGTGGCGTTTTGTATCCCATCACCACCGGCAGTACTTATGGCACCGGCGTTGCTTGGAATGGCCTGACGGCTGTCAACGAATCTCCCTCTGGCGCTGAGAGCAATCCTCAGTATGCCGACAACATCAAATACCTGGACCTGACTTCTGCTGAGGAGTTTGGTTTCACGATCGAGGCTTTTACCTATCCTGTTGAGTTTGAGGAGTGCGATGGCTCTGCGATTCTGGTGGAAGGTGTTACTATCGGTCAGCAGACCCGTAAAATTTTCGGCTTTAGCTATCGTACTCTGGTTGGTAACGACACGGAGGGTACTGCTCATGGCTACAAGATTCATCTGTGCTACGGCTGCAAGGCTTCTCCTTCTGAGAAGAGTCGTTCCACCGTGAATGATTCTCCTGAGGCGGTTGCTTTCTCTTGGGAAGTTACCACCACTCCGGTGAACGTGAATGGCCATCAGCCCACTTCTCATCTGATCGTCGACACTACCGTCGCTGATGCCGAGAAAGTTACTGCTCTGGAGACCAAACTGTATGGCGACTCTTCTTCCGGTACTCCGACCCTGCCGACTCCGGATGAAGTCTACACCATGTTCCAGGGCGAATAACCATAAAAGTCAAAATGGATTAATCTGAAAGGAGCGCATAGCATATGCTCGCAAAAGAGATCACTTATACCGATTACAACGGCGTTGAACGTACCGAAACTTATCGGTTTAACCTCACCAAAACCGAACTGATCGAAATGGATGCCATGATTCCTGGCGGTATGGACGCAGCTCTGACCGCCATCGCGAATAAGAAGGATACAGCGAGTCTCCTCAACACCTTTAAGATGATTATTCGCAAGGCTTACGGCGTTAAAAGCGATGATGGTCGTCGTTTCGAGAAGTCTGATGCCATTTCGGATGCTTTTGAGCAGTCCCCGGCATATGATAAGTTCTTCATGGATCTTATCAGTGGTGATGGCGAGGAATCTCTGGCCTTCATTCGTGGTATTCTGCCCTCCGATATGCAGGCAGATGCCGTGAAGGTCGAAAAAGAGCTGCTGGCTAAGACCGGAGCCGCTAGTTCTAAGTAATACGAAAGGGAGATACGAAGAATGTTACACATAACTGTTCCTGCGGTTGAACTGTTTAACGAAGCGACTTCTGAGTTTATTAATATCCCAGAAACGACTTTTACACTGGAACATTCTTTGGTCTCTCTTTCTAAGTGGGAAAGCAAGTGGAAAAAGCCGTTTTTAGGAGATAGTGAGACTCTTTCAAACGATGAGCTCATCGACTATGTTAAATGCATGACAATTTCTCCTAAAAATGCCGATCCAGTTTTATATACAAGTCTTCTTTATCATCCAGAGATTCTAGAAAAGGTGTCGGATTACATCAATGATTCGATGACGGCAACTTGGTTTTCGGATGATGCAAGAAAGAAATCGCCTTTTCGTAAAAACAAAACCATCGTCACAAGCGAGGTCATCTATTATTGGATGTGTAAGCTTAATATTCCGGTGGAGTTTGAGAAATGGCATTTGAATCGGCTGATGACACTTATCGAAGTGTTTAATGCCAATGATGCGCCTCCTAAGAAGAGATCTAAAGCGGAAATGATGGCTGCCAGAAGGGCCGAGAATGAACGTAGAAAGAAAATGCTCGGAACTAGGGGGTAAAGGTCAAAATGATTGTACTGAAGAATAAAGGGGATTTCTCTAAAACGACAAATTTCTTAAAAAGAATCACGAAACTTGACTACAAGAGTATCCTTTCCAAATATGGCAAGATGGGTGTAGATGCTTTGGCAAAAGCAACACCTATTGATACCGGTTTAACTGCGTCCTCTTGGAGCTACGAGATTGTAGAAGATGATGGCGGAGCGACCATTTACTGGAAAAACTCCAATGTTGTCAAAGGCGTTTCCATTGCGGTAATTCTTCAGTACGGTCACGGAACAGGAACGGGCGGTTATGTAGAAGGTATCGATTACATTAATCCCGCTCTTCGTTCTATATTTGAGGGGATTGCGGACGATGCGTGGAAGGAGGTAACCGGATCATGAGCAAATCCATTGACGAACGCGTAGTTCGAATGGAATTTGAGAATCAAAATTTCGAAGCGAATGCGAAGGCTACGATGTCCACCATCGATAAGCTGAAGGAAAAGCTGAACTTCAAAGGCGCTGCAAAAGGTGTTCAAGAGATCGATAATGCGGCTAAGAAGATAAACCTAAATCCTCTTGCTAGCAGCGTTGACGTGATTGCAAAGAGATTTACGAATCTTGGAATCGTTGGCGTTACAGCGCTTCAAAACATCACGAACCAGGCTTTGAACGCGGCTAAGAATCTGGTTAATCAGTTTACTTTGGCGCCTATTATGTCTGGTTTTAGAGAATACGAGACTCAGATTGGTGCTGTTCAGACAATCCTTGCGAATACCTCCATGCAAGGTACCACCATTAACCAAGTCAGTGCCGCATTGGATGAGCTGAACACTTACGCGGACAAAACCATTTACAATTTTACCGAGATGACTCGTAACATCGGCACATTTACGGCTGCCGGTGTTGAACTGCAAACCTCAGTTGAAGCGATTAAAGGCATTGCGAACCTTGCGGCTATGTCTGGTTCAACATCGAATCAAGCTTCTACCGCGATGTACCAGCTTTCTCAGGCTTTGGCAGCAGGTCGGGTGAGTCTTCAGGACTGGAACTCTGTCGTTAATGCCGGTATGGGCGGCAAGGTGTTCCAGGAAGCTTTGATGAGAACTGCGGAAGTTATGGGTATTGCTGTTGATAGAAGTGTTTCTTTTCGTGAGAGCATTTCTACAACTGGTGGTAAAGCTTCGTGGCTTACTTCCGATGTTCTTCTGCAGACTCTTAGGCAGTTTACTGGCGACATGACCGATGCGGAGCTTGCTGCTCAAGGGTTCACCGAAGCGCAGATCGAGGCGATTCAGGCCCAGGCTAAGACTGCTAATGAAGCGGCTACTCAGGTCAAAACGCTTACTCAGTTGATGGACACCACGAATGAAGCTGTGACTTCTGGTTGGACTCAAACTTGGGAAATTCTCTTTGGCGACTTTGAGGAAGCTAAGTATCTTTTTACTGATATTTCCAATGCTATCGGAACCGTTGTCGGTGAAATGTCTGATGCTAGAAACAATCTTCTTTCTGGAGGTTTGTCTTCTGGATGGAAGCAGTTTCTTAATGAAGGGATTTCAAACGCTGACGACTTCATCGAATCGATTCGAAATGTTTCTGAAGAGTATGGTGTGAGCGAAGACCAACTTGACTCTTATATCGAAAAGCACGGTTCGTTCGAACAGTCTTTAAAAGAGGGTTGGCTAAACGCCGATATGCTCGCAGCCGCGGTTAGTGACTATTCAGATAGACTTCAGGGAATGTCTGCAGAAGAACTAAAAGCGGCTGGATATACAGAGAAACATCGGCTTCAAACTTTGGAATTGAACGAAGCAATTCAATCCGGAACAGTAGATCTTGAGAAATTTACGATGATGATGGCCAGAGATTCTGGTCGAGAGAATATTATCGAAGGACTCAGGAAAGCTTTTGAGAGTCTTCTTACAATCTTGACACCCGTTAAGAACGCATTTGAAGACGTCTTTGAAGCTATGACGCCGGAAGAGCTGTATTCTGCTACGGAAGCATTCCGTTCCTTCTTTACAACACTTTCCGACAATCTTTCCAAAAACACTACCCTCACTAATAATCTTTATCGAACCTTCAAGGGTCTATTTTCGATCTTTGACATCGTAGGTAAGATTCTTGGTGGTGTTGTAAACGTCGCATTTAGGACCTTCGGAGCCGCCGTGGACACTGTCGATGAAGGCGTTACCGGCTTTACGGCAACCATTGGTGACGCGATCGTTGCATTTAACGATTGGTTGGATTCCAGCGAAGTAATCGATACGATTGTTGAGAAGTTCTCGGATTTCCTTAAGAATTCCAAGCTTCTAGAGAAAGCGATTGGGGCTGTAAGTAAAGGGTTTAGCAGCCTTAAGAGCGCCGCGAGTTCCGGCCTACAGACTTTCAGAAATTGGGTCAGCTCTATCATGCAGATGGACCAGGTTCAGTCTGTGATGGCGGCCGTGAATGATGTCTTCGCAGCATTTAGAGAAAATTCCAGCGAGGCTCTTTCTGTTTTCGCCGAAAAGGTCAAAATGGCTTTTAGGACTTTCCTCGAGGAAGGAACAAAGACTCCTGAGAAAGTTATGGAGCTTTTGCAGAAGCTTTGGGAATTCATCCAGGAACTCTTCGATAACCTTAAAGATAGTTTTTCGAATCTCGGAGATGCCGGCAAGAGCTTCGAAGATGCAATGAAGAATCTGAAGCAAACCGTCAGCGACCAGTTTGCTCAGATTCAAGCGGTTGTGCAGGGGTTTGTCGATTTTATCTCGACGGCTTTTAGCGATGTTGGTATCGGTGAAGTCTTGACTGTCGGCTTTGTCATTTCGCTTATTGCGATGATGAAGCAGATTAAATCGGCTGTCACGATCTTCAAAGATGTCGTCAACACTCTACAAGGCCCTGTCGGCGCATTTAAAACTCTGCTTGGCAGTATTTCTAGTTCGATTAGTGGTTTTACTACTGCTATGAAGACCCAAGCGAAAGCAAATGCATTCAAGACCATCGCGGAAGGTATTGCAATTCTTGCTGCTTCGATTGGCCTCTTAACTTTTGTTGATCAAGGCAAACTAAAAGAGGCCGCGATAACGCTCGGGATCTTTGCGGCGGCTGTTGCTGGTCTTTCTAAAGTCTTCGGTCTATTTCAAGGCGGAGATGCGATCGATAACGTCAAAATGGGAGCGCTTACGATTGCAATTTCGGCCGCGATTCTCGGTCTTGTCGGTGCTCTTAAACTTCTCGATGAGGTTGATATGAGTACCATGCCCGATAAGCTCAAAACCCTTGGAATTATTGCGGTCGGTCTCAGTGCGGTTGTTATTGCGATTGGGCGTTTTGCAAAAGGATTTCAGGCAAATGCTCTTGGTCTTGTTGGGGTTGGCGCTGCTATTTGGCTTGTTGTCGATTCTCTTAAAGGCCTTGATGAGATTGATCTGTCTGCAATTGAGGACAATATTCTTGGGCTTGTTGAAGTATTTGGCATTCTTGCCTTGGTTACTTTGGCGGCTAAGAATGTTAAGTTCACAAATGCGGTTAGCATCATTGCAGTCGTCTTGTCGCTTAAAGCATTCCTTAGTGTTTTGGACGACATGGCAAACGCTGTAGACGCCGGCAAGATCCAAGAGAATCTCGAGTCTTACGCGTTGATATTTGCAGCTTTCTCGGCAGTTCTCTTGGCTTCTAATTTTGCAAGCAGTAAGAGCCTTTCTGTTGGCGGTTCAATTCTCATGATGTCTGCCGCAATTATGATTATTGCTCAGGCTATGAAGTCGCTAAATGCTCTTACTCCTGCTCAGATAGAACAGTCTGGTAAGGTTATTACAGCTCTATTTGCGATATTTACAGCGATTATGGCGCTCTCTAAGCTTGCTGGTGCGAATGCTGGTAGCGTCGGCGCTGGCATCCTAGCGATGTCTGCTTCGATTGTAATCTTGTCCGGGGCAATGATGGTTCTTGGCGAGATTAAGCCCGAGAAACTTACTCAAGCTTTGGTTGCTGTGACAGTCTTAATGAGCATGTTCGGGCTTTTGATGCTTGCTTCGAGATATGCCGCTAATGCGAGAAAGTCGATCATAATGATTACCGGCTCGATCGCTGTCTTAGCGGCTGTTATGGCGGCAATGAGCCTCATTAGTCCCGACCGTCTTGCAATGAATACGGCGGCCTTGAGCGTTCTTATGGGCATGTTTGCGCTCGTCATGAAAGCTCAGCCGACGATAAAAGGTGCAAACTCTTCGATTGTTCTAATGACTGCCTGCATTGCTGCTCTTGCGGGCGTTCTTACTGCAATGAGTGCTCTTGGAGTTGAGAATTCGATTCCTAACGCAGTCGCTCTTTCGACTCTCATGATCGCAATGGTGGCAGCATTAAAGATTGGGCAGGGGATTAATGAATCTGCCGCAACTAAGGTGGCGCTTGCTATCTCTAAGTTTGTTCTCATCATTAGCGCTTTAGGGATTGTCATAACCGCGGTTGCCGCGGTGATGAGTTACATTCCAAACATCGATGAGTTCATCGCAAGAGCTCAGAAGTTTGTAGCCGGTATCTTCGGCGTTCTTGGCTCGATTGTTGGCGGATTCATTGCCGGTGTTTTAGGTGGTGCAGCTACCGTATTTACCTCGACACTACCGCTAATCGGAACCAGTCTTTCTGTCTTTGGTGTTTCAATTCAGCCGTTTATTACGGCGGTAAGGGGCATTGATAACAGTGCGGTCGATGGCACAAAGCGGCTCTTTGACATCCTTACCACCATGGCCGGAGGTACTTTCGTCAGTGCTATCTCTAACGTTTTTACTGGCGGAAGTCTGAGCCTAAGTGCTTTTGCTTCTCAGCTCTCGGACTTTGCTGCAAACATTAAAACGTTCTGCGAAGACATTGCTGGAATTGATGAAAGTGCTCTTGAGAAGGGTGTTACTGTCATCCAGACCTTCTCGGCTCTTGCGGATGCTCTTCCGAGTCAAAATGGACTTTTGCAAGTGTTTACCGGCGGGCAAATGGACTTTAGCGAGTTCGGAACTCAGCTTGGAAACCTTGCAAGTGGCCTAAAGCAATACTGCAATCAGATTCAAGATCTGGATACGACGAATCTTGATTCTTCTGTTGAGGCGATTTCGACTCTTGCAGGCCTTGGGGATAGTATGCCGAACATGGTGGGTCTTGCTGATTACCTTACCGGCGGTCAGATGGATCTAGAGCAGTTTGGCAACCAGCTATATTTCCTCGCTTATGGCCTTGTTGATTATTGCAATCAGATCAAGAGTCTCGACACGACAAATCTTGACACGTCCGTTGATGCGATCAGTAAGCTTGCTGCTTTGGGACCCGATATGCCGAACTTCGTAGGCTTTGCCCAGGTCTTTACCGGCGGTCAAATGGATCTTTCTACATTTGGCGGTCAGATCACGTACCTCGGCGAAGGTCTTGCAAGTTATTGCGAGAGCATTAAGAGTCTGGATACGACAAATCTCGATACCTCGATTGGTGCCATTCAGAGTCTAGCAGCTTTGGGACCCGATATGCCCTATATGTCTGGTTTCATCGATTATTTTATCGGTGGCAAGATGGATTTGGCAGATTTCGGTACTCAGATTACCTATTTGGGTTCTGGTATTGCAAGTTATTGTACTAGCATCCAAGGGCTTGATACGACAAATCTTGATGACTCGATTGCTGCAATCAAAGATCTTGCTGCAGTTGCTCCGAGCATGCCGAATCTTACGACATTCATCTCCTACTTTACTGGCGGGCAGATGTCGCTTGCTGATTTCGGCACGCAAATTTCGTATTTGGGCTCCGGAATCGCTGCTTATTGCGAAAGCATCAAAGACCTCGATACGACGAAGGTTACGGATTCCGTTACTGCGCTCACAAGTCTTGCAAGTCTTTACGACGTTATGCCCTCGATTGGTGGTATTTTCGACGTATTCTCTGAGCATGACATGTCCCTTTCCGATTTCGGAACTCAGCTTTCTGATCTTGGCTGGAGCTTGAGCGGGTTCTCCTCGAATATTGCTAGCATCGATACTGCGCATATGACGGAGGTTATTAACGGTCTTTCTCAGCTTGCAACGCTGTTCGAAACTCTTAGCGGAGTTGATACAACCGCGATTGCCGGCATTAAGGAAGCGTTTAATAATATTGCGGATTTCTCGATGGATACGATCCTCTCGAACTTCTCGACCGGTGTTGCATCCATCACCCCGCAGATTCGTCAAATGGGCGTTACGATCGCAAACGCTATGCTCGAAGGATTTAACACCCGTCTTAATATGTTCACCGATCGCGGCAAGCAGGCTGGCATTAACCTATACACTGGCCTTAATGCCGAGAGCGGAAACGTTAGGACAAGTGCTACGAACCTTGGTCAAGCAGCTGTTGATGCACTCAATCAGGTTGTTCCTTCGTTTAAGACCGCTGGCCAAAACGCTGGTGCAGGCTTTGTTGAGGGGCTTAATGAGTATGCTTCTAAAGCTGCTGAGGCTGCTGCTAAGATGGCAAATAGTGCTGTCAATGCAGTAAACTCGGCACTCGATGAGCATTCTCCTTCTAGGGTCCTGATACAGTCTGGCCGTTATGGCGGCGAAGGTCTTGCGCTCGGCTTCTTGGCGATGATTCCGTCCGTTGAGTCTGCTGCTAGCAAGATGACGGAAGGCGCTATTTATTCAATTCAGTCTGCGATCGGAAAAGCAAGAGACGTACTCTCGGATTCTTCTGAGATGCAACCTACGATTCGCCCGGTTGTCGATCTCAGTGATGTGCAAGCGAAAGCTTCCATGATCAATCAGGCATTTGGGATTAATCGCAGGTACTCTGTTGCGATGACTGCTTCGAAAGTTTCGAGTGCTTCGTCCGGCTTCGGCTACCGTCAAAATGGAAACGTGAATACGCCTTCTGACGCATCCAAACAGCCTGTGACTCAAAGCTTCAACTTTACGCAGAATAACTATTCTCCGAAAGCACTTAACAGAAGCGAAATTTATCGTCAAACGAATAACCAATTCACGAAACTTAAAAACAAAGTGACTGGAAGGTGACTGGACATTGATTAAGACCGTTACGGTGACCAATTATTTAGGTGAGTCACTGACACTGGAACTGTCAAATCCGTTCGACATCGGTATAAATGTCCGGTCTATCGAAGGGATTGGCCCTCCGAAGGGAAACGTAAACTACACCGAGATTGCCTCTGGCGATGGTGGCCAGTTTAACTCCGCGAGGGCTTCTATTCGAAACATTACTATGCAATTAGGCCTCATGCCTGTTCCGACGGTTGAGGAAGCAAGGCATCGAGTTTACAAATATTTTCCTCTCGACCAACAGGTAACTCTGCGCTTTGAGACAGACAAACGTCTTTGCGAGATTACTGGGTGGGTCGAAGAGTGTGAGCCTGATATTTTTTCAGACGATGAAACCATCGACGTTTCTATCGTTTGTCCTGATCCATACTTTTATTCTGTTGATTCGCAACTTGGTACTGTAAACTTCTCTGGTGTTGTCGACGAGTTCGAATTTCCGCTTGAGAATAGTCCGGATAACGAGAGCAAAATCGCAGTCATGGCCATGGCAGCCAGGGCGAATTCTAGCCATGAGATGATGTTAGAAGATTATCTTCAGACTGGAATAGTTGATGGAAACCATAACTATATCACATCGTATGGCTCGTATGCCGTCGCAGCCATTGAAATCAGCGATACTAGTTCAGTTGAGATAAGATGGGGCGCTTCTTATCTATCCATGACCTATAATTTCTATATTTTTAGATGCCCAGTGGGTCAAAGCGCAACAGAGGATACGCTTCAGTATGTTGCAACCGTTAAGGAATATTGGGATACTGCTAACATTTCTATCGATACTTCTGATTATTCTCAGAGTGAAATGAAGCTCTACCTCGTTGTCGAGGTTGAAAACTCTTTGTCAAACGCGAAACAGAATGCGGTAGAGATTACGCTTAATACTTCTGGCTCCCCTGAGCCCGGACCTGATCCTGACCCCGATCCAGATCCCGATCCCGAGCCTGATCCTGGAGAAGATAACGGTTTCCCAGACCCTCCTGG